>Ga0209972_10001021_pt1 | contig 25731 bp, 27 predicted proteins | sample NOAtaG_7_FD_187302 | JGI IMG/M metagenome (GOLD analysis project Ga0209972, IMG submission 187302) | Freshwater lake microbial communities from Lake Erie, under a cyanobacterial bloom - NOAA_Erie_Diel1S_2200h metaG (SPAdes) (version 2) | ecosystem: Environmental > Aquatic > Freshwater > Lake ...
CCTTTGCTTGGTATCCCTTAAATGTAGGACCCAAAGATGTGGTTGTAGCATCTCGTCCAAAGATAAACTTATATGCTACATATTCTTGCGCTGTCTCAGGTTGAGATGTTGTTACCTCAACTGCTGGTACCGTAGGACTGTATGTTATGATATCATACTCAGTACCGTTTCTATCTATAACATCTAGAGTAAGAGAGCCGTAATTAAAATCTCCACGTCCGAGAAGACGCTTAAAGTTCTTGGGCTCTAGTGTGCCATATCTAATATAGCCAGTTGTAATAGAACCAGTAGTTGCAAGTACGGAAGTTGATTGAATAGCAATACCATTACTACCAGATGTAGTAAATGCTATCTGCTCTGAGTTACCTACAAAATTTACGGTAGTAGCATAGCCAGTAGCACCATCTAGGTAGGTATCTTTAGCGTATGCAAATCTTAATGTTTCTATTTCGTTACTTAAATCAATTCTATATAGTCCAGCATAACCATTGATAGAACCAGTTACATAAACAAATCTATCTCTAAATGCAAAATCTAATCCTGTATTGGCTGCTTCAATAATTAATGGACCGTAAGTTAAATCACCATTAGTATCTGATATAGTAGCAACACGGACACCTTTATTTGTGCCAATTAATAGATAACCTAAATAAGATTCAATCTTACGTGGATACTCACCGTTAGGTAATTGGGCTGCAATAATACCTTGTGTAAGAGTTGGCATAACGCCAGCAGTACTTAAAGTAAACTTATAAATAGCACCGCTAGTGCCAGCATAACCAGCAACATAAATAGCAGAACCGCCCTCTGATATGGATGTCCAGGTCCAGTCAGCATTGGGATGGGTGTAGGAAGCAGCACCCAAGGCATGGTCAGTGCCTTTTGCATTAGTTAATTCATATACAGATGGACCAACGCAGGCAACAAGGCGTTGTTTAACCCAACCCAATATAACCTTTTCACTACCAGTAGCGTAATAACGAGAGTATCCAGCAGCAGGTGTAGAAATAGGGCCTGTGTAAATATGGTCGTTGTCTGCTATAAAGAGATTAATACCATCTGTTGCAATATCTAGGATTGCAGTATCTAAAGGTGTACCTATGCCAGTTACGTGTGTGTATTCAACAGCAGTACCATTGGGAGTATAATTTTTAATAGTCGTACTTGCTGGAATCCAGCCAAGCAATTTATCTGTAGAACCATCTACAATAGATAAAGATTTATATATACCGCTAGTTACACCGCTAAGGTTGGCTGTCTCTTTAAGTAGAGTTACTTGTCCCTTAGTCCAAACATCTACATTGTCACTATCTGTAAATCTATGTGCAACTGTCTCACCAGCAGATGGGTCATAGAACTTAATACCTGCTCCGCCATGAAAAGAAGATTGAGAACGAATCCACCAACCAGTAAGTGATTGCTCGCCTGGTTCTGAACCATTATCAAATTGGTCCTTACGAAATGGTGCTGTCTGTCGACGGTAAGGTCGAGCATCTGATATAGCATAGAAAAATGGTAAGCCACCAACAGCAATGTCATACGCCTCTGCATTGTTCTGCCATGTAGCAGAAGACGATACAATACCTAAGTCAACCGCAATCGCTCTACTAGAACGACCTTCGGTAATATCACGACCAGCCACGTTACTCCTTAATTACTCGATTGGTTTTTTGAGTTCCAATATAAAGCGTATAAATCCATATCCCATGCAGTTGTTTTCATGTGCTTTGCAATAGCGCCTGTATGTGCATACAATGGGATTTCTGCTGCAGAACATTTGCGGAAGAACGATATGTCTTCGCCGATGAATTCTTCGCCAACACTGTTGTCCTCAGCAAACATGAAATGTTTGTCGCCATACATAGCACGAAGTTTTTCTACTACACTTTTATGTATAAGCACTAGTCCCATCCCAGCACAGTCAATTTTAATTACAGAATCTTTAGGTAGTGGGTGATGATACTTGACTGTATGCTTATCAACATTATCAAATATTACTGGCATTGGTATAGGCAAAGAGCCATCTGAATCTTTAGCAATAAAGTATATGCCAGAGACCATAGGTTTATCTTTAGAATCTGCCGTATCATATAGTTTATTCCAGATGTCTGCCGTTAATACAACATCTGAATCAACCCACAATAACCAGTCAGTTTTAATGTTATCGTACCATGTGTCTAGAAGAACCTGACGCTGTCTAGCAATCTGGTTTCCTTTAACCCTAATGCTATTGTTTATTAATTTTTGACTGCTAAGTCCATAGAATATTGCGGACATCAAACCTTCAGTAAATGCACCATCAGTTATTCCGTTGTCACACCAACCAATTGATACTGTTTCATTTTTTTTAATCATATAGTCCCCTTTATGTTTAATTAGTTGAGCCGTTTAAACACATGCTCAGGTGTAATCATTACTCTATTACGAAAAGTGTATTGGACAAGTGCCAGTAGTTCTATCCATTGCAATCCACTCTTTGTTGTATTCAGACCATTTCCACCAAGTAGTTTCATTTGCTTCTGGTTCTGGAATTGGTGACTCCCATGAGTAAGTTGTATAATTTAACTTCCAAGAAGGATATGGTTGCGGTGCAATAAATGCATCAAAATCTGCATCATAAATATAACCAACACCAGCAAAGTTTTTTCTAAATGGGGTGCCACCATCTTTATGGACTCCACCTATTGTATTGTATGAAGTTCTTTTACAGGTTTGACCTCTAAAGTTTCCATACCAAATTTCTGGACTAACGCCCTCAATCAGTTCATTTTCATCAACCCCAGTAATAACTTCTGTTACTACATTATTTTTATCTAAAAAAGCGTAGTGTGCCATTATGACCAACTCACATTCCCACTGCCAGCAGTGATTCGTCTGTATGAATAAGGACCTGTAAATGCAGTTGAATCAGCAGTAAGTCCTGCACCAACGGTTAAAGTTCCAGAAGATGTTAACCAACGAAGAATAACTATGCCCGAACCACCTGCCCCGCTGCCATTGTATGGAGGGTTGGAAGAAGAACCTCCACCTCCTCCGCCAGTATTTGTACCACCTGCACCTCCAGCGCCGCTACCAGTCTTTGCACCAGCACCGCCGCCGCCGTTGCCACCAGTACCAGCAGTGCCAGAACCGCTATCAGTATTACCACCACCGCCACCTGCGTAAAAGACAGATGAACCAGTAATGTCATTTGATAAGCCAACTCCACCATTACCACCATTGCCTGGATTACAAGTTTGTGAAGAATTACCACCAACTCCACCAGCACCGCCACCGCCGCCTGTCAAAGTACAAGTTGCTGCGCCATCCCAGCCAATACCACCGTTATTACCTTGACCAGCAGGACTTGCTGAACCTGGTTGACTTCCAGGGTTTGGTACTGTCGAACCAGCACCGCCACCAGAACCGCCATTGCGACCGTTAACACTATTACATCCACCACCGCCACCGCCAGTGGAAGTGATTGAAGCAAATACTGAGTTACCGCCATCGTTACCTGCAGCACCTGTTGTATTTACGCTTGCTCCACCTGCACCAACGGTTACTGTGTAGTTTGTACCTGTTGCAACAGTAAAAGCAGTGCCACCAATGGTTGTGCGATAACCACCAGCACCGCCACCGCCACCTTGATAGTTGCCACCACCAGCACCGCCACCAGCAACTACAAGATAATCAATGCTAAAAAAAGCAGGTACTGTCACAGAGTTAGTTGCAGAACTTTCTGGACCCACCCCGTTTGCGTTTGTTGCTTTAACTTTAAATGTATAATTTCCTGCTGTTAATCCAGTAAATGTATGTGTAGTAGAACTTGTTGTTGCTGCATTTTGAGAAGTACCAGCAGTTGTTCCATTTAAATATGGTGTAACTGTAATAGAAGAAAGATTCTTTCCACCATTATTTCCCAAAGTCCAAGTAACAGTTACATCACTTGTAACACTTGATGCTGTTGCTGTTCCAATAGTCGGTGCTTGCGGTAATGTTGTTGGGGTTACTGGACTAGCGTTGGCTGTATTAGTTGAAGTTCCACTACCATTTTGTGCATTACCATACACAGTATAAGCGGTACCAGGTGTTAATCCTGTAATTGTTACAGTATTTCCTACTGTTGTAAAACCATTATGCCCACCCGTTGTGGTGTATGCATTGTACTGAGATACTGTTCCACCAGTGCCTGCTGGTACAAAAACAACATCTAGAGTTCCAGCGGTTGAGGAATAAGCAATAGATGTTGATGAGTCTGTTACACCACTAATTGTTGGCGCATCAGGTGGAAAGCCCTCAGTTTTTGCTACTTTCCAAGTAGTGCCATTGTAAATTTCTAATGCTTCTATTTGTCCATTGTAGTAAGTATCGCCAATAACTGGATTAGATGGGCGACCAGCAGTATTACCTGATGGTATTCCACCTTTTTGAGGAAATTGATTAAATGCCATTATGAAATCTCCACTCCACTGATGTGAATAGACACAGCAGTTGTAGATGCAAAGCCACTAATAGTCTTAGGTGTTGCATTAGCAGGGATGACCTGCTTCATGTCAAAGCCAACTACAGAGTTAGCAGGGATAGATACTGTAGGTACAATTACTATACCGTCAATAGCGACAGTTGCAGACGAAGCACTAGTAGCAGCATTAGCCAACACAATGTTGGTAACAACTGCAGTAGTAGTTGTATTCGGTGCGGTATAGAGAGTTGTACTAGAAGTTGCCGCTGCTGTTCTAGCAAGGGCCTTAGTTGTTGTAGCCATTAGTTACTACCTTTCTTAGTACGCACCCATGATGTTCATGAGTGTTATATCTACTTCTTTCGAATTAGAATCTAGGGATGTATATGCATTAGATACGAGTTTGGTAAAGCCTTCAATTGTTGTAACTGTTGAACCTGTTGGAATAATTGTGCTACCAAGTGTTGGTGCAGAGTAAGAACTTGCTGCGTTAATAGCAGTCCAGGAACTACCAGACCATACTGACATAACGCCAGCGGTTGAATTAAAGTATAAAGCACCAACAAGCAATGTGTTACCATCATTATCCAGAGTTGGAGCAATTGTCTTCGAGCCTAAGTATCTATCGTCAAAGTTATCATAAGTTGTTGCAGCACTAGTAGCAGAGGTCTCTGCGCTGCTAGCAGAAGTAGCAGCAGATGCTGCACTTGTTGATGCTGCTGTTGCAGAGGCTGAAGCCGATGTAGCACTGGTTGCTGCTGCGGTAGCCGATGTCGCTGCTGATGCTGCAGATGTGGCTGCTGCTGATGCACTCGATGCAGATGCTGTAGCAGATGTTGCCGAAGCGGTTGCAGATGTAGCAGAGGCAGTAGCACTAGTTGCTGAAGATGTAGCAGATGTAGCAGCCGAAGTTGCACTAGTTGATGCAGAAGCAGCACTTGTTGCTGCAGCGCTAACGCTAGCAGCCATTGTGCTTGCAGATGTTGCAGCACTAGAAGCAGATGTTGCTGCTGAGTTTGCAGAAGTTAAGGCGTCTGATGCGTAGGTAGCAATAGATGCTACAGATGCTGCGGCACTTGTTGCAGAAGCCGCTGCACTTGTTGCGCTTGTCGCTGCGCTAGATGCTGAAGTTGCTGCAGCAGTTGCACTGGTAGCGGCAGAGGTAGCAGAAGTAGCGGCATTAGTTGCACTAGTAGCAGCACTGCTTGCTGAGGTAGCAGCAGCAGTTGCTGATGTAGCAGATGCTGTTGCGCTAGTAGCGGATGCTGTCGCTGAAGTAGCAGAACTTGTGGCTGAGGTAGCAGCGCTAGATGCGCTTGTAGCGGCACTAGAGGCTGATGTTGCAGCACTTGCTGCTGATGTACTTGCTGCTGTGGCTGAGCCAAGGATTGAGTCTACATAGTCCTTAGGGGCAGCAGATGATGCTGACATACCTGCAGATGAAAGACCAGTAATAACTGGAGTTCCAGATATAGTAGGACTTGTTAACGTTTTATTTGTAAGAGTTTGTGTCGCATCAAGAATTGTTACTGTTCCAGAAGTGTTAGGGAAAGTAATTGTTCTGTCTGCGGTTGGGTCTACAACAGTAAGGGTTGTCTCGAAAGCATCATCTGTAGAACCCTCAAATGTAATACTTGTAGCAACTCCAGGTGTTCCTGTAATAGTTGGAGAAACCAAAGTCTTGTTAGATAGAGTTTGGGTATCAGTAGTTCCCACTACGGAACTTGTTGATGCAATTCCATGAACTCCACTAGATAATTCGATATGTGTATTTGCCTCACGAAGGTCACGACCAACAACCATGTGGCGGACAGTAGCACCAGCGGAGTGAGAGGAACCTGTTCCGTCGTTTTCAACACCACGAGTAATTGTAAGAGTATTACCAGCAACCGCCGTAATATCTACAATTTCTTCAAGAGCGGTATCTGGGTCAATTACTACTGTAAATGTTTCTCCAGCGGATACGGTGATACCACCTAGAAGTTGTGTTGCTGATACAACAGTTGCTGATGTACCAGATGAGGTTAATGAACCTGAGAGTGTCGTTTGTTGAGAACGAGAGGAGTATTTGCGTGTTGTCATTTAGTTCCCTATCGGCTGTAGTGGACGCGGATTGGATATTGATTTTGCTGGCGAGACGTTTCTTCTTTCAAGCGTTGTGTATACAAAGCATACAGTTGCTTGGTAGCAGTATTCGACGCACCAAATGGACGCTTGCTATCTGTCTCGTCTGCCTGTGGGCTGATTTGAGCAGCGCGAGCAGGGTCTAGATATGTTAGCAAACGATATGCGGCCCCAAGGATTATAACATCCTTACATGATTCTGGTAAACCAGTTTGTGTAACAAAGTCTTGTGAGTTAGAAGTAAAGGCTTCTGCGTCTGTAGCATAGATTACTTTAACTTTTCTTCCAGGTGTAATATAATCACCAATAGTAATTGTTTGTGCATTAGCGGCAAAAGCAGTAGAGTCTGCTTTAGAATCCCAAGACCATTTACGGACTGGAATCCATTCTTCAGATGGACCAACAGATTGCCACATAATACTTAGGACATTTGAAATAACATATCCATCATAAATATTATAGGTGGTAACTGGGGCTTCATAGGTAAATGTCATACTTTTAACGGCAAACATCGAAGAGCCAGTAGAACGAATTGTATCGTTAATTGCTTTCTTAACTGAGTTGCGTGGGAATACTGGAGAGATAGTTACCTTTGAATCAGCCGCCGCAGTAGATGCAGTTGTGCCTAGATAGCCACGACCATATGGAGATATAGTAGCCGTATTTGAAACACGGTCAAACGTATCAACCCACATTAATTCTTCACCAATTTCAATTATACCTTTACCAAGGTTTTCAGAAGAACCTAGGCTAAGAACTGTTGGAGAGTTTGATGTAGATACGGTGGATGTTACAGCAGTTCTAAGATATGTGCTTCGCTCTTGTTGATATGTATAACCAGCAAGGTTAATTAGAACTTCATCAATAAGATTAGATAATGTAGTTGTCAAGAGGCTATGCTCCTTAATGCGTCAATTGCTGATTTGCCAGTAGTTCCAGCAAGTTCATTACAGATACCATTTAAATCTTTATAAGCAGAAGGTGCTCTACCAGCACTTGCCTTTTTATTCAAGGCTCCAATTATTCCAAGTCCTGATGTACTAGCCCACTTATTAGCAGCACCTTGTTCATCAAGAAACGCTGTCCTTGCTGGGTAGTTACCACCATTGGCTAGGCGATTCAGTTCAGCGCATAGAGTGCTACCTGCGGTACCTGTTGGCATTGTTTATCCTATCTAGGTGTAATGATTTTCTTATCAGGGGTGATAAGTTTTGACTTAGGCTCTTCCTTAGGTTTACCAAAGAATGCGTTGTAATAATGTTCATCAAATGAGAACCGCTTCATATGTGGGGCTAATGCACCAGTATGAGCATATAGTGGAATCTCTGCTTTATCGCATAGGGCAAAGAAAAATATATCTTCACCTATAAACTTAGTTCCTCTACCCATTTCCATAAATACTTGTCCATCTTGAGATGCTTCACGAACCTTTGGTACGATACTGCGGTGCATTAATACAAATCCCATACCCGCCGCATCAACCTTAATTAATTGATTTACTGGCATTGGGTGAACTCTGGTTAATCCAAACCCACCCTCATCTCCAACTATAAAGTTAAAGATTGTAGGCATCGGAATCATTAAAGGTTCTTCTGGATTATCTGTAGTAAAATATATTCCAGTAATAATTGGACGCTTTTCAGCATCCTTGTTATCCCATAATAATTTAAACTTTTCTGGACTAATTACTACATCTGAGTCTACCCATAGTAGCCATTCGTAATCAGTCTTATCATACCAGTAATCAATTACTGTCTGTCGTTGTCTGGCAATTTGGTTGCCTTGACTTCTTAAAGATGTAGCAAATTCTACGCCAGACTTTAACATAACATCTGTTACGCCTTGCATAAACTTGCCATCTACCATTCCATTATCGCACCATACCAGTGCAATAGAATCTTTTTTGCTCATAGTCCCCTGTGTCCCTATCTGTACTTTGCTGCTTTTTTTGCTATTGATTTAGGTTGTTTAACAAACTGTTTACCTTTAGCATTACCTGCAGCCTTTGCTTTATTAGTAGCGGCTTTCTCAGCAGGGCTTAGTGCTGCCCATGCTTTCTCAGGTAAATATCTTTTCTTACCCTTAGATGGTTTACCATCAGAGGTTGTCCACTTTTGCTTAGTCCAGTCTTTTAAAGACTTTTGAGATTTGGCTAATGCCATTATCTATAACCTCCGCCAGCCTTCTTGTATTGAACAGCAAGTAATTGTGCTTTACGGGCTGACCATTCTCCAGGGTCTCCACCCTTAGAACCAGCCTTAATCTTCTTAAACAACTTAGCCCTCATCTCAGGCTTAGTGTAATTGTTAGCAGCATTAACTTTAGACTTAGTTTTTTTCTTTGCTACCATTTTACTTTATCCGCCCAATATGCTGCAGACATTTTACCTTTAGCAATATTCTTTCTATGACGTGCTTTAAAAGATTTTTGTCTTGCTGTAGGTTGCCTGTCTCCAGTAACACCTTGCTGACCAAATCGAATTGTCTTTACTTGACTTCCCTCTTTGGCTACAACTACGTGTGATTTAGTAGGATGTTTAGGAGTACGCTTTGGTTTATTAAAACCAGACACTCCTGCTCTAGCGAGCCTTGAGTCCTTTTTGTTTTCCATGCTCCCCATACTTTCCTAAGATTGACCTAATGGTTCCGTTCTTGTTCAACCGAACCACTAGACCATTCTTAATTTGAACTGGATTAAAACCATCGTGGCGCTTATGACTACCACTAGATGACATTACTTCTTTTTACCCATTTTCTTCATAACCATTTTCTTAGAAGCAGCCTTCTTCGCCGCTTTCTTGGCCATAGCCTTACCTTTTGGAGTGTAAGGGAATTCCATTTTTCCTACTTTTGGCATTATACTTGTCCTATCTCTTTCATTACGGCTGCGGCTTTGGGTGTGATATCTTTCGTTTTAGGCATAGTGTCCGCATTATACGCTTTGCCTAAAATCTCTGATGCTTTATGCGCATCTTCTACATGACGCATAGTTGTCCCTGCTGGTTGTATACCTTGTGCTCTTGCATCTCGATAAGCCTGAAGTTCTGCATTCCATTTTTTATCTGGAATATCTCTTTTAGCATCTCCTGCATTTACTTGTAAATTCATTACCTTGCATCCGAAACATCCTTCAACTTCTGTTGGATGGTCTTGCCAGTGATATGCCATACTCGTCCCTTACGCTGCTGTGAAATTAGCCTCAGTTATTCCTAAGCCAGATGATATTAGTGCAGCCTTAGTAGTATCATCTACTATATGTTCGTGGCCACCAAGATAAAATTCATCATAGGTTGCTATGTCTTCGTCTAGTGGGAATCTTACTTTAGAATAGGTAGCACCGCTTTTGGCAATACTAACACCCTTATTAAGTTTATAGAAGTAAAATAGTCTATGCTTACCGATAGGTGCTTCTTGTACAACTGGTGTTGTAAATGTGTAGTCTGCCATTGTTCTCCTTAATGAACTTACTGTAAGGCTAGAGTTTCCCCTAGCCCTACCGTCAATCAACTAAGCGATTGATGAACCTGATTCGATTCGGAATAGTGCCTCTTCGCGGTAGCGAGCAAAGCCTAGTACGCCGTACCAACCCATTGGGCGGTGACGCATCAAGCGGTCAACTACTGGTCCGATAACTACATGTGGCTCTTCGGCAACTGCCTCAGCCAATGCCTGTTGTCCAGCGATGATTGTGCGGTACACCTTTGCAGATGAAGAACCGTCAGTTGCTGTGTACAGACGTGGAGACTCTACGAAGTATGCACCTTCGTATGTTCCGATTTCTCCTGCCCAAATGCGGTCTTGTGAAGAACCGTATTGGTTAGGAAGCAACCATCCTGCTGAACCTGTCTCAGCACGTAGGTCATGGGATACCTCTGGGTGTAATCCAGCCCAGTATAGTGAACCCTTGCGACCATTAGCCTTGTTAGCACGTAACTTAGCAACAGCCCTACGGATGTTTGCTGAAGATAGTGTTGCGGCTGCTGTGATAGTTGCAGTTGATGTTGCTGTTGAACCTGAGTAGATTACGTTTGAACCGCCACGCAATGTTGTCATTGCTACAGCGTCGATAGAATCTGCTAGGTTGTAAGCGATAATGTTTGCGATTGCAGGGTCAACATCTGCAAGAGAGAATAACTCTAATGCACGTGTTACCAACACTGAGTTACCGTACTCTGCAAGAGTAATGGTTACTGATGTTGGCGTTGACATTGCTACTGCATCTGGGTCAGTTGTTTCTGTTAGAGCAGTTGTTGCTGCTGAAAGGTCAACATAACGTTGTAGAACAACGGTTGAGCCAGGGATTGCTTGACGGGCTGGGCGCTTATCTGCGACTGAACGAATTAGTGGTTCAGAGCGGAGAGCGAATTCTAGAAGACGGTCATACGCCTTCTGTACTAGACCAGCACCACCAGCGGTTCCTCCGAGATTGTCAGAGGCTGTTGATACATATGCCATTCGTCACCTCCAGTGACTAGAAACTATGATGATTGTTGTGAACGAAGAACATCTAACAATGCATCCATAGAATCTGCATTGTCAATTCTTGAGTTAAGTTCTTCCATTCTGTCTGGAGTAAACGCACCTTGTGTTAGAACATCCTGTTGCCTTAGGGCAGCACGGTCTTGTTCTGGCATGTTGGCTTCATCTTGCTGTACTTTAATTCCGAATAAATCTGCATTATCATCGAGCCAGTTAGAAACTGTCTCCTCGTTAACATCATCGATATCCTTAAGAATTAAGCGTGCAGCCTTAGCGTTTACGCCTTTCTTTTCCAGGACTTCTTTGACGGTTCGCTCACGCTGCACTTTGGATAATCCTTCAAGTTGCTCAGTGAGTTCCTTAATACGCTTCTCATCGGCTCTCTTTGCTTTCCGTAACTTCTTAATCAAGTCACTTCCATCACCAGAGAAACCTTGGTCAGTATCTAGGTCTTCGTCTTCATCTTCCCAGTAATTGTTGCTCATAGCAACTACCACCCTTCTATTCGTTGTTAGTCGCAGGCCGCAGTTCAGTTCGGGGAAACTGGCTGGCTCCTACTGTCGGTCTTATACGCTGCATTGGGCCGATAGGTCAATGTCAGGATTCTAGTATTGTCCGCCTGTTGTGCTAAGTAGCGACGTTTTTGTAGTTCCAGACTTACCAGAGAATGATGCAATTTCTCTCTCAGTAAGTGCTTTACGTTTACGTTGCGCTGAGGCTAGAGTATTAAATACTTCTTGTTCTGCCTCTGCTTGGTTATATCCAGGAAGTGTTGTTCCGTAGATTTCGCTTAACTTCTGTGCGGTAGGTAGGATATCTGCAATTGTTGCATATCCCTTTTGTGCTTCGGCTTGTGTGATTCCTTGTGCTGCTAGTTGTTCTGCTACAGAAACACCAGTCTCAAGTCCTTGTACTCTTGCGGCTACGCCAATTTCGGCTGCTGCAATCTGACGTTGAATCTTAGGTAATTGCTGATTAGGGTCAAGAACATAGGCAACCATGTCGGCTGAGCCAATTCCATAATAATCTTTAAGTGTTCTAGCAATTGCAGGGTCAGCATTCTGAACTCTCTGAACTGCCATAGATACACGAGTTGACAACTCTGATGGAGATACATCGTTCTCGATAAACTGCCTTACATATGCATCATTGTCAAATTGAGTTAGACCATATGCACGGAGTGTTTGACGATAAGCATCTTCGTTAGCAAGATATTCCGCAGGAGTAAGAACACTTAAGTTCTTTTTAATACGTGCAGCATTTGCTGCAAATCGTTGCTGATACTCTGGGGTATTCTGAAGTTCTAATGTAATTGTGTCTTCTGAATATCCTTGACGAGCAAGGTCAAGAACCTTGGCTCCAAGAGTAGCAAGACCATACTTAGCAAATCTATCCGCTACAATTTTTCCTACAGACTCACGTTGGGCCGCCACACGTTCTGCTTCCGCTGCGGCCTTTGCTGCATCTTCTGCTGCCTTCTGTTGTGCTGCAGCATTTGCTAGTGCCGCTGCGTTTGCTGCATTTGCATTTGCCGCAGCCAATGCTGCTGCATTTGCTGAATTTGCGTTAGCCGCCGCTGCTGCTGCGGCATCTGCCGCTGCTTGTGCTGCTGCAAGTTGAGCAAGAAGTGCAGCCTTTTCTGCTTCAGATGCTGCTAAAAGTTCTGCTTTAATTCTTTCAAGTTCTGCTGCACGTGCTGCTGCTTCTGCATCTGCTTTAGCCTTGGCCTCTGCTGCTGCTTTTTCTGCTGCTGCTAGTGCATCTGCTGCAGCCTTTGCTGCCGCATCTGCAGCCGCTTTATTGGCAGCATCTCTTGCTGCTGCTTCTGCTGCTAGACGTGCTGTATTTTGAGAGTCAGTGGTAAAACCAGAAGGTAACGCAGAACCTGTTGAACCAGATACTGGGGTAACTCCAGCAGCCTTGGAAATTGTTTCAAGTTTTGCTGCGCTTACTCCTGATGTAGGAGAAAAGGGATTTGTTCCACCAGTTACTCCACCAGCATAAGTGCTAGTTGCAGTTTTGGTAGCAGTATTAACAACTGGAATATTAATCTTTTGGTTAACGCTAATTTTATTTAGGTTAGTAATCTGTGGGTTAGCGGCTGCAATAGCAGCAACGCTTACTCCCGCTTTTGCTGCAATACCAGATATTGTTTGACCTGATTGTACTTTAGTTGTGCTAGCAATAGGTACTTTAGGAGCAGCCATGTTTACGCCAATCCAAGGTCACGAAGGACCTTTAATGATAATGAGTCTACAGTTTTTCTAGCATTGTCTGTCTTTTCCCAACGAGGGTCTTGACGAAGTTCAGTCTCAAATTGCCAGATTGGTTTAACTGAAGGCTTACCATCAGTGCCAATATACTGTAATGCTCTACGAAGGGTAGGGTCATTAAACGAAATAGTATCTGGGTCAATCTCTAAAATGTTAGACATAGAAGATTTATAGGCTGAAGCCAATGCCTCAACACTTGTTCCTTTATTAATCTGGTCAGAATAACCAGGGAATGCGCTAGCAGAATCTCTGCGGATTAATGCTTGAATGTCATCAGTTGTTGTAGTACCAGCAAAGATACCCTGAGACCATGCGTCCAAACTTCTCTGTGAGTAGGACATGCCAAAAGCATCAGCATACTCTTTAAGACTTTGTACACTACCTAATGTAGAGCCACCAATTGGCTTTCCTTTAGCAGCAATAAGAGCATTAAGGTCTAGTTGTGTATCACTAAGTCCTTTAAGATATGCGTTCTCTAGGGTAGCATCATCTACAACTACACCTTTTGCAGCAAGTCTTTTCTTCTGCTCTAACTTATATGATTCAAGTTCTTGAGCATATACACCTGGCTGAGATGCTTTCTTCTTTTGGCGTGTCTGCGCATTAGAAGTAAGATTCTTGTAGTAACTAGTTTTGTAATACTCTAACTCTGCGTCAGTTGTATTGCCAGCCTTCCATAGGTCAAATACCTTTTTAAGTTCTGGAAACTGTTTAATTAAATCAGCGGTAATACCAAATGCTGTCTCTGCCATATTAGCCTCCTAATCCTGATAGGAAGTCGGCAAAGTCAAGACTCTGCTTCTCCGCTAAATCTTGTGGGGCTTTTTCTTCTACACTCTTCTTAATTAAGGCTTGGGCTTTTTCTTTAGTATATCCAGGCTTGGTTTCTGTAACAGTTTTACCGCCAACTTTTTTGGTGGTTGTAATTGTTCCAGCATCAATCATTCCCTGAATAGCAGTATAGAATTCTTTGTTCTCACTCTCAGTAGCCTTACGGCCAAGAACGCTTTTAAGTGTATCATCAATCAAAGATTGAATTTCTTCTGGTTGGAATAGATACTTCTGTACAGATACCTTAGGCTTATTGCTATCACCAACACCCTGGTTCTTAGCATACCATTGTAGGTATTGCTCAGGAGTTATTTGACGAGCACCTTTAGATTTCTGATACCAGTCACCTGCACCATCAACTGCTAACTCATAGATTGCTGCAGCCTTAAGTGGGTCAACACTACCATAACCATACTTCTGAAGAGTTCTAATCCAGTTAGCCTCAACCGCTGGGTCAGTATAATAACTAGACTTCAAGTCGGTAACCGATGCCGTAGAGGACTCTATAGTAAGTTTTTGTCCAGTCTTCTTCATCGTAATGGTCTTTGTTTTACCTGGACCAACGTAGACTTTTCCAGCAGTAGAACCTGTGCTGCCACCTTTTAATTTATCTAATGCGTCACTCACACTACAAGCCTTTCGTCAAGTCATCATTTTCAAGAATACGATTGTATACTCTACTGAATGATATATATTCATCTAGTAATCCACCAGTAAATGTGTCCCACATTTCCTTGATGTCTTGATTTTCTACTGCATTAATAGACTTGCTACCTCTAGTTGCAAGAATACTACGGACATAATCTCTACCTTCTAGATAGTCAGACATGCCCTGAAGGTCTGCTCTACCTGAAACCCTAGGGTCAGATATAATTTCTTTAGCAAACTTTAGGAAGTTGTATACCTTTTGAGTATCAATCTTACCACGAATCTCGGCCCATTCTGGGTTCTCTTGGCTAAGTTCATCAATGAATTGACGTTTACGGTCAGCCAAATCCTCGGCAGCCTTAACATTTAGGCTAGGTAATCCTCTTCCAATACGCTCAGCCTCAAGGATATCCATACCTTTATTGTAGGTAATCCAACCTTTTTCTGCCTGAGTAGAAGCAATTGCATCATATGGGTCCTGTGATTCACGGAACTTCTTTGTGCTTCCAGGAGCAACTGGTGTACCACGTTGACTTTGATATACGCTAGGTGAAAATTCACCAGCATTAGCATCGCCTACAATGAACCAACCATACTCTGGATTCTTAGCAATCAAGTCAGATAGTTCACGAGAACGTTTCTCTGCCTCAATTGTAGCAGCAATACCAGTATTGTTCTTAGATAGACTTGTAGAGAATATAAAGTATTCTTCTCCATATGTATCATAGAACTTCTGAGATGCATTCTCAGGGTCTTCTTCACGAAGTCTGTGCCACTCATCAATATAGAACTGATAAGGAGAACGAGTATTTGTAGCAAAAGGTAGGGTTAGTTTAGCCGCTGCTTCTAAAGCAAGGATTTGTTTAACCTTATTATCAATTTCTTTTGCTGTAGGTGTAGTCTCACGAAGTCCATTATCATATTTATGGTTTTCTTCCATAGCAATAAGAACAGTTAGATTACGACGTGTCGCATCATTGTTATCAAATAGAGACCAGATACGCTTAGCACCTGAGTTCTGAACTAACAAGTCTTTTGTAAATTCACCTGGTGTTGTACCAGTTGGACCATAAGGTAGGATTTCTTTTACTAAAGCAAGTCGTTCTGCATCTGGAACAGCCTTAATAAAAAATGAAGTTCCGATTTGAACGAACCATCCAGCACCTGGATTCCACCATTGGTTACCCTGGAATAGTAGGTCAAGGCTTGTTTTAGGAATAGCCATTGGTCTTTCAACCTTACCAAATGACATACGCTTAACCCATTCACCAGGAATGTTAATGTATGTTCTACCATCTCGTTCTTCAGTAATGCCAAGACGCTCAGGTGAGTTATAAACTATATCCATCTTACGGAAAACAGTTGGGTCATTAACTACAATACGGCTCCACTTTTCAGCCACATCACCAAATGCTCCAAAGAATGGGAATGCATAACGCATTGTGTATGCTGCATCTATACGCTCTGATGTGTCATAGACTGTACGGCGGAGTTCTGCTCTAGCCCATTGGCGAGCATTGTTCTCTAATTTGCGTATATACTCTGGCGGAATTGTATCACCAGGATATGTATCTATAGCATTGCGTACAAGTGAATCCATACGTTTACGATAGAAGTCTACGAATAATGGTTGACGAACTAGGTTTGTCTCAGGGATTTCACCAAAGTATTTGTAGAACTTATCACGGATTCCAGAAGCATATCGTATTGCTTGGTGTGTTCCATTAGCAGCACCTACCTGAGCAGCGTTAACTGCTGGGTAGTTTAGTGTATCTGTGCCAAAAGTCTTCTTAATATCATCATATGTAACCTTGCGAGTCTTGGCTATCTCTTTAAGACTTGAAGCCCATGAAGGAAATAGTTCATCTATGTTATCCATGTTTGCTTCTGCAATAGCACGGGCATCTCTACCCATAGCAAGGACACGCATAATCTTACGACCCTCATCGGTCTTCAGTAAGAAGTATTCAGCCTCATTAATAACCTGTTCTCTTGGCTTGTTCTGCAAAAGAATCTGGGTAATCTTAGAGTTACGCACCTGTCGGTTTACAACTCGCTCATATGCTTGCGCCCAGTTAGGGTCATCGCCACGAATGACTACGAAATCTCCAGTTGTCTCGAATACATTGTTTAATTTGTTACGAGTATTGGAAAGATGGTCATCTACAATACGAGCAGACTCAGCAATAAACTTTTTCTTAATAAACTCAGCCTGTTCAGGTCCAGCACCTAGGGCATCTTGGTATGTTATACCATCGATTGTTCTAAGGCCTAAACCAAACTTATCTTTTACCTCTGTTTTACCAGCAAGCATGTTATCAATATCAACGATTTGAGCATCGATTAGGTCTGGGTCATCAGCCAAATCTCTCATGGCATCTAGTTCGTCTCTATGTGCCTGGAGTTTGACATCGTCACTCCATTGATACATATCTTCAAGGGACGCATCTTTAAACCTATTGTTAAACATCTTGCGGCTTGACTCTCGTAAGCCAGCAACAAGGGCTAACGGACCAGTTGTTGTTATGATACGAAGGAATCCTTCACTAACGTTACGAACTGGGTAACCAATACGTGCAAGAACCTCAAACTTGATAAGAGAATCTAGGCCATCAATTAAATCTACAGCGCCAGCCCTAGTCTTATAGTATACGCCTACCTTTTCGGAACGGCGTGCTCTAGATAATCTGTTTAATGCGTTGTACATTGTATCGATATCAAGAACTGGCAGTTGTTTTACCAACTGAGTTTCATTCAAAGGTAGTGGGATGATGTACTTAAGGTCTTCAGAGCCAAGGACTGGGGTAGTTTTTGCACCAACTGGTACAACTCTACCATCATCTAGTGTCTTTGTTGCTCCAGTGTAGGCACGCTCACGGATAATGTTATGTGCCTTAGAACGTCCACCAGCAAATAGACCCCATGCTGCACGAACATCTGACTCATCAAATCCAAATTGCTTTGCTACAGTATTAAATAGTTCTTGTTCAATCTTCTGGAAAGCATTAGCACGCTCAGCAGCATTTGTTGCTGCAGTGTATTCATTGAATAGTTCTTGCTTGCGTTGAACCGTGAATTGAGCCTTCTTTAAATCATCTTCTAAACTTTTAATTTCATTCTTAAGAAGTTTAACCTCGTCTGGAGCAAGAGTCTGAGTATTAAGTCTGTTCTTTGCTATGTTAATCTGGGTAGCGTAGGCTTCTTCTTGACGACCAGCAATACCACGAACACGGCTAAGCATGTTATCTACGGTTTGAACTGATTGATTGTCAGTAAAGTCAATCCATCCACGAGGACGTTTGTAGAAAAATCCTGTTAAAACTCGAACTGGTGCGCCAGCAGCGCCTGCTCTAAGGTCAATAAATTTTTGTCCTAGACCATAACCAAATGTCTTTTTATCTCCACCAAGTGCTTGGCGAACTGCAGACATTTTATTAAATTGTGGTATACGTGTTGGGTCAAGGATTGCTTCTGCACTTAACTTCATGTGAAGTTGACGAAGTTCATCCTCATAAAGCGCTGCATTTTCTACAGCCTTCTCTAAATCAGGACCCTTGTTGACAAGGTCCATAGTAAGTTGACCAGTTGCCTTGTCTAATCCTGCACCAAAAAACTTTGCGGAAGTAACCTCATCTTGCAAGTTACCAATCTTAACAGCAATATCACGGCTAGAAGCCATAAGTCTTGTGCCAGCATCAGCATCACCCATAGCCATCTTAACAATGTCTGCTTTAGTAGAATGACGTAACGCTACATCTTCAATTTTGTTAGCATCTGCTAGGATATCTGCAAAAGAAGCAGGGTTTGCTGACTCGCGGATAGCCTTGACTCGGAATAAATCCGTAGCATCCATGCCATCAGTCTTAGTAATAAAGTCATTAAATGTTGCTTTTACTTTATTAGCCCTGAATCCAGTCTTTTCCCCAGTGAGGATAGCATTAAGTTCGTTAAGTCCCTTTACGGAATAGTTAATGGCCTTATAGCCCTTTACTATTTTACCACCAACGATAGTTGGGTCGAGAACAAATCGGGATACTACGTCAGTACCAAATGATGTGTATCGACCTACAAGTTGTTCTCTAAATGCTTTTTCTGCTTGTTGCTTATCAAAGATATTAAAATCATTCGCGGCAAAAAGAATGTGGTCCTGTAGGAACTTATCTGCACCAGACAGTTTTCCAAAACTTACAGTCTTTGCTATACCAGAAAATACGTTTTCAATTTCATCTAATGGTCTTCCTAAAATTGTACGCTGGATTGAACGACCAGTAGAAATATCACGAGACTTATCCCAAGCCTCTTTAATATTATTGAAAGAAAAATCATCCTTGTAGATAGGATTGTTTTTCTCTGGTAGTGTAAGTCCAAATGAAACTGTCTGAGTTGTAAAGTTGTAGGCTTTTTCTAAACCAATGAATACTTTACCCCAGAATCCTGGTTCTTCTTTAGGAGTATTAGGGGTCTTTGTATTATAAGACGCAACCGCTTCAGCCCTACTTTTAGGTGGAGTAGACTTACCCATATCCAATGGCAGAGCCATAGATGAGTTAACATTCCATCCAGCATAATAAGTATTGAACGCACCCATTGTGTCAAAGGCAGAAGGATTTTTAGATTTCTGCAAATCTTGATACGCTTTTTGCGCGGCTTCTCTTTCGCTCATAGCAGATTAGCCCTTAAAATTCTCACATAATTACGGAATGCTTGTGATGAATTTGGGCTTTGTGCTGCGACCTCCAGGGCTGGTAAGTAGGATAATAGTCTTTGTTTATCAGAATCTGTATCTGTACTAGTTGGCAACATTAAAGCCTCTGTTCCAGCACCAGCACCAAGTGCTGCGCCGTCAGTTACTGGCACATCTGGTTGCTCTGATGGAGCACTAAGAGGTGTCACTTGTGGCATAGAGTCAATTGGATTCATCAAAGGAGCAGAAACATTGCCAGCCATTGGTGCTGCTTGTTGCTGTTGCATCATTGCCTGACCTTGTCCATAACCCAAACCTGAATAATATTTTGCGGATTGTGTACCGCTTTGTCCGTTTCCGCCAGTTGCAGATACATTAGCAGGATTATTTTGTGGAGCCGTTGGGCGGTAGCCGCCTCTGTTCTCTGCCATTATTTCCTCCTACTTAGAATATTGTATTTTAGTAACTATTGGTCCACCTGTATAGATGTCCCATTTAGTTGATATACTTATCGCTTTTTTAATAATTTTTTCTGCTTGTATTGCAGTTTCAACCCTGTCAACTCTAAGTGCTTCCATAACACCAATAGCGATGTCCCCACCGCTACCAGAGTAATAGATACCGCGAACATCACGGTCCCAAGAGTAATCCTCAAAAATAGGATAAATGATTCCGCGAATGCTAATAAGAAATTGTGAATCATGCGCCGCTGCATCGCCGTCTTCTTTCATGTCGTAACCTGCATCGATAAACAGTTTACGCATGGCAGGTATAAATTTCTTGGTTACAAATAAATCTAGATTTTCGCCTGCTCCTGGTCTCGGTGCTTTCCATCCATATTGTAATAGATTTGAGCCTCGACCTGCGCCAGAGCCTGCAATTAATATTCCGTTGTTCTCAACAATCTTTGGCGTAGCCATATCGATTGGACGACCAGAATCATCTGAAGAGCGTGAGTCGCATCCAATGACAGACCATCCGTCGCCTTGAATAGCAGCAAGTGTTGTCATTGTCCCCTCCCACCACTATCGTCTACGAATTGTTCTTACGCTTGCGTTTGCCTGTCCTCCACCAGTTAGACTTGACAATAAACTTTGTACGTCAGGTGGTGCTGCTGGTGGCATTTCCATTGGAGATGGACCTCCTACTGGAGAGGAGGGAGCAGGGGACGGTTGCTCAACCTGAGGTGCTACTCCAGCAGGAGGAACTTGTTCTTTAGGTGCGAATGTTTGTTCAATCGCATCTTCGATAGCCTGTCCCTTTTGTCGTGATTTAATCACTGCGGCAATTTTAGTTACAACTTCAGATGGGTCTTGTCCTTGTGTTGCCATCTGTGGGATTGCCTGAGTGTATGCTTGGAGTGAAGCAAGAAGCGCATTGCGCATATCTTCAACTTCAATCTTCTCTTGCTCTGCGCTAACATTAACATTAAATGGAAGTTCACGCATTGCCATATCCTTGGAGATAAGTTTACCACCAAGAGCCTGAAGCATAAATATAAGACCTTGTGCTGGGTTCAGACCTGCAAGCATACCATATCTAACATCAGCGGAGTAATCTCCCTTGATGTCCTTGCTTGGTTTGTATTCTAATGCGTATGGAGAACCAGCATCTACACCGCGAATTGTCTTTTGTACATCAAAAATTGTTTCGTCTAGTTCAAAACACAGACGGATTACATCTCGAAGAGCCGTCGCAAATATTGCTTGCGCACTCTTGACCTGAGTATCAAATGCTCCCATAAGTGCCTGGACGCCTTGACCCGTAACGATAGACGCATTAACGTTACCTGTTCGTCCTTCTGGGTATCGAGCACCAATTCGGAGTTCTTGATTGAGCAAGTTTTGTTCTGTGAACGCTCCTTGCGGAATGTTAAGTTCAACTCTTCGTACTCCTGCAGGGCTGTTTGTTCGGATAACTGAATCTCCGCCAAGTTGTAGTTCTTGTACATCCATTGGTACGACGATAGGAGACTGAACAGATTTTTCAGCCGCTTCCATAGCAAGCATAGCAAAACGATTGCGAAGCAACTGGATACCAATAACATCATCAAACTGTCCACGCATCTCTCCATCGATAGTAGGTCGCTTAGCAATAACGACCATCATCTTACCAACTGGGTTTTTAGCACGAGAAAGAACTAGGTTCTCACGGCTTGGTACATATACTAAAGATTGGTCTTTATCGTAGTAACGAACAATTTCAACTATGGTGTTGGTGTCTTTTTTGAAACCTGAGCGACCAAGTAATTCAACTTCGTATTCAGGGAATTGAGCAGCCAACTCTCCAAGAGTTAGTGAGTATACCTTAGCAAAAGATATGCATCGTCCGTAGCGGTCAAACTCAGGATAAGCCATCCGAGGGTTTTCTACGCGGATACGAGGCATCTTTTCTTCGTCATCCATTTCAATAATGAATGGGACGAAACCATAGGTTACATAATAGTCAGCACCTGTATACATGCTAACTTGCAAATCTGAGTGATTAAAATAGTTTGATGCAATACGTGTACGATTGTCAGCAAACTTACGAGCACGGTCATTAACCTGTGAGGCGCTAGAGCAGTTAATTGCAGGTAGCGGAGCCATAACCTCAGAAAGGTCACGGGCTACGATGTCAATAAAGTTTGCTACTACGTTTGAGTCTACGCCCTCAGGGAAGAAGTCTGGGTATACTTCAGCAATCTTGCCTTGGCGCACAGAAAGAATATCACCAGCACGAGCATCACGCTCTGATGCACGGTACTTCAGAGAAGAAACTCGTGCAGCAATCTGTTCAATATTAAGTGCCATTTATATCCTAACCATAAGTTTCAGACCATTGCTCTGCAAAGGCCTCGTCTAAATTCACGGAGTATCTCATGTCCTTTTGTTTACGAGTAGCCCATCGATTAGTTGAGTACTTAGTAGCAAAAGAACTTTGTTGCATTAATTCACGGACTCGGATGATAGCAAACCAAAGTGCCATCACGCAGTCAGTTGGGTTTTTAGTATCTGGCTTCCAAGTGATTAGTTGTTGTACCAGAGATTTCAAACCTTCAGAACCTTCATTAGATGGAAGTTCTATCAAGTTGTTATCTTGAAATCTACCGTCCCTTAGACTGCCGAATAAGGCAGACATAGAGGCCACACCGAATGATGTGTCCCATTTATTCTTTCCAGTATAGTGAGGATTTAACTTACATCCATACTGGGCTAAATACTGAACTAGGTCAGTGTCCATCTGATACGCCTTTTGGTGGGCGTTGATTTCAACTCTAAACTCTTGTGGCTTATATCGTTCAACCCATTCCTCAATAAGAGCACGCTCTTTCTGTGGGCTTGGGTCAACCATATTGACACAATCTAAAACATAAACTTTTCCGTCACCCTTGTTGTAAGTTACGGCTACGAATGCCGACCTACCTGTTACAGCAGGGTCAAAACCTATAACTGTGTAAGTACCTTCAACATGCTTTGGGTGGCCTGGCGTTCCAGACTTGAGGGGTCCACGCTTGCGCATTCCGTTGCTACTTCCTGCGACGCAGGTTGGTGGGAAGATGGAGTCTTCAACGACATCTTCTTGTTGGTAGACCATTGCCCAGATTGACGGAGCAACCTCAGACCTGCGAGTAAAGAGCGAGGGTCCATCCCACTTTGGGTAAAATCCTTGCTCATTAGGTTGGTCCTTCTCACCTTCGGCTCTATCCGTCCAAGGCCAAAGTGTCTTCCAGTTTTCTGGCTTCTCATCAAACTCAAGTACGGCTGGTTGAGAGAAGTATGTGAATGGAGATTTGCCACCTGTCCATTGGTCGCCATCTCGTATCATCTTATATAAATCTATAGGGGCGACACGGGTTCCTACTATAAGTAGTTTTCCGTGCCGTCCCAAACGGGTGATGACTTCTTTTTGAAGCCATTCAATTTGCTTTTCCCACTCATGAGAGTTTGAGTTCATCACCACATCGTCTAGGATAATCAGGTCGGCGCGAGCACCATAAATCTGCGACCCGAATCCTAATGCTTGAACCGTAGGGTCCTTCTCGCCGCTGTCACGACCAGAGCCTAGGTAAATCATATCAGCAGACCAAGTCTGCGAGTCAGCCTTATATCCACCGTTAGGGCCAAAGCCCATCTGAAGTTTAGTCCAGTTAGGGTGGCTCATCCTTGTTTTGATGGCTGAAAGGAATTTGCGTGCCATGCCTTGAGTCTTAGAGACTACAATGATTCTGACGTTAGGGTCAGTGGCTATACGGTAGGTCACATAGTTAATCGTGATGACCGTAGATTTGGCGTGCTCAGGTGGTACGTTAATAAGAATACGGTTGCTGGCCGCAGGCTCATAGGTCATAGCAGGATGGAGCCAACGGGGTTCCCGACCTTCAATAAGGTCCACCCAGTCTTTATGGTGGTCGAACAACTTAGTGTCTAGGAATTGCTCGGAGAACTCCTCAAACGAGATATCCTTCAGATTGGCCATGTTAGCCTTGACACCTTTACCAGCAAGTCTTGCTTTATCAGCCTCAGCCTTGAAGTCAGGGTCAACAAGTGACCATTGGCGGAAGGTGACATCGTTACGACCCACCGCAGCCATAGCGTCGGTGATGGTCGTGCCTTGAGATAAGAGTTCTAAAACTTGCTTTTGTGCGGCATCCTTAGGGATGTTCTGCTTGCCTGGTTTGCGTCCCACTACTACTCCTAAAAACGGTGTTTTAACGGTAAGGTTTAACGGACAGACCTCACCCATTATATATATTATATATAATATATTATATAGGAGGAGCGGAGTCTTAAACGGAGCGACTCCGTCTATATATGGAATTTATATTACATATATAGATAACCTGTTCATTTAGTAAAACCGAACAACTAGGGTGAGAATATTTTATAAAATGTCCGATTTATACCTATATGTACCTATATAGGGGGGCTATATAACAGAAAATTTATACGGGATACTATATACCTCCCCCCATGCGAACCTTAATAACCCTACCCTCAAAATATCGACATATCGACATATAGATATATCGACATATTATAGGGGGTAAGTGTTATGTCCGATTAGTGTATTTTGGGTAGAATATAACTATTTGACCCTATTGTCTTAAATATGTAGTTCTTGACTATCTGCCCTATTAGTTCTATATGTCCGTATTGTCGCCCTACCTATATTACCCGTCAGTAATCGAACATATGTTCTATGACCTATATCACATAGAATAGACTTGACTTCTTAGGGGTCGTGTGGTATAATGCGCCCTAGTTTAGATGTGATGTATCTCACACCGACACGACTTGACTTCTTAGAATAGGCGTGGTAAGATACGCAGTATCACAATTAAATAAGGTTAGGCAGTTCGGATAGGTAGCCTAAATAAGTGTGAACTAAATCACACCGAATATATGGCGTGTCGAGTTGCTAAACTAGATTAAGTGTGAGATAATTACGCAGTAATAACAATTAAATAAGGTTAAGTAGTCAAGTAGTGGTTAGGCTTGATTAGATTACTAGTAGCAGTAGGTCGCCTATGGTATCACGACCCTAATCACTACTTGATTACTTAACCCCTAGTGAAAGGATAGAGTAATGCCGTATAACCCTTACGGGGTTAGCGGTAGTATTATCACACCCCCTAGAGATGTTAGGGTATCTAAGGCTTGGCATGGTAGCCGTAGCCGTAGGTTCTCCGAAGTCGTGGTGCGTGATAAGTCGGGCAACATAATCGCAGTAGTCGAAGATAGTCCTGCGGTTAAGTTAGCGAAGCGTAGTCGCAAGTCTGCGCAAGTCGCTACCCCTGCTACCCCTAAGCCACTAACCGAAGCAGAATTGCGGGCTATTGCGTTAGAAGAACGCAGACTACAATTCGAGCATGAGCAAGCGCAGAATTATCGTAGATTAGTCGGTGAGTATAACTAGTAGCCGATAGTCGTAGCCGATAGGTTCGGGTTCTCTAGGGTTCGATACCCTACTACGACACGCCATAGGTCAAGGGTGCTTGACTTGTAGCCGTAGGTATGATATACTTACGCCATAACGAAAGGATAAGATATGTTGCTAGAGATACTAGTGGCAGTTCAGACCTTAGCGATTATCGCTCTAGTTGCTAGAGTGAATAGATTACAAGGTCGCCTAGAGTATAGGGGTCGATAGTGGACGACCTATACGAATTAGTTAATGAAGAATTGGCTAGACAAGCGCAGGATATTCTCGCACTTGACCCTAATTCTTTCATAGATTACGATACTGCTATGGCGGATATGATAGAAC
>Ga0209972_10001025_pt1 | contig 25703 bp, 57 predicted proteins | sample NOAtaG_7_FD_187302 | JGI IMG/M metagenome (GOLD analysis project Ga0209972, IMG submission 187302) | Freshwater lake microbial communities from Lake Erie, under a cyanobacterial bloom - NOAA_Erie_Diel1S_2200h metaG (SPAdes) (version 2) | ecosystem: Environmental > Aquatic > Freshwater > Lake ...
AGTTCTTTTGTGAGCCTCTTCTTTGAGAGCCTGATGCCCTTCATGCCAAGGCTGATATCTTCCTAACTGAAGAGTTGTTGGGGCAGACCAATCAAACAAGGCGCCCGCCTGTATTACAGTGTCTACTTCCTGCTCTAATGTGTATCCGTCTAGAATTCTGATATCAAATCTTTCTGGATCTTGCCACATTTTATTTGTATCTTCAAATCTACCTTGCTTAATTCTGTCTACCCAAACAACAACATCTGCTGGGCCAAATGCCTCTCTGGTTTCTTTAGTAGGACAAACAAAGTCAACAATGACAGGAGCAACGCCCTGATTTGCAATTAGCCTTGCCATCTCTCCCATGCGACGAGCATGCTCAATCCTATCTTCGGCGGTAAATCCAAGATCAGAATTAACTGTAGATCTTACCTCATCAGCATTAAGATGTATAGCATTAATTCTTTCTTTAAGTGCCGTTGCAAGTGCAGTCTTACCAGATCCAGGCAAGCCTATAATTTGTATGATCATTTTGTTCCTCCAAAACCATTATAGCACCCCTGGCAGGAATCGAACCTGCGACAAACGGATTAGAAGTCCGCTACTCTTCCGCTGAGTTACAGAGGTATTGTATCTCCAACGGAATTCGAATCCGTGTTGCTGCCGTGAAAGGGCAGAGTCCTAGGCCACTAGACGATGGAGACATGGTAGAGCAGGTAGGACTTGAACCTACGATAGCCGAATTATGAGTTCGGGGCCTTAACCAACTTGGCTACTGCTCCATTATTTAATTATAGTTTGTATCGTACTGCTTGTCAAATACCGTTGTCTTCAAGTCTTCGTAATATTTCTGCGGTATCTGGATCATTAATCATTTCTTCTATAGCAGCATTAACTGATGGTCTTGTTTCTGGCAGGGTATATAAACGATTTTTAGTAATCTTATACAACAACTTTCTAATTCTTTCACAATCGTCATGTCTCCACCATGTATAACAAAATAGCCTATCTTCTGATTGAACTATGTTTAAACAAGTTTTATATTCTTCAATAATTTTATCTATAATATTTTTTTGTGCTTTTTTACAGTCATCACAAAAACAGTCACAGTCTTCTAGGTTATGACACAAACTCATTCTATATTTAAGAACTTCGCTAAAAATTTCGTCGTCCTGACTTAACATTAGGTGACTATTGTCTGTTTTATAATCTGTAAATCTAAAAAAAATCATCTTGACAAACTCTTGATCTTTAAATTTTTTAAAAGGCCTCCAATGAATTATTTCATTAGGATTAAAAATTAATGCTGAGTTGTCTTCAAGTTTGTAAACTTCTAAATTTAATCCCAACTCCCATTCAGTATTAGATTGCAACTGAAAGTTTATAATTAAATCTGTTTCGCAAGAATCAAAATGCGGTGGTAAATTTGGTTCGCCATGTTTATTACTATATTCAACACAACTTATACCACTTAGTTTTAAATTTTTATTTGTTTTATCTTTTAATAAGTCGTTGAGTTTTTTTAAAACTTCTTCTGTTATTTCTATTCTTCCAATTCTAAACCTGCCAAGATCTGGATCTGGGCCTATTCCGCTTACATCTTCTAGGCTGGAGTCTCCATGAAAAACAAAATTTTCATCAAATTCGTTTCTTTTTTGATTAACTTTTTCATAAATGTTTTTTAATTCTGTATCTGAAAAAACATTTTCTATTTTCCAAACATTTTTATTTTTTACGCATTCGTTGTAAAAAATAGTCAAGTCATACACCCTTTGCCTTTTTAATTGCTTCAATCACAAGCATTTTCATGCCCAAGCCATTTAACTTTCCATCAGATATATCGATTGCCTCAATGTCAGCAATAATTTTATCTTTTACAGCCTTTACAACTTTATGAGTTCCGTTACAGACTGGGTACTCAGTTGAAAATCCACATCCACATGCCATAATGCATCTCCTTTAGTATACTATTTCTTGATCTATTATTATATCAAATATATCACTAAGGTGTTTTTCTGGCACATCATGAAAATAGTATGACCCATCTTCTTTAATGCTCCAGCCACGCCAACCATCTTCTTCACACCAAAAAGCAGAAGCAGTTTTCATAGATTCTGGATCATTTAGTGTTCTAGTAATTGAATTATGCCAATCTACTTCAGCAAAAACTGCAAGCCTAAGTTTTTCCCAAGAAAATATAAATTTAATTATGTTATCTAGCATGGCTGGTCATGCTTTGCAACGATGCGCTTAAAATTTCTGCTCTTTTTGCAATTTGTTGGCGCTCAAACTTAGAAAGATGTGGTTTATCTTTAAGCCTCTTTTTATTTTTAGCGTAACGCTTTGCCTTATGTTGTGATACTTTGTTGTTAGTTTTTTTCATATACTAATCATACCATAGCCAACCAATAAGGTCAACTACGATCTCCGTCCCATGTGCCTATTTTTGTGGTAGGGATATTATTTTCTTCCCATAGTTTTATTACATGTGGGTTGTCATCAACTGCATGTGTTACGTTCCATAGTTCATTTATTTTATCTAGTATGTCTTTTTTAACTTCATAGTCTGGTCTGTTGTCATTGTTTGCTCTCATAAACAGGGCATGGCTTCTTACATTGTTTTTTTGCAACCATAGAGATGTGATTCCACGATACTTTTCTTTTCTTGATGTAACAATGATGACTGAATATTTATCATTATAAGAATTGTTTAACATTTCAATTACATCAAAATTTGGCAGGGCATCAATGGAAGAATAGTGAAAAGCATCGTAATCTTTATTGCCACCACGAACATGGTGTAAAAATGGATCTACATTCGCAAGAGTTCCATCAACATCGTATATGTGTGCTAGTGGTTTCACTTATGTTCTTTCATATGTCTAGATAAAGACTCATTTGCCATAATTCCCCATCTCAGTTCCCACTCTTTTTTGCAAATTGGGCATGTTATGTGTCTACTCATAATACAATTTTATCGCAAAATAGTAGTTTTGTCAAATTCTGCATGATATAATTACAGGATGGATGCAGAAATTATTGATGATTTACTTTCTGAAAAAGAAATTTCAATATTTAATAATATAACAAAAGATCTTGAAGCACCAAAAGACGAATATGGAAATTTTATATTTGATGATCAAGATTCATATATTTCTGTTTCAAAATATCTTGGAAGAATACAATTTAATATCAATAATATTGGAGATTTATTTCCTGTTAAAAACTTAGAACTTGCGGACAAATTACTGACTATAAGATTGACAAAACTTGCAAACTCTATCTCTGGTCTTGATCTGACGCTCTCTTCTATCACATATGTAGAATATAGTTCTAGGTATGGAACACCAAGTCTGCCTCCGCATTATGATGGGGACAATAACGACTTAATAATTAACTATCAATTTGACTCAAACACAAGATGGGATCTTGGTGTAAATTTTGAAACTTATGAAATTAAAAACAATTCTGCCTTAGTTTTTAATCCAAATAAAACTGCACACTGGCGACCTAACAAAATATTTAATGATGGAGATTTTGTAAAAATGATTTTTTTTAGATTTGCAAAAAAAGAAAATCCTACTGACTATTCTGATTTACAAAAATTCTGGCCAAACGATGAAGTTTTTAAAAATATTTGTGAATTTAGAAATAGTCTTTCATAAAAACTTAGTTTTGATCAACTCCCCAAGTCATAACTAGGTAACAAACTATGTATCCAGCAACAAATGCTGGAATTAAGAAAAATAAACTAATCATAATTAATGCATTAACCTTTCTGTTTTATCTTTTTCTTTCCAATGAATAAAAGACTTAACTCCCACTACCCCATACAGGATAGCACCAAGTATAAACCCATATTGCTTTGTAATTAGGGCATATGCAGTCCACATAAATTCATTAAATATGAACCAAAGCCAACCAAATCTTTTTTTTCTGCCAATTACAAACATGGCAGCAGCACCACTTAAAACAAGCACCCATGATGCGTAGTTATTGACCCATTGCTCCATATTTCAAGTATACCTTACTGTGATTGGTTTGTCAAACATCTCTACCCTTGGTTTTGAACCAAGAGCCGATAGTACCATTTAAAACTTTGTTTCTTAAAACTTCCGCAAATGTGCCATGAGGTATTTCAGAGCCAAGGTATTCTTGTCCTGTTTCAAGGTCTATTAGTTTCCATTTAGCAGGAGCCTTGGTGTGTATAATTAAATCAATAGGCTTATCGTATGAATCAACTTGCGATCCATCTTTCAGTATTCTTTTATTCATTTTCTTCCTTTGTTAGGATACAAATTCTACGGAAAGATGATCGGCGCAGACATCGCCCACAATGTATTCGGCGTTTTTTAGCACAACATCGTAATACTGTGCTTCTTTATCGCAAAAATGGCACTTTGATTTTTCCATATCTAGATTATATCATGCTTTAGGTTTTAAAAATTATTTATTTACTACAAAATTACTGTCCAATACTTTTTCATGTGTTGGCCAATAATATTTGCATGGCAACTTACGCTCAGGACAGCAGGGGGAGTTAAAAAAACTACTAACATATGGCTGAAACCTTGCATAATAGAGAGGATCTTTGTTAAACAAACTAACTCTGTGCGTAGTAGTAACTCTAGAAAGTTTCTCATCGTCAAACCAAAATGCTGGAGCATCGCTACCCCAATCATCCCAAGACTGGTCTTTGAGTCTGTTAAGGTTTGCCTCGTTGTTCTCTGTCTTGATACCACGAGACTTGGCTTCTACAATCATAGCCTGGACATACGCCCATAGACCACGCTCAAAGCCACGCCACATCAATACTGCTGGATGATTACGCCATCCACCTGTGGGTGATTTGCCAGACAAGACATTAAGAATCTGGTAGCACTCTAGGATTTGCTTGTTAAGGCGCTTTGAGTCTAGTATTTGGGCAGACTGGGTAAAGTCTTGAGATGGTAGAAATGTTTGCATACTACTAGTATGACAGGTTTGTGACTATATGTCAAGCAAATATGGCTGCAATTATAGTTACGGCAATAAATATTCCAAATAGGACTGTTAAAGCCCTTATGCTTTGTTTTATTTTTTGTTCATTCATATATTAATTATACCCTATGATACAATAGATAAATGACAGTATTTCAAGATCCAGTAGAAAAAGTAAAAATCATTGAAAATTTTATAAACACGGAAGAATCAAATAAAATAATTAATTATATGAATCGTAATATTGTCAATGCCGAACCATGGATGAGCGACGGATCAAGTCCAAACTTTGTTTATCTTGAAAATAGATTTTATAAAAGAAGGTTTGGACAAGATGATGAAATGAGATCATATAAACCAGAGAAAGCCATAACAAGGCTTGAGGATATAGAGAACTTGGTTAAAGATATAGTCGAAAAGGCAAAATTAAAAATACAAGAACTATACAATGAAGAAACACAATACCTGACATCACTATGGCTTACAAAGCATTTAAAAGGTGATTGGATCAACATTCATTCTGATGTAGGCAGTGGATATCAGCAGCATTTTGCTTATAGTTGTATTTTATATCTTAATACAGTAATTGATGGAGGAGACTTATATTTTCCAACTTTTAATTTTTCTGTTAAACCAATTGTAGGCAACTTAGTTATTTTCCCATCGCAGAATGTAGATATGGTTCATCAAGTAAACGCTACACAGGAAGAAAGGTATACTATTCCTATGTGGTTTACCAAAGACTCAACAAGAGAAGTTTTTTTTAAATAGAAGATTTTGGCGGGGTATAATAAAGACATGACCCTACTCTACATACTCTATAGTCCCATACATAAGGCCGTTAAGGTGGGTATATCAGATGTTTCAGGTAGAAGGTTTGCAAGCCATAGGACCAAGGGCTGGATATTAATTAAGTATTGGGCCTTTTCTCGGCGGGATCAAGCAAGAGCCGTAGAAACCTTAGTACTAAACACACTAAGAGATAGGTATGGACATTTCTTGGATAAAGACGATATGCCACAAGGTGGTTATACAGAAACATTTGATGCTAGTAAGATAACTAGACGAGGTTTGATAAGGATAGTCAACAATGCTATTAAAAGTCAGTAAACCCTGCTCTATTTAATATGTCCCAATATTGTTTAGCATACACGAATGCAGAATATACAATACGATCCTTACCTGTGACCTGTTTTACAGCATGACTATATTCTTCACTTGCTGGAAACACTATTAATGTTCCCTTTTTAGGTGCAAACTCAATAGGTTTGTGTTCAAATATTAACTCTCCACCTGTGTATCCATCATTTAAATATAGCACAACACCAAGGGTAATCCATCTAGATTCGTAATCACATTCTGGGTGGTTTTCGTAGTGATACCCCAAAGCCAATGGAGATGAATCCGTAGGGCTATACTTTTGCAACATAGATATCTTTCTTAGTTTTTGATCTTTATTGTTGGTTACAATAGAAACCTTGTCCTCAACGAGTTTTTTAAATTTATTGATCGCCTCTTCTGACTCAAATATAGAAAATGATATCTTTTCATGATGATCTTGTCTTCTGAGAGTCCAAGATCCGACATTAGCAAGAACCTCTTCTATGTCAGGATCTGATATAAAATTTTCTATGTAAAAGATATTTTCTTCTAGGTAGACTTTGTTGAAATTTTCCATGTTGATTTAATTATACCATCATTTGGTCTGTATGGTAGACTATGATTATGAAACGAAATAAACACCCCAACCAGCAATATAGCAAAGATGTTAGAACATGTTCTGGAAGTGCTAATGTTGGTGATGATGGTCAGGTAGTTCAGGTTGGTGGTGGTGGGCACACAGGACAATGGGGTAAAATAGGATTTTGTCCATGTGGTAAATATGTTGCACATCAATCAAATAAGCCTTGTAATGTTATTGAGACTGCTAACGACAAGCAGTATTTGCCTAGGCCAGAAGATTGCACATGCAAAACAGAGCCATGCCCTTGCGGTCATTTTGTATCACATGGAGTTTTTGAGGCTTGTACTGCCCTTGTATCTGGGAGCAACAATTAAAGCACCAAATCTTGGTCCTTCACCTTTTACTGCGTGAGTTATTTTTTTAGATACATATAGAAGATCGCCTGGATTTAGTGTTACTTCTATTTCTCCTCCAAGTGTCCAAAAAGAATTGCCTAAAATTTGAATATATGCAGTATCGAATACATCTTTGTGAGCCTGCATGCCCTGATAATCTAAAGATAAAACAGGACCATCTAGATGCCATAAGCCAGAGCAGTTACAAAATCCTGAATACCAATCGTCGTTAAACGAACAATTTTCAAAAAACTCTGAGTTGGAGTCTTTATTTATATTTTCACAAAAAGTTTTGAGGTCTGGTATTTCTTTAAATATTTTACGGTTTTTAATCTTAAACCACAGAACGCCAGGGCTATGCTGAGATTTGTCAGAATTTTTATACAAAAGAGTAAGTGCTGTCTCCCAATCTGTATTTATCTTAAAATAGTTTTTTACAAGTTTGTACGGAGATTCATTGAAAATTTCTAGTGTTGTCATAATCTTTTTTCAACTCCTCAAGTATTTGTTTTGCCAAGATATGTGACTCTTTTTCTTTGTGCTTGGTCTTAAGATAGGGAGATATGATCTTGGCTATCCTGTCTAGCATTTCTTGATCCATATACAAAAATATTATAGCACTGTATTATTCTTCAAAAGAGGACTGTTGCTCGAACAGTTTGTCTTCGCAGTTCGGGCATAAAGTCTTGGTATCGTAATCTTTTTCAAATACGACTCCGCACTTGTAGCATAGTATTCTAATCATAATATAACCATTGTATCATAGTTATCCACAGGTTTATCCACAGGTTTAAATTTCGGCGGTATGTAAAGTTCGGCGGAAAATAGAATAACAAACCTTCATATGCTCTATAAGAGCACTATCGGTTAGTATCGTCTATAGTGCCTATATCAGGGATAGGGGTTTGTTAAGGTCTAGGAGATGGCAGTTATCTATGGCCACCTCTATAAACCTTTCATTTCTGGTATAGATGGTGTCCTTTATTACTATAGGGCATTTGGCCAATACACTGCCTTTTACCCAATAGGCATGAGTTCTCTCATGGTTTAGAATAAAGAATACGGTTTGGTCGGAATCTTTGACAAATTTAAGTTTACGGCCAGGAAAGTGTAAGGTTTTATATTGGAACATAGGGCCTTTCCAGTTATGCTTAACCTCAACTTCAAGTTCATAGTCTTTGTTGGTTTGAAGATGTTTGGCCAATAGGTCTATCCCGTAGTCATCTGAATTGATCCCCGCCGAAAATCCATTAGCCTCTAGATAATCTATTACAAGTATCTTGGCATCATCGTTATCGGCGTATAGTTTAGGACTGAATGGTTTGTTCATCTATCAATTATATCTGGTTTGGATGGTTTGTCAAGTATGTTATCCACAGGTTACTATACCATTAGTGCATAGATACAGTATCCCATTAGTGCAGTTATCCACAGGTTTATCCACAGAAAAATGTTACTGATGATATTATTAGATAGGGTTAAAGTGGAGGATTGTGGAGGATAGTGGAGTAGGGAGCCCTTTACCACAAGGCGTTCGTAATGTCAAATCGAAAAACCTCCATATCCAAAAACCTTCAAACCTTTGTACCACATATGCCCGATATTGTCAAACCATCATATCCAGATATAAGGTTTGGGCATTATACATGCAAAATAGTGGTTTGTCAAGTGTCTTATATGCATGAAATTGCCCATAAAAATGTAGCCAAAATAGGGGAAAATTTGCCAGAATCGTAATGTTTTTTAACAAAACTTTATAAAATATATAGGAAACCAGGAGAAATGGTTTGTTATTCTATAGGGGGTAGGATTGCTACTCTTTATCCCCCGCTTTTTCGAGCGGGATCGGATAAGGTGCGGGGCTGCCCGCTTGATCGGCGTTTTTGGCGGGGGATCTAAAGAAAGGAAAGAAACCCTTAAGAGTAACAATAGAATACAACATACCTGTTATAGTATTCATGTCTTCAGTGAATTGATCGTAATCTCTTTTAGAGTCATGCCTATGAGATCTCTGGCTATAAAGGTTTGCAAAGTGTCTTGGCATATATAAATTATACACCTTGTTTGACAAACCTGGATATCTGTGATACAAGGTTTGGTGATATAAAGGTTTGGATCGTAATGTTCAGCAGGGGGAAAGTTTTAGGGGTTCGTAATGTCTTTTCGTAATAAGGTTTGATGGTTTGACAAACAGATAAAAGTATGGCACGGGCGGTTTTACGCCTCTTCCTCCAGAAGATCGGTGATGTCTTCAAACCCTATATCCTCAATGCCTAGTCCCTCTAGCAATAAGAACCAGGACTCGTTGATATACTGCTCTAGTGTAGGAGTACTATTAATTATCCCCTCGGCAAATGCAAAAGCAAGCGGCAGCCCCAAGTCATTGTACTCAAAGAAATCTGATAACTCATCATCTGTTTTATAGTTTAACCAGAGTTGTCCCAATATAAGGGCCTTGTTCTCAAAAGTTGTTTCTGGCATAGTTGGTGCCCTCCTTGGTTTCCTTGGCTGCTTCTGCTATTACCTGTAAACGATTATACACTACATAAGGCTGTGACTGTGCTAAGTATTGTCCCACTAGTTCTAAATCTACTCTGAGGTCAGAAATCTCATTGCCAAGTTTGTTAGCAATTTTTTCCTCCGCTGTTAGTATTCGTCTGATACGCATAGTCCTCCTCCATTATCATTGTACCAAAAGTTGGTGGAAAGGGCAACCCCACGCTGCCCCCTCCACCCAAGATCCAGGTGACCCAACCTAGACCTTCGCAATTAAACCTGTGTGGTAGTGAATGAAGTCCTCAATATTGTGCCAGTCTTCACCGCTGCCTACTGTCATGTCAGTTAAATCAATTGTGATTGGGTGGTCCAGAAAGGCCTGGTCGCTAGGGTCCATTGCATAGATTCCGTAGCCAGTCTCTTCCAGGATTGAGTCTTGGATGATGTAACTGATTGCCATTCTTGTGGCATATGGGATATCTCCCATTTGCAGCCTAGGACGAGCATGCTGCAGCGCATGGGCCAGGACAGTGTACATGTTGTCCTCATCCCAGTGGCTGTACAACGCAACTGCCAGGTCCTCTGATTGTTTAAAAACAAAGTTACAGCGGGCTCCCATTATTTCTTTACCTCTCCTGTGTATCCAGTTAAGCCACCTGATAGTGCACCTAGGCACCAGATTACAAATAATACTCCTAGAATGATTTCCATTAATTATTCCTCGTCACTAACAAACTCAATAACAATACGAGCAACTCTGCCGTCGTCATTGAATTCAGCATAAACAGGGTAGACGCCGTCGCCATAGCCTGTGTTGAATACTACTGACCTACCGTTGCCTAATACTCCAGCAGAACTATCGATAGTGGTGGCACTAGCACCTTGATAGGAGTATTGGCCTATCTTGCCTGCCAAGTCCCACTCCTCATCACGATTAGTTTTCCACTCATCAAGATAGCAGGGGTCACCTACCATTGCTTGTCCGCTGTCGACACCGAAACTGCCGATTAGTTCTAGTTTATCCATATCTATTTTTGCCATATTATCTCCTTGGGTCGTTTGTTCAATTATCTCATTATGCGTTGGCTTTGTCAAGTCTGCGGTATTCAGGCACATGTTCCTCATCTAGGTATGCCTTGTGAATCTCACATTCTGATACTGCATCAAGGTCAGCCTCACCTAGATAGTTACACTCATTACAAATCTCACCACAGTCGTTATCGCAATACTCCATGCAGTCAGTTGCATCACAATCTCTACACTGTGACTCATAGTGTTGTTCTCTGATTGTGGCACCACCCATAATCTGCATATCCCCACCCCACCCTGTTTCTTCTTGGTAGAACAGATGAAAGACTAAATCAGGATACTGCTCTGATAGGGCAAGCACCGCAGGAATCGGAGGGGACCAAGCAGTATTGAAACCATAAATAACTGACTTATTACCCTGCTCCATAGTAGTTTCAGGATACTGCTCTTTATCATGAACAGCAACATCCCATTTGGTTCCCCAGTTACGAACATTCCAGTCATACCAGTTGTTACCTTGAAAATCTATAATAGAATCATCATGGTTAGGGTCTTTCTGTAAAGCATAGGTTTCTAGGTCTGTAGGTTTGACAATGTTCCAGAATGCAAAGACAGGATTGGAATACTCAACATCTAACAATTCCATTTGCTGTGTATCAGAGTTCCATTGGTCATGCTGTCGTTGAAATGGTTGATTGACTTGAGAAACTAGTTTAGTAATCTGACTAGGGTCAGTCTCTACTGCTTCTATTGCTAACGAGTTATATACCCAGTTTGGCATGTGGGGTCCTTTCTAGTGGTCGTAATCCAATTCTAGCAGAATCGGGAAAATAAATCAAACCTTCTTAATGTGATTTCGGTCACACTTTTAGATCTAGGCCTATGGCTGTTTGCTTCTTCGGTCAGAGATTGCAAAGGCCAGGGCATATGTTAAACCATATACATGAGACAGGGCGTCACACTGTCCCTCCCAGTACTTGCGCTCCATAGATTCCATGGCGTCGCTATAGTCATTCTCTTCTTCAATGCGTTGGGCCTCAATCAGTTCCTGTTCAGCCTCATACATAAGGTTCTTCAGTTCACCATGCAGGATGTCAGTGCCTGATTCCCCTAGGTCGATTAGTTTCTGCAGTCTTGGTTCTAGTTGTGTTGTATTCATTATCCCAGTATATCCTCTACCACTGACAAAATATGGCGGGCAGAAAGAAGTTGTCCACTCATATGATTATACTCAAAGTCCAACTCATTAAAATCCTTAGAGGCAGGGTCAAGTGCTTCCATTTCAGTAGAGATTTGTTCTAAGTCCTGCTCTAGACTGATGATATGTATCTTTATATATTCTTTTATATGATTAGTTCTATTGATATATTCTGATTCCATTATTCCCCCCAGTATTTCATGATAGTATTCATAGTGTTGTGTAGATAGCAGTCACAGGGCTCTCCACCCATGTTTTCCTCAAATTCAAAGTGTGATAGGTTGTCCTCATAAATAGCCATTACGAGTTCGTTTATGGTGTATGGTTTGTATGTTTGGGTCATGTATTAATTATGGCAGACAATCAGGGAAATGTCAACTCTATCGTAATTGTTTTTGGTTTTGATATTTTTGGGGATCTATTTCGTTCTTCGTAATTTAATTTAAGATTGATATTTTTATGTCCGAAATGTCCGAATCCCCACGTCCCGATTTTCTTTGCGATTCCGATGGGATTTGAACCCACGATCTCTACAGTGACAGTGTAGCGATTTAAACCAGACTAATCTACGGAACCAATTGGTGAGCAGTTTTTATTCTTGCTCAGGAATTTTTTATTTATGCAATCTGCATTACATTTTGCACAACTTTTAGCAAACGATTTTTTTCTGCATTGATAGCAGGGTCAAATCCGCTTGCTGCTGCAAAGATAGATTCGTTAGAACCACCTCTTGCGGAGCGATACCAATCAAGGCGTTCAGTAAGCGCATTGAAAGCACCCCAAGCATTACCAGCAATCATACCATTGAATTCGCCAGTATAGATGTCATTGATAACATCAACCTTGTTTTCCCACTTCTTGAAAGCACCCTTAGAATCTTTTTCAGGCTTAGGGTAAGCAGCGAGAATAATATCATTGAAAGATTTGGCATTGACTTCTTTCTCAATCATAGCCTTAGCCATCAAATCAAATTCGTCCATATAAGCATTAGCAAGACCAAGAGTTTCACGAGCAATCTGCACTTTACCATTGGCAGTTTGTGTATGACGAATCTTGAAAGATTGCTTGATACCATTCTTTTTCTTGCGACCACCTAGTGCAAGATTGAGAGTGTTAGCGCATACAACACGAACAGGTGTTATGCTTGCTTGAATAGCGATTGAGCCATCGTGTGATGTGTTGATAAGCAAATAAGTTTTTACCTTATCTGCAACACCGCTAGGGTCTAGAACAGTTTCACGCTCTAGTGCAAGTGAGCCGAATACAACACGACCACCCTTGATTGAGCCAGCAGTTTCCCAACGACCTCCGCCATCAAGAATATTATCACCGAATGAAAATAGGTCTTCATTCTGTAATGGGTGATAGCGTTCGCCAACAATACCGAGAATATCGGTTTGTGAGTTATCGGTAGGATTGGTACGAATAACATATTGATAAGATTTATCGCTTGTAAGATGTGATGGGGTTTCCAAATCTTCTAAACGAACATTCCAGTTATTTAGATTTGCAGCCTCTAACATTTCTGCAGTTGTTTTTTCTTCTGTAAATACAGTTCCTAAATTGTGCCAAGCAGGTTCTCTGAATGACGCAAAAGAAACTTTGCCATTTTGTGATTCTAAATCGTGAGCCACAGTTTTCTCCTTTTTGTTTGTTGATATTTCAAGTATAGCAGTCTAGTCTGACAAATGCAAATCTGGATAATTAGATAAGGGATAAATCGGACATCTCGTAAATGTGAGCAAATTCACACCTGTGGATAACCCTGTGGATAACGGCACGGGGGGTTGAGGTGGAGCAGTTTAGACACTAAAGGATTTCCTCCATACTCAGGTGTTAGGGAGTGCCAGGGGACTTTCGCAACAAGATCAATGCAATCTCGGGCTTTGCATCGCAGGTTGCCTTGAACGCAGGCTTCCACCCAATTCTATTTAGTTTTATTGGTGAGCAGTTTTATTTCTTGCTCAGGAAAGTTTTATTACAAGTATCTAGCGATAGCGTTGTAAGTAGAAGTAGAAACTACTTCCTCATCTGTCATCTTGAGAATACGAATTGCGTTCTCAATTTCCTCTACCATTTCCTTATACTGCCAATCGTGGTAAGTATCAAAATCCTTTTCAGGTTCTTGTGGTAGTTCAATACTTCCAGCAGGTAGAGTGAAAGATACTGAGATTTCTCCGTTGTATCTCTTATGAGAAGACAAGTCTGTTGCTTTAGCAATCTTGTCAAGTGCTAACTTAGCAATTTCCTTGTTGTATTTTTCTTGTGCCTTTGAGAACTTCTCCTCATTGACTTTTTGGTTAGCCTTATCCTTTTGGAGTTGGGCTAGTTTTGTTTCAAGTGCCTTGATTACCTTAGTGGTGGCAATCTTGACATTTATGGCTTTGCCTCTTGACATTGGGTCTGTCCTTTCATTAGTGGGGTGTATCTAGTCTAGCATTTCTATGCTAGAAAATCAAGTTGAGCAGTTTATCCTTCTCATACTCAGGAGAGGTTAGCGTTATTGCTAAGATTACTTTGCTGTCCAAGTGGTATAGCGTGACTTACCATTGACATCAAGTTTCACACGAACATTACCATTGGCTTGTGGTGTAATCTCTGTGATTACTCCTGTGACCTTTGACTTCTGTGTGGTGTAGGTGTCGCCTACCTTGTAAGTTGCGGTTGCTACTGACATTGTGTTGCCTTTCTGTTAGGGGTTATTTACTATCTAAGTATGACATTATTGGAGAAAAATGTCAAGTCTAAACCTGACATTTCTCACATTTTGAGATTATTTGCTGGTCTTTACCATAGCAAGACGGCGTGAGCCATTTGCCAAGACAAGACTAACTCTAGTAACACTGTTAGACATTGGTGCGAAACTTGCGATACGACCTGTAACGCCTGTCTTGCTTGTGGTGAATAGGTCACCAATCTGATAAGTGTATCCTCCGAGGGTCATTGTGTTTCCTTTCGTTGTGGGGTTATTGCTTATAGTATAAGTCTAGCAGAAAAATGTCAAAAATACAATTCAGCGGGGATCTGCAGGGGGTTTTATAAAGTGTTTATAATCACATTATAATGACTTGACAAATCAAAGATTTTGCCCACGTGCCGCCCTTCATTGATATAAAAAGAAAATAAATAAAAAGAACATTAGCAATACAATTTGTTTGGTATCCATTTATCTCATTTCTTACTCGCAGAGAAAATTATGTCGCTCTTAGAGTATACACAAAGTGAGCACGAAACGCAAGCCGAGCCCTTAGTTGAGATTAGTGGAATTTGTTTTGCATTTTCAGGACACTTAGCAGCAGGTCTTCCAATCATTTCTTTTACATCTGCTTTACCAGTTGCAAAGTTTTGTGCAAGGTATGCCATGCGTACACCATGATTTAGTTTTAGGTCTACAGCGGTTTTGACATTCTCGCTATCTGCAGAATAGTATAGAGACAAATTATCCATACCCTTGAGAATTAGGGCAGCAGATTTCACTCTAGTGTATACCCAGAATTGAACATCAGGATTATTTAGGATGACATGCTTCCAGGCCCTTGCGTATTCGTCATTGAAAAAGTCACCATCCCAATGAATGCGGAATAGTTTAGGAGCGTCTTTCTTTTCACAATCTACGATAAATTCTTTTATCATTGCAGAAAGTAAGTCATACATCTCTTCATAGTTAGCGTCTTTTAGTAAATTCCAATTGTGTAATAGATTATCTCTTACACCTTTGTAGATCTTTTCGAGTTTTCCTGCGTAGCATACTTTGCTGCATACAGAGGTTTCACCAGGACATGAGTAAGCCTTACCACTAGGCAATCCAAAAGTGTTGGCAATTGTTGGGGTCTTTCCGTTTTTTGATACAGCATTAGCCACTTTCCTATCATTAGAGCGTTTTAGTTTAGTCATGGGGGGCCCTTTCTTTCCTCAATTGTATCAGCGAGGACTGACTTTTCTTTCTATTGTATTTCTTTTTTGAGGGTACAGCAGAGGCAGCATTGCTACGGCGTAATTCCATAAGCCTGCGTAATTCCTCTGGTGTTTTCTTCATAAAATAATCTTATCATAAACACAAAAAAATGTCAAAATCTAAAATGTGATAAAGATCACACCGCACGTGGGCAGGAGCAGTTTATAGACTTGCTCAGGTCTTTTTTTATAGCGTGGTTATGTTATCAACCTCTGCGTCAGCGTTTATCTCATATGAATAAGAATCAACACTAACAAACAAATCAAGTGAATCAATATCAAAATCTTTTAGTTCTGATAGTGAAACATTTACTGTTCCAGTAATTGTTGCGGTTGCTTCAAACTCAATTTCTTTAGTTGGATTGAATCCAAAGATACTACAAATATCTGAAACAATATCTTCTGAATCCATATCAAGATAATCAGCAAGACGGTTTTCTAACTGTCCTACCTTATCAGAATACTCAGATAGTCTTTTAGACTTTTTGCGGGCTTGTTCTAAATCCCATTCAATTTCTGTTACCTTTACGGTTGGATATGAAATTGTTTGGTCTGTTGCGTCCAAGTCAATTACTTTGTAAGTAACTAACTGGTTGGGGTTGTAGTGAGCAGGAACTACGATTTCGTTATTCGTTTCCATTTGTTATGTCCTTTCCTAGTGAGTCAAATTCCTTTATAATATTCATCATCTCATCTAACTGGCTTTCTGTCAAGCAGGCAGTTGTAACGAGTGTTGCGGTAAGTGCTGAAAGACTAGCAGAATAATGAAAGAGTGCTTTTGCGAATTCATCTGAGTCCATACTGTCTTTGTTTTGATACATAACGGCAGCCATAGACATAATTACTTCGTCCATAACTGCGTCTTGTGTTGCTGTTTGTATTGCTAATGCGGTTGATAACATTTCTTGCCTTTCGTTTAGATAATAATCTTATCAGAAGCGACTGACAATTTCAATCCAGGGAGAGATTTCGGGGGGCTTTTTAATGTGATCTTAAACACATGGGAGCAATTGGTACAAATCGGACAGCACGGGGGCATTTTGTGCGGGGAAGCACACAAAATATTTTTATTTATTCCATTGTTTCAATAAACGCATAAAGTGGAATAGATTCAGTATAGTGAAAAGTAAAAGTTTCTTTTTCGCCAAACTCATCTTTAGTTTCAACAAACCAATTATCGGCAGCACCATCACTAGATATTCCAATTACTTCTACAATATCTTCACCGATTTTTATTAGGTCGCCTTCCATTAGTTGGTCTGGCTTTAGTAGATCCGCTGGAACTAACTTCATACTGTTTATTGTATCAGACATTTAGCGCACCACTACCTCTCCATTACGATAAAAAGTTTTAGTATACATTTTACCTGTTGGGTCTGAAAGATTATAAGTTGCGTATTCTTTAGCATCTCCGCAGTCTACGCATTTAGTCCAAGCATCAACCGCAGTCATCATATCTGATACTCGCAGGGTATTTACCAATTCTCCGTCATAGGAGGTGGTAAGTGAATAAGTGTATTCCATTTTAGATTTCCTCCATTGCTACTAATTCATCATTTACAAGTCTGAAACCTGTTGAGATTACTACCTCACCTGTTTCATCATCGTGGAATAGTGCTTCAGGGAATATTTCAAGCACCTTTCCCAACATTTCATCAAATTTCATTAGACTTCCTCTCTTTCAATTAGCCAAGCCTGTAAGTGGTGTTGTTCAATAATAGCCCAAGCAGGGGCAGTAGTCAAACCCTTATAGGTTACGCCTTCAGGCATAGGAATTTCCAAGTCCCAAAGTCCCGCATCATTGACGGCATCTATCGCTTCAATACAAACTGGAACCATAAATTTAGGGACTGGGGGATAGTGATTAGACGATAAGTGAATTCCTATCTGTGTTTCCAAATCTAAGTGAATACCTAAATCATCTAACACTCCACTAGCCATTTCGTTAGCAAAATTACTTCCCATTATTTTATTACCTCTACTCTCGCTGCTTCAGCAACCTCGTTATATTTTACTAAATAGTCAATATCCTCTGCGAACATATTTATGGCGTATTGTATTTCTAAATCCTCGTCTAAATCTGAAGGGTAGAAAGAGTCTTCATCTTTCCACTCATCAGTATCAAACTCTCTACTAATAAAAACTTTTATTTTCATTAGTTAGCCTCTCTAGTCAAAAATAATTCTGGCTCACTTAGCAAACCATTATCATAGATTACTGAGCCATCTTCATCTAAAATAATTCCATAAATATTACACTCGCAGTCCTCAATATCAAAGTCCTCGCCATTAGCCCAACCTTGATAACCCTTGCCGTAGCATAGGTCGCAGTTAGCGATAGTCCTTAGTGCGTATTCCAATTTATCCATTTTTCATTTCCTTTCTTTCAATACCCTGAGCCTATCATAGGGGACTGACAAAATCAAATCCCCCGAAGCCTTTACCACGATGAAGTGTAGTAAAAGGACAATTTGGACATATCGGGCAGAGCCAAAACTCTGTCGATTTTCTTGATAGTGTCCTTGATATCCTGCCAATACCATTCATCGATATCATATGAGCCAAAGAAAAATCCTGCCTGTGGTGGCAATAATGAAGGGTCTTTAGCGAATAAGGCTTGACGACAAGTTTCTCTAAGTTGATTTAGTTTCTCATTAGAAACATAGTATTCACCGCAGTTATCGTTACCGCCTTGAACATTATCAACAAACCATTTATGAATTTGATTAGACTTACGCCAATAGGCACAAGTTACTTCAATATGAACGCCATAGATATCGGTAGCGACATCTGACATTCCAGCGGTATCGACAATTTTATTCCAAAGTGGATTTACCACTTCTGGACTATCCATAGTTAGACCATTATCTCGATCTAACTTAGTCCAGTCGATTTTTTCCACATACTTTTTAGCGTGGAGATACATATCTAGTCCCATTTACTTTACTCCTACTCCGTCACACTCAACAACATCAAAAACATCAAATTTTACCAAATCGCTATCAGACAATTGGAACAAAATTTTATTTAGGTTGAATACCGCCTGTAAATCGGTATCAGCCTCAGTAACAAAACTAATTAGAACATTTTTTTTCATAGTGGTAGAACTTCCTTTCCATAGTATCCTACTGCCTCAACAATATTTATTACACCTTTATATTCTCCGCAACCGAAGCAAATTCGCATTTCCTTATTCATTGTTGCTGAACAAAACACGCAGATATTATCCTGAAGTGAGAAACCTAAATCTTCAATTTCTCTAAGCGACATATTAGTTTTCATTTAGTTATCCTTTCTTTCTTTTCTAATCCTAGCATTGGGGTCTGACATTTAGTCGGACACCCTGACCGCAATAGTCGCCCATTTATGACCATTGAAGCGAATAGCGTAGGCTTGAAAATTCTCTCCTACCCAAATATCATCACGCTTAGTAGCGTAGTTTATTTCTCCACCTTGATAACGGCGAGCCAACGAAGTAGGTCTGTAAAATTGTCCTACTAATAAATCTTCAATTGAATAACTTCTCATTGAAAACTCCTTTCTTACTTTCTAGGCTTCCAGCCTATCATTTTGGTCTGACATTTTCAAATCGAAAATCATAACAAATCGGACATTTTGAAAAATATTTTTGTGGGAAAAATCACATCGCTGCGTAAAGTGAGAAACATCACAAAATTGCCCTGTGGATAAACCTGTGGAAAACCCCACGGGGGCTTTTTGTTGAAATTTCAACTATTGTTTAGCAGCGCACAAAAAGCATTTTAGATCTGCGATAAAAATTCTACCGCAGACCTCACACTTTTTGAATTCAAATTTCTTTTTGGGCATTTCGAATTATGAAATAAATTGAAAGCCACAACGAAACTTGAACTAGTGTTGTTAGAAATCTGCTCATACTGGAATTAGTCCTAACTCATCAATACCGCAAGCCTTTTCGAATTTTGCTTTATCAAATCTTTCGTTATCTGCTTGAAAGTATTGTGCGAATTCTTCAACCAAATCTTCAAAAACTTGCGGATGAATTTCATCAGCAAATCCTTTTAGAATGTTTGAAGTTTTGATATAGTCTTTTCTAGTCATCATTACTTATTTTCTCCTAACGCAATAAACGCATAACTTCCGCCGTCGTTTAGTTTGTTTAGTTCATCTTGAATCTGTTGAAGATTATCAAGTGAAATTTCTACATCTGAAAGATATTCTGAAAGGGCCATTGAATTTATATTCACGAATTCTTGTTCAGTTAGTTTACTAATTGCGTTGTAGATAGGGTGAGTGGTATCTACTTTAGAAATAAAGTTTATGCCCTTGAAATTGAAGGGGTAGTTTTTGAACTGTGTGTTAGTCATTTATTATTTTCCTATTCTTAGTTTGAGTTTGTTGGGATAAGTGTGCCACGAATTGTGCCACGAATTGCGAGAGTGTCGCAGGATACTTTTACCGCTACGCCCACAGGTAGTTGGCTTGGGTAAGTAGTGATGAATTGAGCAACCGCACCTTTAGAAGGCAGGCTAATTTTTTTAGTTGAACCATTGAAGGTTTCTAGTGTCATAGTGTAAGTCATTTTGACTTCCTTTCGTTTTTTGTTATGTAGTAAGTCTAGCAGGGGGGTCTGACAAATTGGGGGATTTTGGGGGTATTGGGAATGTGACTTACGCCACACTCACCGCCACTATGCGATAGGTATCACGAACCCCATAAGTAGGGCGGATACGCACACGATACGCCTCAGCGTTATCATAGAAGACATCTGATTTCTCAGCATCTTGGATAATGCCCTCAACAGAGCGAGAGCGGTAAGCCTTACCGATTAGCAGGCTTTCGACATTGTATAGATTAGCAGACATTTTGCTACCTTCTTTCATTTTGTTATAGTAGTATTATTTCATATTTAGTTGTAAAAGTCAAGGCGACACGCCGATCAGTTTGTGTGAGTTGCCTCACACTCTGGAGCACACTTAGAGGGTAGGCTAAAAAGATACTTTAGCAGTAACTTCCTCTCAGATAGTGAGATTTCAGGGTGATAATTTTGAACACCGCCATGTTGGTATTCATAGACGATTTTATTTAGTGTTTTTTCAGTGAGCATTTTAGCCCCTTTCTTTTATTTTCTTACTCTGTAAGTCTAACACACCTAGCCCAAAAAAGCAAATCCAAAATGCGTACAAATCGGACATTTTGAGTGTGATTCTTATCACATTAGTTATCCACAGCCTGTGGAAAACCGCCCGTGCTGTATAAATTCGGACATTTCGGACATGTGATAGACATCACAAAAATAGTTTTGCGACACACCCGAAAAACACCTAAAAATGTCAGTGGTCTATGTTAGGATAGTATTAGTTAGTTAGAAAGGACAAAATATGTCAGACTATTTAGATTATATGGACGAAATCTATGAGGAACTCGTTGAGGAGTTTGGTCACGAGATTGAGAGTGAATGTATCCACAAGTGATACACCTCACAGGCGACACGCCGATACGCCTCCCCAAAATGTCGGCGGAATAAGATAAGATTAGATTACTAAGAAAGGTTAGGTAGCACAAATGCTAACACTAAATTACACAATAGAAAAAAACGGAATTGAACTTTCCGAAATAAATAAACTCATGATAAATGAGCGTCAAATAAATGACCTCATGGATAGCCTTGTTGCTCATGGCTATGATGTTCTAAGTATGGAGGTCAAGTAAATGATAAACTCGGTACAGGTTATAGATTGTTCTGATTGCAATGGCGTAGGAGTCATCTTTTATGGAGATAACGAAGACTACGCAGTAGAGCCTTGTGGTTGCACAGAGCCACAATAGGCAATAAATACAAAATCTAAAAGTGTGTCCAGTTATGGGCGCACTATTTTTTTTGATCATTTTTTGTTTATTTATGTATCATACATCTGGACAAAATATTCAGATTTTGGGGGTACTGGGTTTTATAAAAATATTCAGAATTGTGCTATAATGGATCCATGACAGAAGAGACTATAAAGTTGAAATTGTGCTGCGACACCTGTACGTGCACCAACAGTCACAGTTCAGTTCCTCCACTACCAACTTCAGACGAAGAATAACCCACGATATTTGTATTTTAAATGACAATACATATAGATGGGCTAGAAAGATCAGGAAACACATTCCTTGCATTTGCCATAGGCCTAACTACTGAGTCTGATGCAGTTGCTGAAAAATATCACCTTGTATCTGCTCTTGAAGAAAGAGACAAAGAGTCTATATACATTATTCCAGTTAGAGACGTTCTGCCTTCCATAGTTTCTGCAAAACTATATAGAGACTATCAATGGGAAAATAATATTCCAAGACAAGATAAAATTATGGGAAGAAAGCACGAAAGAACGGGGGATCCAAAAGAACTTATCGAAAGATACACAGAGTATATAGATTACCTGGTTAGGCACGAAGAATTGTTCATTGCACCATTTCATGAATTTACAAAAAACCCACTAAGGGTAGTTGAGACAATAGTAAAAAAATATCCCCAATATTCGATTAAGCAAAAACTTACTGCAGAAGAAATATTAGATGTTTGCGATAAACATTATGAATCAAAAAATACATATCTAAGCAACTTTCCTCGTCCTTTGGCAAAAGAACATGAGGACGTAAAGCAGATGTTTCTATCTAATTATAAAAATGAATTGGATAGCATACAATCAAAAATAGACAAACTATATGAAAGATACTATAGAGAGGAATCAAGATGATGGGTTTTTTAGAAAATTTAGAAAATGCATGGGATGACAACTTATCACTAGAGTCAAAACCAATTCCAGAAACAGACGCTATGGGCAGAGAAAAGTTTTGGGAAGATTTAGGGAGACCAGAGCATCCAAACTTGGCTGCAAAAATATTTTCAGAAACCTGCTGTCAGAATTGTAGTTGCAAAAATGGATGAGCAGCAATTAACTACAGAGCAGGCACAGGCCATTTTATTATTTCAGATTGAACAAAAACTAAGATCTGTTATAGCAAACCAAGTTGAGCAAAAATTCCACGGTATGTATCATGGCGCATCACACGATATAGCGCACTTTATACGTACAGGATCTTAGTCTTCAACCTTATCTAGTTCCCACATACGAATATCTATGTAGCCAATTCTTGAACTGTCTGCAGCCTCTTGAGAGTCTGCTTCAACTACAATGCGAACACTTTCTTCGATATTGATAGATGGTTTGAAGTCTGTTCCAGCATTCTTTAGATACATTTCTTCAATAACACTAAGAACTGGCTTGTAATAATACTTAGGCAATTACACCACTCGCCTTCAACTTGTCATAGATGTTTGACATCATAAAAGATAGGCTTGGCTGACTCTGAGAAATCTGTGTCTCTAAATCTGACTCATTAATTCCAGCCTGCTTACCCATCTCACGATTATCTGCATTAATGCTCTCTAGCATTAGCGCTACTGCTTCATCTTTTGTCATTAGCATACCTTTCTAGTCTAGTATTTCTTTATATCCAATTGTATCATAAAGTCTCTTTTTTGCCAAATCAACCTGTAAGGGCGAAACATCGTTATATATTGCCTTCCTATTATTTTTTAAAGATACGGCAGCCACAGTGCCAGTTCCTCCCATAGGGTCTGCAACGACATCGCCCTCTTTGGAAAATACCAAGATAAGTTCTTCTATCATTTTTTCGGGCAAAGAGTCAAAATTATCAAAAGTGGTCCAATCTTGATCTATAACAAGGCTTTCAAGGTTTTTGATCGGGTGGTAAGCATCTTTGTTCTTAGTCATATACAAAATATGGTTTATTTCGCTTCCAGATAATTCATTTATAAATTCGCTTTGTTCAAAATTCCAGATGATGTCACGATTAATCACCAAGTTTGTGTTTTGAATTATAAATTTAACTATATGAAAAAAGGTACGAGTGTTTGGTAAAATTAAAAGTATCGCCCCACTGTCCCTCAAAGCAGTTTCCATATTGCCGACAACATCAGAAATTGATTTAGCAAAATTTTCGACGGTATCAGAATTTTGTATTTGACTAGACAAATCTCCACCATACTCAGCCACCAGTCTATTCAAAAAAGGTGGATGTGTCAAAAATAAGTCTACGCTATCTGGCTCCAAAAAAGGTTTTCTGGCGTCCTGACAATAAAACTTTATCTCCACTCTATCTCCTGATCATATGTCACACTATATTCTCCTGTGAATATTTCCGCATATGAAATTATATCCTTATTATACCTTGTAAGGGTGTTTAGGCCCACTTTGTCGCAGAGATACTTGCTACCCCTAGTTAGTGGCTGAAACTTCATCCCCTGCGCTTCTAGGGCCTTATTTAGGGTATCTAGATATCGTTCCTTGCCATACCGTTTTGAGGTAAAAGATTGATCGACATATTCAAACCTTGCCTGTGCATCATTTTGTTTTGCAATGTCCGAATTGTCCATTATGTACCGAACTGCAGGATGATCCATCCTATCAGACCAGTTTCGCATGTTGTTGCTGTACTTCTCCATGTTCTTGAGAGTTGAGTCAGCAAAGGCCATGCGTGTTAGGTCTGTAGTGGAGGTTTCAACCTCTGTTGCGAACGAAATCAAAAAAGCGGTTGCGAAAGGAAACTTGTCGCTATATGTCGTTACGCCGAAGTGTACATTCGGATTGAAAGACTTATATGACATACTGTCTTCTAGTAGGCGCATGTGATTTCCGAGCGAAACAAAGTTATATCTATTCATGTCGCAGTCCAGGAACAAGCAATCTTCTGGATTGATCCCGTCGGCGAGACATAAAAGATTCTTATCATACGAACCGACTATTTGCGAACCGTTAAAACGCTCTAATAATTTTGCGGACATAAAACCGTCCATATCTGGGGATATTATTAAATTTCTAGAATGCTCTAGTGTGTCAAGTATGTCCGTTTTCATTTTTATTAAATATACCCCTTATAATATTTCAGTTATGACAATTCAAGATTGGGCAGCATTAATTGTCGCCATCCTAACCATTGTATCATCAGTTGCCCTAGCAATCAAGTGGCTAGTAAAGCATTACCTAGTCGAACTTAAGCCGAATTCGGGATCCAGCCTTAGAGATGCGGTTTCAAGACTTGAAAATGGTTTGAACGAACAAAAAGAAGAATCTGCAAGATCTAGAGAACGTCAAGAAAAGAAACTTGACGAAATGTACAAGATTTTAATTGAGCATATTGCTAAGTCTAAGTAGCATAATGATACCAAAAATTATTTGGCAAACTCACGAAAAAAAATATAACGATTTGCCAGCATTTCAAAAAAATATAATAGGTACATGGAAAAACTTAAATCCTGGCTGGGAACATAGATATGTTGATGCTGAGGAAAGATCTAAAACTGTAAAAGAATACAGCGAGTTTTTACATAGTTACTATCTGGCATCGGATAATCTTCATCAATCAGATATATGGAGAGCAATTGCAATATACACACACGGAGGATTCTACGCTGACATGGATTCTATATGCTTGGAGACAATAGAGTACTCAATAAGCAAAGGCTATAAAGGAGAAGAACTTGTATGTTCTTCAAAAGGATTCCAGCATTCAGGAATTAATAGTTCAAATTTTGGAGCAATTAAAAATAGTAAAATCATAAAGTCAATAATAGACTCTTTGATTTTGCAGTTTAAAGATATAAAAATAGAAGATGTTCCAAAACTTGGTTTTGGTTTTCCAGAAAATTATACATTTTCAAAAATAGCAGAAAATAATGAAAATCTTATATATTTTAATGATAAATATTTTTCTCACTCAGAAGTGCATAAAGCGTCTTTTGATGTAAATAGGTATGTTAGTTTTAATGGTAATATAATAAACTATAGAACTCTTTGCGAAAATAATAATTTCCCTATATACTATATATAATATATAAGATAGTTTTTAAAACTATAAGGATATCTTTCTTTCTTATATATATTAAAGTATACACCATCCCAATCCTGGCATAAAAGACATATCTTGACAAATCGGACATT
>Ga0209972_10001033_pt1 | contig 25594 bp, 20 predicted proteins | sample NOAtaG_7_FD_187302 | JGI IMG/M metagenome (GOLD analysis project Ga0209972, IMG submission 187302) | Freshwater lake microbial communities from Lake Erie, under a cyanobacterial bloom - NOAA_Erie_Diel1S_2200h metaG (SPAdes) (version 2) | ecosystem: Environmental > Aquatic > Freshwater > Lake ...
TGACGACAATTTTCAGCTAGAGCTAGGCTTGCGCCAAAATTTTACCAATGATTTTGGTAGTTATCTCAACCCCACAGTTGGGACTAGATGGAATATCACGCCCGATTTAATCTTCCGCAACAGCTTTGCCGTTCTTCAGCGTAACCCCGGACTCGATCAGCTATATGTTCCTGACAGCATTCATAGATGGCTTCCCAATCCTAACTTGGTTCCTGAAAAGGGCGTGGCTTATACCGCAGGATTTGATTTGAATCTTTCTAAGTCCTTTGTTGCCCAGTTGACCTATTTTGGTAGCAGTCTAAGCGATCGCCTTGGCATTATTTCAGCCCGTTGGGAAAACGTGGGACAGGTGAATACCAATGGCATAGAGGCAGCTTTAAAGTTGCAAATCACGCCTGAGTTTTCATCATTCCTCAACTACACCTACACCGATGCCAAAATCATAAGTAGTAGAACTGCTGCTGAAGTTGGCTTACAACTAGCCACTGTGCCATATTCTGTCGCTAAATTGGGAATTAACTATAACTCCAATGGTTATCAAGCCAATCTATTCTTTAATTACTATAGCGGTTCTCGCCGAGCGGTATTTGCGGCAGCAGGGGTTAGCACGACTGAGTTTTCACCAGCCTATCTCAGCCTAGACTTTAATGCAAAGGTTCCATTGTATAAAGATATATCTTTGACCCTAAGCCTAGAAAATCTAACTGATAAAAGCTACGAAAAAACTAATCGTATCTATCAGCCTGGACTCACCTATCGAGTAGGACTACAAGCAAGCTTTTAATAATTGTTATGCTTGCCCTAAAAAATCCAGCACTTAGCGCTAAAAAATAATATAAAAGGCAGCGCAATGCGCCGCCTTTTACTTTGAGCTTAATTCTAAAGAGCGATCCCAGATTGTGTAACAAATTGTTAAAATAATCTATAGCCAATTCTAAGCCAAGTCTATAAGTGAGTTTACAAAAATCCTATGTCTAACCCCAAATCAGACTTTGAGTTAGATCGTTATGACATTGAGGCGATCGCCAATTACTACCGTAACCAACCTCTGCGGGTCTGGTGGCGCTGTGTAGTGATTTTTGTGCCACTAATTTGGTTGTTTCTCAGATTGCGTCTCAATTCTAAAGCATCGGCAGACAAATTAAGAAAATTGGCAATCGAGTCGCGTCAACTCCTAACTCAATTGGGTCCAGCCTTCATCAAGATTGGTCAAGCACTATCAACACGTCCAGATATCGTACCGCCGATATTTATGGATGAACTTGCCGAATTGCAAGACCAATTACCTGCTTTTGACAATGATATTGCCTTCCAATTTATCCGCGAGGCTCTAGGGGCTGATCCATCAGAAGTCTATGCAGAAATATCCGAAAACCCGATCGCTGCTGCGTCTCTAGGACAAGTCTACAAGGGGAGATTGCGAACGGGAGAACTTGTTGCCATCAAAGTGCAGCGTCCTGATATCGCCGCAGGTATTGCCCTTGATATGTATATCCTTAGAGGCATTGCCACATGGTTGAGAAAGACTTTCAAATTTGTGCGGAGTAACTTAGCTGCCATTCTTGATGAGTTTGCCAGTCGCATTTTTGAGGAAATGGACTATACCTTTGAGGGACATAATGCCGAGAAATTTGCTAAATATTATGGTGAATTAGAAGGAATCTATGTGCCAAAAATCTATTGGCAGTATACCGCCAAGCGAGTACTGACAATGGAATGGATTGAAGGAATTAAGTTAACTAATGTCCAAAAAGTGAAAGAAGCTGGCTTTGATAGTCGGCATATCATTGAAGTTGGAGTGCAATGCTCTTTACGGCAATTACTCGATTATGGCTATTTTCATGCTGATCCACATCCTGGAAATCTATTAGTAATGGAAGATGGTAAACTTGCCTATTTAGATTTTGGGATGATGAGCGAAGTTTCGTCAGAGCAGAGATTTGGGTTGATTGAAGCGATCGTGCATTTGGTGAATCGTGATTTTGCTGCACTTTCTAAAGACTATGTGCGCTTAGGCTTCCTAACCGAGGATATTGATTTTAGTGCGATCGTACCTGCTTTATCAGAAGTCTTTAATCCGCCTGAAGGTCAGAGCTTGACGCAAATGGATTTTAAAGACATGACTGATCAACTTTCGCAGATCATGTATGACTATCCCTTCCAAGTTCCTGCTTACTATGCACTAATTATCCGATCACTAGTTACTCTTGAAGGCATTGCTTTTAGTGTTGATCGCAATTTCAAGGTATTGGCAGTCGCCTATCCCTATGTTGCCAACCGCTTACTTACCGATCCCGCCCCAGAGTTACGTATGGCGCTTAAGGATTTACTATTCCGCGATGGTGAATTCCGTTGGAATCGCCTCGAAAATCTCTTGAGTAATGCTCAAACGAATCCTGACTATAATTTGAATGGTACTCTCGACAAAGGCATAGATTTCTTACTGTCTGAGCGCAGTGAGTTCATACATGATCGCATTATTGATGAAATTGTCAAAGGGATTGAAGTGGAAGCCAGTAAGCGTTTACCTGAGCGACTGCGTACTTCGTTAATTGGTGATATTGTGGTTGACACTCAAGTTAAAGAAGGAATCACTAAAACAGAACCGCCATCGAGTTTAGGATATATCGCCAGACTATGGTCAATCCTCCAAAAAGATAAAGCAATTACTCCCAATGAGATTTTGCCACTAGCAACTCGCATTCTCAGTAAACCTCAAACTCTAAGTCTTGGTCGTGATGTTATCTCTAAGCTAGCCTTGCGATCGCTAGTTAGGACAATTCGTGGAGTTTTACTCCGTGATGAGCAAAAGTACCAGACCGATAAACAGGAAAGTCTAGTCAAGGATGCTAAACCTAGTCCTCAAGGTGAAGAAAGGGAATTAGTGGGATCTGGTTTAAGACGATCAGTTAATGGACGCAGTTGGTAATTTAGAAAAACCTATGGCTTCGACTTCGCTCAGCCATAGGTTTATGTTTGGCTGAGCAAAGCCGTAGCCAATGATGTTGACAACTGGATTGCTTTATAGCGTTTTTCAAACAATCGAGTTATATAGGTGTGTTTGCCCGCCAAAGGCGGGCAAACACACCTGTACTTCACCAGACTTGTATAGCGGTTTTCAAATGAGTGTGTACTCATTTGAAAACAAAAAATCAGTCCCATTAAGAGTTTTGAGTTTTCATTTTGCCTACGGCAAAATGAAAACCGCTATAAACGCTATATACCCAATTGGGGTGACGATGGTTATAATATAATTGCTGTAAATTACTAGATTATTGCAGTTTTCATTTTTCCGTACAGAAAATGAAAAACCAAAAACCTTATGATGATTGTTTCTTGGTTGTCAAATGAGTAAGTACCCATTTAAAAACTGCAATATATTCGTTGGGGCTGTGGCTCAGTTGGATAGAGCAAGCGCCTCCTAAGCGCTAGGTCATCGGTTCGATCCCGATCAGTCCCGTTCATCGAATACCCTGCGATCTCCATGGCAACACACCAAGGAAGTATCCTCTTTCAGAATCAAAATTAAGACTGTAAGGATTTACGCAAACCGAACAAATTTATTTGATTTGAGGAACATGAGGTGCAGTCAAAGCCCGCACCTCATCAAAACAGTGCGTAAGCCCTAATTGTGTAGAGAGACTTCAAAGTTATAGCTGCAAGTCACGGTAGAATAAGCGTAGCTGAGCAAGAGTTATTTGTTTGTAGGAGTTGAGTTTGATTTCTTCAGCAGCATTGTCTAAAAGTTTAGAGTCTGATACTTTAGAACGTGATCGCGAACAAGCATTATCTATGCATCGATCACATTTTCCTGCTTTAGAAATTAAAAATCGCACTTACTTTAACTACGGCGGTCAAGGAGTTTTATGTGAATCTGCATTAGAATCAATTACCAGAAACTTTCATCATATTGAACAATTAGGTTGCTTCTCCAATGCCGCAGGTGACTGGATGATGTCAGAATATGCAGCTACTAAAGAAGCGATCGCCCAAGAGTTTCAAGTGAGTGCCAATACAATTACCCTCACTGAAAATACAACGATTGGCTGCAATATTGCATTGTGGTCTGTGGATTGGCAACAAGGCGATCGCCTATTGCTATCGGACTGCGAACATCACGGAATTATCGCTAGTGCCGTCCAAATTCAAAAACGCTTTGGTGTGGAAATCGATTATTTCCCTCTGAGTAATACTCATAATGCTAGTGCCAATGGTAAAGATAGTACTGACGTTGTGGACTTACTAGTACAGCATTTACAACCAAAGACTCGTATGGTCATGATCAGCCACATTTGCTGGAATACAGGACAGGTTTTGCCACTACAAGCAATAGTTAAAGCTTGCCATAAGCATCAGGTCTTGGTTGCGGTTGATGCAGCGCAGTCAGTAGGTGTATTACCCCTCAACCTTGGGGAAATTGCCGCAGATTTTTATGCCTTTACTACCCATAAATGGTGGTGTGCGCCCCTTGGATTGGGAGCCTTGTATATTCGTCCTGAAATCTTTGCCCAAATTGAGCCTGTCTTCGTCGGTTGGCGCGGACTCACAAGCAAAACACCAATTCCTCAGTGGAAACAGGATGGCTCTAAGTTTGAAGTAGCTAGTTCAACCTATACCCTTTACGAGGCTTTACGCATAGCGATCGCCTATGCCCACAGTTGGGGTACACAACAACAACGCTATCAACGCATCTGTGAATTAAGCCAGTTACTATGGCAACAACTTAATGAGCTACCCCACATTAATTGCGTTCGTCAATCACCTCCAGAATCGGGTTTAGTTTCCTTCCAAATTAATCGAGATATCGCTAAAAGTGTGATCGCGCAAAAGTCTCACGGGCTAATTGCCAGACAACTAGAATCGGAACATCAAGTATTTATCCGTGCTCTTCCTAAACCAGACTGTCTTAGGGCTTCAGTGCATTACCTAACTTCGATGGCAGATCTTGATCGCCTCAACTCTACCATCGCCACTCTCGCTTAAAACACTTGAAACACAAGTGCATCTTTTACATCCGAATCTTAACTAAACTAACTCAATAATTACTAGGCTCTCGTCATGGCTCTTTTCTCACAGGCTCCTCAACAAAATAAAAAAAGCGAAATTTTATCGAGATCGCAGGTTCTCATTGCTATGGCAGTAACCGCGATTATCTTCTTAGGAATTTCTAAGGGTTGGGTCTACTTAACAGGTATACCAATGGTTCCGCTTTACTGGCAAACAGAACATGGAGTGATCGGTTTTGGCATAGGTCTAGGAGTGGCTTTGCTCAGTAGTCTAATTTATGAAATATGGGAAAGCTATCGACTTGCGGCTCAAGAATATCTGGAAATGGTACTTAGACCCTTAGAACTGATCGATTTAATTTGGTTAGGTTTATTACCAGGATTGAGCGAGGAGATGTTATTTCGTGGTGTGGCTCTACCTGCTCTGGGAATGAATGGAATAGCCTTGATTATTACCAGTGTTGTGTTTGGCGTATTGCACATGGCAAGTGCCAAGCATATGTCCTACACTGTTTGGGCGATCGCTGTGGGGATGATGCTTGGTGCAGTGACGATGTATACGGGTAATCTTTTATCAGCAATCATGGCTCATGTGTTGACCAATGCACTCTCAGGTTTAATTTGGAAATACAAGCAATCAAAGAATGTCTAAACCTTAATCCGAGTTTGTCAATAAGATTGTATCAAGAAAGAATAGAGGGGAAAGCGATCGCCAAGTTCAATGGCAAAACGATTGAGAGCAACTTTCCAAATCGACCAGTCCAAATGTGAAATCATTTGTGGAATGAGCATTGTCAGCAGTGTATCGGCGGAAATAGTCAAGCTTGTATAAATCACTAAAAGACAGTCGTCCCAACCGAGGAAGGATAAGACGGATATGTGGAATAAATACCCAAAAACATCCGCCTCTTGCTAGCAGGAGCCCATACAGGATGGGGAAGACCCCATACCAAAACGCTAAAAGATAGGAGTTTCACGCATCAACCGAATTTGGTTGAAGGCAACAAACCGATCGTGCTAGGGTCTGACTACAGTACCTTGGCATGGATACCAGAGATGACAGGGAGTTGGGCAATGGGATACGTCTCTCTGGTCCTAGCTCTAGCATTGTTTGCAGGGTTTGCCAATGTTTCTCACAGAAATCGGCTAATGGTCTATATCCATGATAATTACACAGTAATCCCTACCCTACAATCCTTTCCGAAAATGAAACCATCATGCTCTCCCATTAAGGGGAGATCGGCTAAAAATTTCTGATTCCCCCTTCTCCCAGAAGGTTTTAGGGGATTAGGGAATTCTAAGTTGTACATCGAGTTTAACCTAACTAATTAACTGCTTAATGGTTTTAATTAATTCAGGTGGATGATAAGGCTTGGTTAAGTATGCATCTGCCCCCTGTTTCATACCCCAGTACTTATCAAATTCCTCACTTTTGGTTGTACACATAATTACGGGCACATCCTTCGTAGAGGCATTACTTTTGATCCAACGGCATAACTCATAGCCATTCATCCGAGGCATAACCACATCGGTGACAACAAGATCGGGAGTTGAAGCCTTAAGTTTTTCCACTGCATCAGCACCATCATGGGCTTCTATAACTTCTAGACCATGCTGTTTTAAATGTGCCGAGACCATCTCCAACACCATCGGACTATCGTCCACTACAAGGACTTTTACCATAACTGCCTTCCTGCTTTTCCGGTTGTGCATTAGCTAAGATCTTCGCGAACATTCAATTCAAAAAAGAATTAATGCAATTTCCAAAGATCAATCACTATTGCAATCATAAAATTTCTAAAACCTTAAAAATAAGATAAGGTTAAGAATATTAGCTAATCAACATTAACTGTTTTTTGATTGCTTCTTTACAGAATTGTTGACCCAACTCAAGCTGATCAATGAACAATCTCAATGAAAAGCGTCGTTATTGTTGACAGTATATCAGAATGCATCTTAGTTAGAGTGCGATAGTAATGGTTACAGTTGAAGGTTTGAGCAAAATTTATAATATTGCGGTCAAGGAATCAGGACTATTTGGTACTCTTAAGCATTTTTGGCATCGTCAATATCGTGAGATCGCGGCAGTTAGAGATATCTCCTTTAAGATATCCTCTGGTGAAATGGTGGGATTTTTAGGTCCAAATGGCGCAGGCAAAACCACGACACTAAAAATGCTGACAGGTTTAATTCATCCGTCATCGGGTAAAGTACATGTCGCAGGACATATTCCCTTTCGTCGTGATGCGGGCTTTCTCCAAAAAATCACCTTAGTCATGGGGCAGAAACAGCAATTAATTTGGGATTTGCCAGCCCTAGACTCATTACGCATGAATGCGGCAGTGTATGACATTCCCGAAAAAATATTTAAACACCGTGTTAGTGAATTGACCGAGATGCTATCGCTTGAAGGCAAACTGTCGCAACCAATGCGGAAACTATCCCTTGGTGAGCGCATGAAGGCGGAGTTGCTCGCGGCGCTCTTACATCAACCACAGGTGTTGTTTTTAGATGAACCGACCTTGGGGCTAGATGTTAATGCTCAGGCAAATGTACGCGAATTTTTGAGGGAATATAATCAGCGTTATCAAGCTACGATTTTGTTAACCAGTCACTATATGGCAGATATTACGGCTTTATGTAAGCGAGTATTGTTAATTCATCAAGGGGGACTGATCTATGACGGTAGTTTGGATAGATTGCATAATAATTTTGCGCCCTATCGGGAAGTGCGGATAGAGTTAGCCAAACCTATAGGTGATCGCAATGATTTACAGAAATATGGTCAAATCCTAAATATCGATAGTCAAGCAGTTTGCTTTTTAGTACCAAGAGAAAATCTGACAAAGGTAGTTTCTCAGATGCTTGCCGAACTAGAAATCTTGGATTTATCAGTAAATGAGCCCGCGATTGAGGAAGTAATTGGTAGTGTTTTTAATGCTGGCACTGTCAATTAAAAAATCGATAGTGCGGCAAAGTAATTTTTTTAGTAACTGTGTTGCGGGCGCTTCGCGCCCGCAACACAGTTACATTGCATGACTACCAAAAATTCAAAAGTATCTGCATCTGAGAATACAGGACATAGACGGCAATCCAAGCACCCTATGTCCTATATTCTGTTGAGGTACTTAGCAACCTCATCAACTGTGATTGGTTCATTGGATTTACTGGGGACATCGACAACGATCAAAAATCCTTCAACTTTGCCTTTACCGACTGTATTTAAAGCATCAAGAATCTTGGGCATATCTGCCTTGATTAGGCTTCCACGCTGATCATAGATTTCTAGTGCCGAGAGACAGCCTAAGGTTGCATTCCAATCAAAATATTTGGTATTGACTACTTTATCTTTATTTCGGAAGAAGTCGATCGCTGCCCCGCTGCCATGAATACGAAATAGCGATCGCCCAACATTACCAGCCCAATAGCTTTGAAGTATAGGTTGATAATTACGCCATGTGGGAGGGAGGAGTGCTTGATAAGATTGGAGATTACCTGTGAATTTCCCTTTTTGATTGGGTAAAAAAGCCTGAACACCATCCTCAAAAGGCAAAAATAGATTCACTAATGAAAATTGTCCATAGGCATGAAATAATTCATCATCAGGTTGCAATGAGACTCCTTCCATTCGATAAATCCCCTGTGGTGTGCGTCCATTAGTAAAGTACCAATCAAGATTTCGTAAGGATTGTAGTAATAGAGGAACTGACCAAAGTTGTTTACCTTGTTTTAGGAATTTTCCTTTACTATCCTTGACTACTGCCAAACATAAAACCTTGCGATTTGGTCGGCAAAGAACGTACATCTGGGACTGTTGTGGCGCAATTTGCCATTTCAACAAATCTGCAAGGTTGGGAATTGTGGAGTCTTGAGTCGATTCATTGCGAGCTGTTTCGATGGTTGCTCGTAAATATAAGTCTTGCTGCCAATTGGGAAAACGTTGCTGAATTTTAAGAATGAGATTTTCAAGTTGTGCTTTGTTAAGGCTTTGAGCAGGATCGGTGGATTTAGTTAGAGCTGACAGCGATAGTGCGATCCATTGCGAATCGCTACTTTCATTGACTGTGCGAACAAAATAGGGCTTCAGTTTGCCATATACAGCAGGTTTGAGTGTATATAGTTGCATCCCTACCTGCATTGCCGTATCGATGATGCCCTTTTGCGGATCGGTGAGCTTTGGAGCCGTTGTCATCTGCAAAACATTGGCTAGGGCTTGCACAGCGTAGTTTTCTTCCAGAGTTAATACCCCGATCGCCCATAGAGAATCTTGCCAATGCCCAGCGTTACTGTCAGTAATTGGATATTTTTTGAGATCAAATCTACTAGGATGCGCCTTTTGCTGTTGATCTTGAATTTGGGAATTTCTGGCTGTTTCAGTGGCTTTGGGTTGATAAGAACGGATCGGCGGAGTCTGTGCCTTTGCCATTTGGGCTGAAGTAGAGGCGGCAAAAAAGGCGATCGCTGCCAAAGCACTAGACATGAATTGATACATAGTTTCTCGAACCGCACAGTGTTCGTGTAATGTATCACAAACTTTTTTTCTCAAAAATAAAGAGATTCCTTAGTAGATGTGATTTTGCAGTAGGCAAAATCACACCTAAGTAGCTAGACATAAGTAAACTAAAAACCGAGAGTTTTGTTCCGCCCACTTAGCGGGCGGAACAAAACTCTGGTTTGGGTTTTAATTAAGTTGAGCTACTAAGCACAACTAACCTTTTTAGGATTACCTGAATGAGTATGTACTAATTTCTAATGCGTTATGTTAAGTATGGAGCTAAGGGAACTCGAATCCCTGACCCCCTCAATGCCATTGAGGTGCGCTACCAACTGCGCTATAGCCCCGAAGTATGATTTATGAGCTAATCAATTTATTAGCTTGATTATAATCGCTTAAATTAGATTTTATGTCAAATGCGATCGCCTTAATAATGCAAATAATTTTTCCTTCGCTAAAGTGATTGGCATTGCTAAGGGACTTGCAGGGAAGTAAGTAACTAAACCTATACAAAACACAAAAATAAATATATGTCAGATTCCGTAAGCAAAACCCTTACTACCTTCGAGCGCTACCTTATTTTTGTGGAGCGGATAATTCTCAACATTAATAATGGCAAATTGCTATCTAAAGAACATGTCTATCGCATTCTCAGTGAAAGCTTAGAATCTGGTACAGGGGAAATTTTTGAGCGATCGCTTGCCGAACATAGCAAGCAGTTACAGGCAAATTTTGATGCTCAGACTGATACAGTCAAGCAAGCTAAAGCAACTCAAAGTCTGCGTGCTATGAAAATCCTTAAAGATGCTTGGGAACAGTGGCAAACCAACTATCAAGTTCAGGATACCTGCGCTCGAGGTTTACAGAAGATCTTGGAAACTGAGGAACAAGATCGTTTTTTGGCTTTAATCCAAGTTCTAGATCCTAATCACACGCCCGTCTTTGAACGTCAACATCTTCAAATCCTTACGGAATTGTTGAAAAAAACTGCGGAGACATTAGCCGATGATTTGGGAGCTTTCCAGTTGCGTCAATTTGCGATCGGGTTAACTCGTGGTTTAGCATCGTTTGACCTATTGGAAGGATTTCTTGTGAGTTGGCTCTATGAGTCACAGCAACAGGTAGGCTTTGAGCGAACAAAAGTATTGGGTCCTTGGCAAATCTGGGCTCAACAGATTGAGAGTCCCTTACCTAAGGAACTATTTGCAGGACAGGCTCTCAACCAATCAGCAGCAGCGATCGCCCAATCGCAACGGAGCATTGATATTAGCGCTTGGGTGGAGTTATCTATTCTCTTGCGGTATTTACAGAATGGGCTAGTACGCTGGTTCGATCAGCAACCCTATGATACCAAAGCGGGATTACATATGACGGGCATTACCTTTGTTGCATTCGCGATGATTTGGGGTGAACTCAGCAGTGGTTTCCAAAAAGCTCAGAATTTATCAGAAAGAGATCGCCAATATTTTGCCAAAATCTGCTTCCGTCTGAGCCTCCAAACATTACGAACCTTTGCCCAGCGCGACAACTTCCCCCTCTATGGTGGTGTATTTGCGTCATTCTCAGGGGAAAGCTTTCGTGAAACGATTAACTATCTTGATCAACCCCTTAAGGAAGCGGAAAACACTCAAGAGAAAGCCCGAATTCTCACAGTGTTAGGTTATTCTCAAGCTAGGATGGGACAGCATCATCAAGCGATCGCCTTGCATCAAGAAGCATTAAGCCTTGCCCGTGAAGTCGGTGATCAACGCTGCGAAATCGCTAATCTCAATCATTTGAGTCGAATTAGCCTCATTCAAAAAGATTTCCGTAATAGTGAATCTCAAGCACAGAGAGCAGTGATTTTAGCAAGGCAAAATGGCGATCGCCAAGGAGAGGCTAATGCTCTGGCAAATTTGGGCTATAGTGAAGTGATGCTGACTCGGCAACAGGAATATGTGACTCCTGAAGAGATGGAAACGCCAATCAATCATTTGGAACGCGGACAAAAGCTATCTGAGAAACTGAATGATTTGCAAAATCAAGCTCTTTGTTGGGTAGCTTTGGGAACTGCCTACGTAGCGCTCGATCAACCGCAACAAGCCCAAATCCATTTAGAGTTGGGTCTAACCATCAGTCAACAAATTGGCGATCGCGATTTACAGGCTCTCAGTCATGCTTATCTCGGTGAAGCTTTCTATCAACTTAATCAACTGGAGTCTGCTACTTATCACGCTTGTTTAGGAATGTATCTACTAGAACAACGGCTTAGCAAAGCTTGGCAACATTCCGCAGCTTTGATCGTAGTTTTGCAAGGTAAATTAAGCTCTGAGTCATTTTCTAATATTCTGCAACAAATGCGATCGCAGTTTATTGCTCTTATTGGTATCGATGGCTTTGATCATTTACCAAATTTAATTGAACGTTATCGCCAAGGAGATACAAAAACATCTTGAAATTTATAAATCTTAGGACTTACGCAAACCGAACGAATTTATAAGTCCTAAATCTAATGAAGTACTGGTATTTCTCTATCAAAATTAGAAAAACAGACCTCTATGTCTCTCATAATTGAGCGCAGTAAAATCAAGATTTTAAGAATTGAGATTTTAAAATCGGAATGTTGGGATTTGAACCCAAGACCCCCACTACCCCAAAGTGGTGCGCTACCAAGCTGCGCTACATCCCGTTACATTTTTGATGCTTTCCAAGCATAGCATAACTATTAGCAAATTTTGCTTAACCACAAAATAAATTGCTTAAATATACTCTACTTACCCAAATTACGTTTGAGCCTTTCAAGTTCTTCATCCATTTCCCAACGACGAAAGGTTTCCTCTAGCTTATCATTAGGATCACGGAAGGGTGGGGTATAGAGATTATCCCAATTTAATGGAGTTGTGGACGGAGACTTTGCCTTAGCAGTTTTTGCCTCCTCCTCAATTTTTGCCTGCACTTCCTTACGCCTTTCTTGGATTTGGACTTGTAAGGCTTGGCTATCGATCGCCCGTTTTTTGACTATTTCCATCTGCGCCCAAACTTGATTACCCTGCCGTAACAATGCTGCTTCACGCTCTTTCGCAAGATTTGCCAAATCAGATCGATTAAAGGACTCAGCTTTAACCGTGCGATCATGCCAGACCCGAATTTCTTCCGCTATTTCCAGAATCCGATCCTGCAACTGTTTTTCCTCTTGTTTGGAGCTAACGATTAACTTCGTTATTTCTTCATCTTGTTGGCGTAACTTATCTTCGAGAATTTGCAACTCAATTTGGGGATTATTGCGAATAAACTCCTCTAGACGAGTTTCTAAAAAGCGTGAGATATCATCTATCAACCCCATATGATTTTCCTTAAATAGTTGAAGTTTAGTGATTTACTTAGACTTACAGCCTATTGAGGCTTTGAGTACTACAGAAATATTTTTAAAAGTGGAGCAATGCGCCACTTTTAAAAATATTTCTGGGTTTTAAGTAAGCGCAAAGCGTTGTACTTAAACCATAAGTTGTTATAAATTGTCATATCTTGTTAGAACTTTTGTCCAACAAATATAGTTTTCGTTTCCTTACCACGTTTTGCCACCACCTCTTGCTGGCTAACGCGAGCTAAAGTCCAGCCTGTATTACCGATCACTTTACCTAGTCCGACTGACTGCACAGATCCATTCATATCAAACATTGCTGTGGAGCGATCGCCTAAATCCAGCACACCGATTAATGTATATGATGGCATAGGCGCAGCAGCTTGTGTGAATGTAGAGTTGGGCTTGGCAATTGCAGACGGATTAGATGCATCAATGGAATTGTTTGCCGTAAGAGGGGGCAGCGCTAATGGGGATGGTACATTGCTAGTATTACTACTAGCGAGGTTAGGTGGTTGATATACGGGCACATACATGGGCTGATTTCCGTTGGCAAAGGGATTCGGCGCAACGGATAGGGGCATATTGCCAACTAAAGGAGATGCCATCAGTGGCAGATTGCTACCAATATTGCCGTTAGAATTAGCAGCGATCGCTCGATTTTTATCTGTAATATCAGATAGCATTCGCTTAATTTCATCGGCAAATGGCTTATTATCAGGTGAAATCTTAGAATTGGTGGGGATAACAGTTACTGATTGCCGTCCTAGCCAAATACCGTGATTAATTGTCCACATCACTGCTGCTAAGAGAGCAGAGCTACAAGCGGCAACTAATAAAATGCGATCTAATAAATTATTCTTTTGAACTACAGATTCAGGTGGTGTTGAGGGAATATTAGAAGGTGGTTCTAGATCCCGCATGATGTAGGGTTGAATCCACAGAACATCTTGTTTGGAAATCGGTGGTAAAGAAATATCAGCCAAATCGAGCTTGGTAATATTAACAGTATCTTTAGATGTGGCAACATCACGATTTTCTGGCTCAATTTTGGATAAGGCAACTATATCTGAACTAGATGCTTTCTTAGAGGCATATGGATCAAACTGTTTCTGTGTTTTTTGGGCTTTTGGCGATCGCTGCTTGGCATAATCAACGTGCAGAGTACTTTCAACCTCTCCAAATAGATCATCCATTAAGTTATCTACGCTGTCTGTATAAGCATCAAAGTCCTGTGTTACATAAAATTGATTTTTATCTGTATCTTGCATCATATGCCGACCTTACTCACTCCATGATTCACACGCACCCACCACAAAAACTGCCAAACTTAAAAAAGTGCTGTTTGAATGGCTATTTTAGCCAAATCAGAATACTCGAAAGTTGTCTTTTACAAAACAAGAAAAAATAATACTGGTAAGTCATAGCATAGATTGGCAATGAAATCCACAGCTTTAGGCTAGATTTCGCAAATATTTTTACTTTGTTTACAGATATTGCGTGAGAGCATCACTACGTTAACCTATCTTGTATAGGTAGTCATACAATGTAATTGTGTTGCGGGCGCGAAGCGCCCGCAACACAATTACTAAAAAAATTACTTTGCAGCATTACCCTTGTATAAAGTTAACTAACCAAGAGAGGCAGTAATCAGTACTGCCTCACTTGGTGTAATTTAAGCATCCCATGCTTAAATTCTGACTAGTTCGGGGTAGATGGTCAGAACTTCATCATTGGTGAGAGTGTATTCCTCAGATTGAGGCTCCCAAAGAATTTCCACAGCTAAGAGATTATCTTCAGGGACAGAACCGATTGCTGAGAGTGCAGATGTCAAATCATCAGAGGATCGTAAGGTTGGTAACTTGCTGAGGGAATCACCAGCGACCGCTAACAGAATGGTGACGACAATATATTCACTAGGAGCTTCGAGGCTCAAAGTACCTTCACTAGGCAAAGCTGCCGCAGTTTTGCCTTGAAGTACCCGACCGCCAACATTACTTAAAACCTCTGTATTGAGCTTGCTACGCTCAGACATAACTAAGCTATTAAATTTCTGCTCAGCAAGGGCAAACTTAGTATTTTCACTAGCACTGCTGACATATACCCAATATTCGGGATGACGCATCAAGGAAACGGCTGTTTCGCGAGTGACGACGGCTAAACCTTCAACGGATGAAGTATCAGACTCTAGTGCCAGACGGGTTAATTCTTGTTGTAGCGATCGCGCCGAGGCAAGTAAACCTACTTGGATTTTAGCAACGCTCACTTTGCTGTCCATACCTGTAAGACCTTCGCCATCTCCACGACCACGGAATGCTTGAATGATTGCACCTGCAACAATTACCAGTAATAAAATGGTAAATAAGCCGCCACCGAATCCGCCGCCAAAGAACATAGGGAAAAAGAAAAATCCGCCGCCACTATTGTTATAGTAAGGAGTGCTATTGCCACTATAGCTAGGGTTCGATGGAGCAGATCTGCTGGGTGCAGATCTGCTGGGTGCAGATTTAAAAGAGCTACCGCCAATTCGACCGCCTGAGCGTCTAGCAAAAGCCTCGTGAGCATTACCAAAGATTGTCATGGCAACTAGGGATATAGCGACTAGCGAACGTGTCCAGACCTTGGCGTTATTTTTAATCTTTTTCATAAATTCTGGGCTGAAAATTTTCATAGGTAAAAGAAATGTAACTGAAAGTTTTGCTGTAGATGTTCTAACCCTATTTTAACTCTAGTCAAGATTGCTAGGTTTTGAAGTGAGAGAAATTAAAAAACTGCCAACCAATCCATCACTCGATCGCCGAGCGAAACTCCGTCGAGGCGATCAATTTCGCGGACACCTGTGGGGCTAGTCACATTCACTTCGGTCAGATAGCCACCGATTACGTCAATACCCACAAACATTAATCCATCACGTTTGAGAGTAGGGGCAAGTTGTTTACATATTTCCCTTTCGCGAGGCGTAATATCTACTTGCACAGCACTACCGCCTGCTGCCATGTTGCCACGAAACTCTCCTGATTTGGGGACTCGATTTACTGCGCCAATGGGGTTGCCATCAAGGAGAATGATCCGCTTATCACCCAATTGAGCATCAGGCAAATATTCCTGCACCATCACAGGTGTTTTGCCAATATTGGTACTGATTTCGATTAGCGAGTTAATATTGCGATCGCCTACTTCGAGAAATAAAATTCCTTCACCCCCTTTACCTCCCAAGGGCTTCATCACAGCTTTACCTTCTGCTTTCACAAAGTCGATGATTGTACCTTTATCGGCAGTGACAATCGTTTTTGGGATTGCGTCTGTAAACTGCAACGCATACATTTTCTCATTGGCTGCACGAATGCCCTGTGGTGAGTTAAGAACTTTGGTTTTATTGGTATCTACATAATCGAGAATATAGGTTGCATAGAGATATTCCGTTGTTACAGGTGGATCAGGACGCATCCACACAAATTGCATATTCTCTAAGGGCTGAAATGATCCTTCAGCAACTTCATACCAAGGATGTGGAACTTGCCATTTGCCATCTACAAGAGGAATAGGATGAATCTTGGTTGCTTGAAGAAAAGCCCATGCCTTACTATCTCTAACACTGAGCGTATTCATATCTGTGATAAATACTTCATAGCCCTTGCGACAAGCCGCTTCCATGAGGGCAACACTGGTATCGTGAGCGGCATCGAGTCTAGCGATCGGATCGATAATAAATGCAAGTTTCATTTTTAAGTAATTTTTAGTGATTAACCGTCAGCAGAGTTAATGTAGCCTTTAGATGCACCAACTCTACCAAAAACCGAATTAACTAAAAAATAGATTTTCCCTAGGAGATGAAATTTATGCCTGTAAATCATGTACTCATTGGCATATCTGGAGGTATTGCTGCTTATAAAGTTTGTGAAGTGGTATCTAGCTTGGCGAAATGGGGGATAGAAGTGCGGGTGATCCTCTCGCGATCGGCTGCTGAATTTGTTACGCCCCTTACTTTTGCCACGTTATCACGTCAACTAGCTTATACTGATGCTGATTTTTGGCAACCAACTAATGGAAGACCCCTGCATATTGAACTCGCAGAATGGGCTGATGTATTTTTGCTTGCGCCTGTGACCGCAAATACTTTAGCGAAGCTTGCCTATGGTATGGCAGATAATTTACTGACAAATACAGTTCTTGCTTCCAGTTGCCCAATTCTCTTTGCTCCAGCAATGAATACGACCATGTGGCTACAACCCACTGTGCAGGAAAATTGGCAGAAATTATTAAAAGATTCTCGCTATGCAGCGATCGCACCAACGGATGGTATTCTCGCCTGTGACGCTGTGGGTACTGGGCGCATGGCGGAACCAAAAATAATTTTGGAATATATCGAATCTTTTCTGTTTACTCATGGTAAACAGGATTTAAAAGGGAAAAAGATTTTAGTTAATGCAGGTGGAACTCGCGAATTTATTGACTCTGTGCGCTTTATCGGTAATCCATCAACTGGTAAGCAGGGAATAGCGATCGCTAAAGCTGCCATCCATCGCGGTGCAACAGTTACCCTCATCACCACATCTAATTCCCCTCTTCCAGTTGGAGAAGTAACGCCATCGGTGCGAGTAGTTAGTACTTCAGCGGAAATGCACCAAGCGATGATCGATGAATTTCCCTTTGCGGATATGACGATCGCTGCTGCTGCAATTGGTGATGTGCGCTCTAAAATAACCAGTGATTACAAGTTACCAAAATCAGAATTACCCTTAAATCTTGAACTAGAATATATTCCTGATATCGTGGCTGATCTAGCTAGTCGTAAACGTCCTGACCAAATCTTAGTGGGTTTTGCGGCACAAACTGGCACAGATCAAGAAGTTGTGACTGCGGCAAAAGATAAATTAATTCGGAAAGGATTAGATGCGATCGCGGCTAACGCGGTGAATAGTTCCCAAACTGGTTTTGGTACAGATACTAATCAAGCCACCTTAATTCATCAAAATGGTAATGTTCTCTCCACACCACTTTGCTCTAAATTAGAACTTGCCCATCGATTGTTAGATTTTCTGATACAAGCTATTTAGGTATTCATACAATGTAATTGTGTTGTGGGCGCTTCGCGCCCACAACACAATTACTAACTGATGTTACGTGGAACAAATATCACCCTCACCCCCCTGCCCCCTCTCCCATCAAGGGAGAGGGGGAGCTAGACTAATTTCTTGTTCCCCTCTCCCTTAATGGGAGAGGGGCTAGGGGTGAGGGTCTTAGAAACTTCCACGTAACATCAGTTACTAAAAAAATTACTTTGCAGCACTACCGCTATTTAAAGCGGCTATAAAAGAAGTAAAACTCCTTTCATCTTAGGCGATGCTGCTCCGCTTGCGAGATTCTTTGTAGGAGGTGGTGATATTGCGTAAACCTGACTTCACCATGTGCTGTTCTAAAATTGCAAAAAAACGACGGCGATCGCTACTCGTAACTACGGCTTGATTATGTGCCTCCGCCAGTGCCACAGGATAGCCATAACCTTTCTGGACTTGGGCGAGAATGATTCGCAAAGCTTGTGATCGCATTTCTGCATCAAGGGCAGTCCAAGCGGGCATCTCGATTCTGGCAATTTCTGAACCTACATGGAGATAACAAAAATAAATCTGATGTTCGCCATATTCCTCCAAAATTCTCGCCTGACTTTGCCAGAGAGGACTACATTCGCCAACTTTTAATAAACGACTCCATAATGTGCCATCGCGCAAGGGTTGAATTTGGCTACAGGGTGCAGCATCTAGCGGTTTTGCAGAACAGTGGGTATGACAATCGGGTTGCTCAAAAGGACAGATTTGCAAGCGCAAAAAATTAGTTACCTCCGCCGCGCGGGGGGCGCTGATATAGCCTGCGAGAGGAATCCGTTGTGCTTTTAAGTTATCCCATGCCGACAGAATATCTGGTAAAAGCTGAGATCGCGCATCGGCAGGAATCTCATCCAGTTCCCAATGGACTAAGGCTCCATCGCTAAAAGCGAGTATTGGTGACTGAGGGTAAGTCGCTATTGTAGCGATCGCTAAATTCGCGAGGGTGACATTCTCAGCAACAGTGCGCTTGAGGGTCATCCATTGTTCTGTCTGAATTCCCCATTGACGCGCTTTATAGAGATCTTCCGTTTTATAAAAGACTTCAGGAACATTATCGAGTAATGGATAAATGCCAGAATTATAGTAAATGGCAACTCGACCGATATTAATCAAATAGCAATAGGCGATTTCATGGCGGCTAGGGGCAATCTGTGAGCCATCGGTAGCAAGAACAATATGTGGTGTGGTTATAGGTGCTATTGCCTGGATTTGCCTTAGTGGTTCTGCTGGTTCCGCGCAATTAAACATGAAGCGATCGCGCCATAGCTCACTATGCTGACAAAGATGAGATTGATTGGCAATGGCTTCAGTAAATAAAGTTTCTGCGTGATCGAGCTTAGCAGTCAATTGCTGAGCTTCTTTCTGCAATTGTTCAGACATCCCTTGCATCTGTCCCATCAATTTCTGTAAATCAAGCATAGTTATCTCTAAAGTTCCAGAGAACAGGAAATGCAATCATCTCACTTTGAGCATAATTTACATCAATGTACTACTTAATGAATAGGTTGTAACATTTTTGGCGATCGCTATTGCATTCTTGTAGTACGTGTAGTATAAATGTAGTGCAACATGGTTCAAGCGCTTAGAACGCCTAGTCTAATTGCGATTACAAGTACTGCTCCAGTATTTGTAATCGCAATTAGGAAAGGAGATGCAGCCTCGCAAACTGCTGAATTCCTTTATGCAATGACTTGCCTATTTGGGCTGAAGCATTCAGGGTTATTGCTACCAGATAGGTGCTACTTGCGAACAAGCAGCACCTATCCCAAAATCAAAACTCTTATTTTAAATTTTGCCTACGGCAAAATTTAAATTGAATACATTGACGGATAGCTCAGTGGGTAGAGCATTGAAAACATCCTTTGTCGTCACTTACCTGCAAAGGTCGCAGATTTAGGGTTATCGCCTGAAACGCCAAGTGTCGAGGGTTCGAGTCCCTCTCCGTCAATTGGGAGTTTGATTTTGAGTAATGTTTTGGAGAGATAGTTATGCGATCGCAATCGAAACTTCTCTTTGCCCAAGATAAAAATGTGTGGTGCGAAGCACCACACGTTAATTCAAGGGACGAATTGGTGAGGGTTATCGCTTTGGTTGCATCACCTCCATGAGGTGATTGGGTTCGACTCCCATCCCTTCCTAAACTAGAGGTTTTGCCTGCTGGTTGCCATCTTTCTTTAACAAAGCACAAAATCAAAATTCCAAATCGGTAGTCCTAAAGAATTAATGGAGTGTTGCGCGTAGTGTGGCACTTCATTACTCAAAATCTCTACTTCTTTAGCTCTACCCTCAATCTTGGGGTGGATAGTTCAACTGGTAGAACGCACTTTGCCCGTAAGGGACGCAGACTCAGGGTTATCGCTTCTAACGATCTCCCCCCTTTGTCGCGAGATGTGGGTTCGATTCCCATTCCACCCCCTCTAAAAGTTTTTGGCGATTAGCGATTAGCTTTTAGCAATTAGCTTTTAGATGTTCACATTTTCGGCAGGTGGCGGAAATTGGTAGACGCAGTTGATTTAATGCCTTTATGGGAACCCTTGTCTGCAAAGACCGAACTGTAGAGGGTTATCTGGGTTCAATCGATCGCAAGATCCTGTAGGTTCGAGTCCTACCCTGCCGATTCCTTCTCTTTGGTCGAGGTGAAGGAAGTTCTCTTTAACTTTCCCTTACGGGACGGAGAATGTCATGTCATATAAATTCTTATTCCAGAAACCCAAAGGTACTCCTCAAACTCAAGCGATCGCAGGTCGTGAAGCCGAAATGATCCAAGGGCGATCGGGTGGCTTTGCCTTTGATGCGGGTATCTGGCGCATGTTGCGTCGTTGCTTGCTGATTGGTACGGCTCAAAGTACCTACTACGCTGGCAAGCACGAACTGTCCACCGATTTCATTGATACGGTGCAGAAATGCGTTGCTGAAAATCCCGATCGCGTGGCGAGCGAAATTCTCTATGCTAGCGATGGTCGTGCGGTGAATAACAGCGCTCCCATTCTGGCTCTAGTCTTGCTATCGATGGGTGACAGTCAAGCGGCAAAACGGAACTTCATGGAAATCTTTCCTCAAGTTGTCCGCACAGGTAGCCACTTCTATGAATGGATGAACTACACCAAGTCCATGCGTGGCTTCGGTAAAGTCATTCGTGAAAGCGGTAAGGCATGGCTCTCCAATCCCGACACCAATGCGCTAGCCTACCAATTGCTGAAGTACCAACAACGGCAAGGCTTCTCGCACCGTGATGCGTTGCGTTTGTTTCACGTCAAGCCTGCAACCGACGATCAACAAGCGCTATATCAATGGGTGGTCAAGGGTTGGGATGAACTTCCTTCAAAAATTCCATCGGATGCGCTAGCGCAAATCTGGTGGTATGAATGGCTCAAGCGTCACCCTGACAAGACCCATGAAGCGATCGCCAAGGGTAAACTCACCCATGAAATGGCGGCTCCCATCGGACAGATGGATGTGCGTGCATGGCAGTTGCTCTTTAACGAAATGCCCATCGGTGCGCTATTGCGGAACCTTGGTTCTTTGACGGAACTTGGTGTCTTGACTGCGAAAAACAAGGATAACTTGAAGCATGTTGCTAATGTATTGAACTGTCGCGATCGCCTGAAGAAGGGACGCATTCACCCCATTGATGTTTTGAAAGCTCTCAAGACCTATCAATCGGGCGGTGCGCTCGGACGTAGCCAAAAGACTTGGCAACCAATTCCGCGCATTGTCGATATTCTGGAAACTGCTCTGGAAATGTCCTTCGATGCGATCGCGCCTACGGGTGCGACTTTCCTCCATGCGATCGATGTGTCAGGTTCGATGGCTTACTACACCATTAGTTCCATTGGCTTGACCTGCTGCGAAATCGCGGCAACGATGGCTTTGGCAACGGTGAAGGCGGAAACCAACTATGCGATCCGTGGATTTGCAACCGACTTCCGCGATTTGGGAATCACCAAAAAGGATTCCTTTACATCGGCAATGCAAAAGGCATCAAGCCAAAACTTCGGTGGTACGGATGCGTCGGTGGCTTACGATTGGGCGATTAAGAATAAGTTCTATGCGGATGTGTTCTGCTTCTGGACTGATTCCGAATCTTGGGCAGGTCGTCGTCATCCTAGTGAAGCTTTGGCAGAATATCGCCGCAAGGTTAATGCTAATGCAAAAGCAATCTATGTGACCTTGGCTCCCTACAAGCTTTCGCTAGTCGATCCCAAAGATCCTAATTCTTGGGATATGGGAGGTTTCGACCCTGCAATGCCCCGTGCGATCCAAATGGTAGCAATGGGTGAAGTCTAAAAAAAGGAGTCGCTTTGCGACTCCTTTTTTCTGTTGTTACGTGGAAGTTTCTAAAACCCTCTCCCCTAACCCCTCTCCCAAAGGGCGAGGGGAACTAGATTTTCTAGATTTTTCTCCCCCTCTCCTCTCTGGGAGAGGGGGCTGGGGGGTGAGGGCGATCTTCTTTGTATTAAGCAACCTCGGCTGGTTCCCTTGTTTCTAAGGAAAGACCACCTGCGCGGATTCCTTCCATTTCTTCCAATACCTGCAAGTATCGACCAGTAATAATTCTCGCGCCACGACGATGGGTGAAATAGTTCCATCCCCATTGAACCATTACAAGAAGCTTATTATCAAATTCAATCAGATAATAAACATGCACAAATGTCCAAATAAACCACGCTAACCAACCCTTTAGACGGATAAACTTAAAGTCCACAACCGCCTCATGGCGACCAATTACGGCGAGGCTACCAAAATCTAAATATCTGAATTTAGCAGGTTCCTTTTGTTGCACCTTCGCCTCGATATGGTGCGCTACATATTCGCCCTGCTGCATCGCCACAGGCGCAACTCCCGGAAGTGGGCGATCGCCTTGGTGCGGATAGTTCGCCAAATCACCAATCACATAGACATTGGGATAATTAGCGATCGACATATCAGGCTGGACAATTACGCGACCAACGCGATCTAGCTCGGCTTTTAGGCGATCGCCTAATACTTTACCCATCGGTGAAGCCTTCACACCTGCCGCCCAGAGAATCGTTTGGGCTTGAATCTGATCAAATTGATCACCACATTTTAAGGTGACAACGTGATCTTCAATATTCGTCACCATCGCACTGGTTTTGACTTCCACACCCAACTTTAGGAGTGATTGCTTTGCCGCCTCCGAGAGATCGGCATGGTAGGGAGGTAATACGCGATCAGTTCCTTCAATCAAGATGATTCGCGCTTTCTTGGTATCAATATGTGTGAATTCATCACTGAGAGTACGATGGGCAAGCTCCGCCAACGTTCCCGCAAGTTCTACGCCCGTTGGACCTCCACCGATGACCACGAAGTTCATCAATGCTTCTTTAAACTTGGGATCATTGGTCTTTTCGGCTGCTTCAAACGCGCTCAGGATGCGGCGACGCATATTAATCGCATCTTCAATGGTTTTTAATCCAGGGGCTTGTTCTGACCATTGATCGTTACCGAAGTAATGGTGACTTACTCCTGTTGCCACGATCAGCGAGTCATAGCTTATGTCTAAGTGATTTTTTAATTTAACTACCTGCGCTTGGGGATCAATATCTAGCACTTCGCCCATGACGACGCTAGTATTTTTGTTTTCGGCGAGGACTGCCCGCAATGGTGAGGCGATATCGGCGGGGGAGAGACTGCCTGTGGCGACTTGGTAAAGTAGGGGCTGGAAGAGGTGAAAGTTACGTTTGTCGATGAGGGTAACTTTAACGGGAACTTTGGATTTGCCTAGCTTTTGGGCGGCATATAGTCCCCCAAAGCCACCGCCAATAATAACAACATGATGGGGTGCGCTTTCATTTTGAGTACTTAGAGACATGGCAAGTTTTTAAGTTGGGTGTGATGTTTTTGCTGGTGGCATCTTTAAAAAATTATTATATATGTAAATAAAAATATCTTTTTGTATCTTTTTGTTTTAGATGAGTGTTGCCCAAAAGATTTTGCCTAGTATACTTACTTGGACGATTATTGTGGAAGAACTCTGTAAATTTAGGTGAAGTGAATGGATCCTACAATTATTGTTGCTTTCGTTAGTGGAATAAGCTCTATTGCTGTGGCAGTAATATCTAAACCGCAAAGCAATTCTACAAATTCAAGCCATAGTGAGGAAAATTTAAAATCAACCTCAAGAACTATTGATACGAAACAAAGTTATTCTCCAGAAAAAAGCCAGCATAATGATCGCACATCTCTATCTCGAAGAAAATCTAATAGATCAATAAAGTGGGTGATTTCTGGTGGTTTAGGATTAACTACAATTATTTTGTTACTAAGTAGTGCAAATAGCGCGCGAGAAAGCTCATTGGCGAGTAACTCATTCCGTGAGTATTTAAAATATTGTCATAACATTGATACCTCTGATGCACAATATAATAAAAAGGCAAAAGCTCTGTGGTCTGAGTTTGAAAAGGCAAATGAAGTGAATATTAATTCGCAGAGTAACCCGTTTAATTTATTAAGTCAGCGCAGCTATACAATACCTTCTTGTAAATAATCTAGCTATATTGTAAAACCTATCTAACAAGGGTGTATATACGGAATTGATATACACGCTATAGATTATAATGCAAAGTTTAAAGCCGTCCGATGATGTACCAACCATTAGACTAGCAGAACTGAGAATGATAGGCATTATTAGCTTGAGTCTTAGATTAGGGAAAATCGGATTGAAAGGTTAAAATTAATCAGGATTTCTAGATGCATGATATAGAAACTAATAAAGAATCCCAAGACGTAATTATCTTTGTTCCTGGGTTTGATGCAAAGGAAAAAGACTACTATATAAATCACTTTTTGGCTTTTGGTTTGGCAAATAGATTAGAAGACAAACGAGTTCGTTTGAAGCCAGAGGAAGTTAAAATTTCGGGTCAGACTGGCAGACGATTTGTGGTTGAATCCGAGTTGGGAACGAAAAAGAATATAGATATCTATGAGATTTATTGGAGAGATTTAGTTGATGACTTAAATGATAAAAGTATAAGATACAGAGTATTTAGAGGAATCTATTTGCTTTTTTATTGGCTTTTTGCTTCATTGAAGATTGGAAGAATATCCAGAATATTTTTCTTTCAAGTACTCGGTATTTTGCTTTTGATAACAGCTTGGGAATACAGCACCGTAACTCTAGCACTTACTGCTATAGGAAATGATCCAAATACACTGGGCTTTCGTTTGCCAAGTGAATTGGCTACTACATTAGGTAAATTAGGTACAACACTTGGCGGATGGCAAACTTGGTTGATCACTAGTGCGATTCTTAGTGTACTTCCAGTACCTACGAACGTAATAGTTAATTTGCTTGATTTTATGGTTCGTTATGCCGAAGATGATACAGAAAGAGGATCGGTAAGCTTAAGGGACAGGCTACGATATAGACTATCTTCTGTTTTGGATGACGCGCTGAATGAAACTAAGTATGACAAAATAACAGTTTTAGCTCATAGCTTGGGAACAGTTTTAGCTGTTGATTTTCTTGCGGATTATAAACATCCAAGTGCAAAAAAAATAGGCTCAATAGGTGTTTCGGGGAGGTGAAAGAAAGGAAGAAATTGGTAATATTGTAGCGAAAGCCAAAAGCCGCGATCACAATGCTGAGTGTGAACTTAACCCATCTAATCGATGACGAAAAATGTTA
>Ga0209972_10001036_pt1 | contig 25565 bp, 18 predicted proteins | sample NOAtaG_7_FD_187302 | JGI IMG/M metagenome (GOLD analysis project Ga0209972, IMG submission 187302) | Freshwater lake microbial communities from Lake Erie, under a cyanobacterial bloom - NOAA_Erie_Diel1S_2200h metaG (SPAdes) (version 2) | ecosystem: Environmental > Aquatic > Freshwater > Lake ...
ACTCCGCCCACGGCGGTAATCAGCAGACTGACCGTCCGTCGGAGAGGCTCGTTCCCGGCTTCAGAATAGAAGGGGAGGATGCGTGGCGTTTCGCCAAAACGGCGGTTGACCAGGCGCGTCAGCCGGACAGATGCTTCAACCTCGCCGCTCACCCGACCGGAGAGGGAACTGGGCCCGGCTTCGATCAGCAGCCGGGGGCGACGTTGGCCAACCTGCGCGACCGTCTCCGCCACCAAATTCTGCCAGTCAGCCGAGAGCGCCGAACCCGCGCCGGCAGGTGGCGGATTGATGATCAATCCATCGGTCTCGAGGCCAACCCGCTGCCGTATCCACTCCCGGAGCAGGGCCGGGGATTGGTTCGTCGCTACGGGTGGGATCAGCAGCTCGTGATCTGCCAGATCGGCGAGCATCTTCATTTCACGCCGCGACTCCAGCCCGGCCGATCCCGGAACGACGAGGACTCTCCCCGCAAAGCGATCAGTCCGGATAGTGCGCAGGATCGGACGATCGCTCTGCCCCCTCACCACCCCCGCCGCGCCAGGCCCCCACCCGCTTGCTGGCCAGCGAAGACCGGGAGTGAGGATCAGCCCGAGCAGGAGTCCCGGAATGAGCCGCCCGGTGATGCCGTGTCGCGTGCTCAAAAGCGTGGCCGGGCCCGGCGCGTCGTTCGACCAGCCCCTCCAACAATCCCGGCACGGATCTGCTCGAACTCATTTGATGAGGTGACTCTTCTTCCCCCGCTGCCGCGTCCGAGGTGCTCTTCGATCTCGCGGGCAGTATTCTGCGCCCGCTCCGCCGGAGCCGGGTGGCTGGCGAGGATCGAACCAAGCGAGTTCGGTTGGTTTCTGCTCAGATTGTTCAGAATCTCGAACATGGCGATCATCTCGGTGGTGTTGTAGCTCGCATGATCGAGATTGTAGAGGCCAAGAAAATCGGCTTCACGTTCGGCGTCCCGACTGTGTTTCATGAGGTAGCCACCGGCAATCAGGTTGCCAGCCAGATCGATGATCGACCCGACCGTCCCACCCAGGATCGCCCCCAGAATCGAGGCCGCCGCCGCACCGATCCCAATCTTCTGGGCACGTTTGACATTCTCCAGTCCGTGCCGACCAACGATATGGCCAATCTCATGCCCCATCACGCTGGCCAGCTGGGCCTCGGTCGTCGTCGCGGCGATCAATCCCGTGTGAATGTAGACCCGTCCACCGAGCGTCGCGAAGGCATTGACCGACTTGTCATTGACGACATAGAACCGCCAGGGGATGTTCGGCCGCTCCGACTTGCGGGCCAGCCGGTTGCCAAGATTGGTGATGTAGGTGTTGACCGGCTGATTTTGAATCAGCTTGACCTCCTTGGTAATCTGGCCGTGGACCTCCTCGGCGAGCTTCAGCTCGTCCTCCTCGGAGAGGTAGCCCGCATTGTTGTACTCCCGATTGCGAAACTTGTCATAGGGATTCTGGAACCCCAGAGCGGTTCCCGTCAGTCCGGCCAGAAGCAGGAGGCTCAAAATTTGCTGGATGAAAGATCTTCTCATTGGTGCGATCCTTTCCGGTCGTTTGGTGGCTGAATACCTCTCCGTCTATTCGCGCAGCAGAGAGATGGCGTGAGGCAGAAGTCGCGCGATCGCCTGAAGATTCTCCCTCGCGCCGCGCACACTGCCCGGGAGATTGACGATCAGCGTGCGCCCGCGAATGCCGCAGACTGAACGCGAGAGCGCGGCCAGCGGGGTGATGCGCAGACTTTCGGCGCGCATCAGCTCGGCCAGCCCGGGCGCTTCCCGTTCGATGACCTGGCGGGTGGCCTCCGGAGTCACATCGCGCCCGGCAAAACCGGTCCCGCCCGCCGTGACGACCAGGTCGACCTCGCCGCTGTCGGCATAGTGGCGTAACTGCCGGGCAATCTCTCCTTCGATGTCGGCGAGGATCATGGTCCCGACGATCACTGCCCCAAGCTTGCCCAGCTCCTCGACCACCGCCGGCCCCGAAAGATCCTCCCGCTCGCCGCGTGAGGCGGAGTCACTGATCGTCAGAACCACGGCCCGAATTGCCATCTTCTTTGCTTTTTCCATATTCTCAATTCAGAGTTTAATTCGCTCTTCCATTCCTTTCAATCACCATCTTCAACCGCCGTGGTTTGACCGGTCGAATTACGATCATCGACTCCCGGTTCATGCAGGGCACGCGCATTTTAAGATTGAGGCGAGTTCGCCCGGGCGGCTCATCCAAAGGCCGTCATCCAATGGCGCGCATCCAATGGAAAAAAGTTCGCCGATGGCTTATCCTGAATCTTCTTATGTTCCTGCCCCCTCGCGTCCCCGTTTGGTGGCGCGTCGTGTTAAAGTTGCGGAATCACTTAAACTCAATTTCAAGGAAGGTTAGACGTGCAATCAAGCGCAAAAGGGAGAGTGAGCAAGGAGTCCGAGACGAAGGAGACAGATCTCTCCGGGCTCAACCAGTGGTTGTTGAGAGTAGCCGTGCTGATTGGTGGCGCCTCGGTGATGATCGTCGAGATTCTGGGATCGCGTGTCCTCGCGCCCAGTTTTGGAACGACGCTTCACGTCTGGAGCGCCCTGATCACCGTAACCCTGGCCGCGCTCGCCGTCGGTTACGCCCTGGGTGGCCGGGTTGCTGATCGCCGCCCCGGGCTAAAGTCGTTGATGATAGTCATGGCCAGCGCCGCCGGGACTCTGCTCATCTCCGATCTGCTGACCAAGCCGGTCCTGCGTGCATCTTATGGCGCCGGAATGGTTGGCGGCACTTTCGTGGCGGCAACGGTCCTCTTTCTGCCGACGCTCTTCCTGCTCGGCATGGTCTCGCCAATGGCCGTCAAGGCGGCTGCCGACCAACGGCAGCTGGGAACCAGCGTTGGGAATCTCTACGCTCTGTCGACCGTCGGTTCAGTTGCCGGCAGCCTCTCCGTCTCACTGCTCCTGATCCCGAACATGAGTGTTCATTCGGCGATTATTGCGACGGTCGTCGCCCTCTCGATCCCCCCGATCTTCTATCTGCTGCTCAATTCGAGCCGCCAGTACCTCGCGCTCTTCCTGGTTGGCCTGACCCTCGCGTCGGTTGGCACAAAAGTCGTCGGCGAAGAGGCCGATCGGGAAGTTCTCTATAAGAACCAGTCCTATCCGGTCACGGCCCGTGTCCCTTCGTCCTACGGTGACCTGGTGGTGAGCGATTTTCGCGGAGTTCGTTACCTGTTCCTGAACGGCGTCCAGCAGGGATCGCTGATCGGCAACGTCTCCTCGGCCCGTTACGCCTATGGTCTGCAAAGATTGAGCACGGCCAAGGGGACTCCGCGGCGGATGCTCATCTGGGGGCTGGGCGCGGGAGTCTTTGCCCGGGCCATGGCCGAGATCGGCGTCGAGGTGACGGTGATCGAGATCGATCCGATGTCGGAGAAGGTCGCCCGTGAGCACTTCGGTCTGCCGGATTCGGTGAAGGTGATCATTGGGGATGCGCGGACCGAGACGGTGCTGCTCGCGCAGCAGAACGAAAAGTATGACGTGATCGTCCTCGATGCGTTCAGTGGAGACACTCCGCCCTTCCATCTCCTGACCCAGGAGGCGTTTCAGGGCCTCCGCACACTGGCTCCGGATGGGTTGATCATTGCCAACATCGTTGGTGGCATCAATGGCGAAGAGGCGAAGGTTGTCTCCTCTGTCGTCGCGACCATGGAGTCGGCCCTCGGGAAGACGCGGGTCTTCTCGCCCAACTGGTTCCTGGCTGGACGACCGAGCCAGTTTGTCTCGACCATGTTCCTTGTTGCCGGAGTTCTGCCGGAGACTCCCGAACCCTTCACGATGAAGGTCTCGGAGGAGGTTCGGAAGGCGAACTATGTCGCGGCGGTCTTTCCATCTGAACTGACGCTGCCGCGGGACAAGGCCGTCATTCTGACCGACAACTTTGCGCCCCTCGAGGCGTGGTCGGATGCGGCCGTGCAGGCCATGAGATATTGAAGCCCTGCTGAAGCGGCGCGCCAGGTAGTCCTCCGCCGTCCGGAGCGTCGATCGGCGGCCCGTTTGTACCGACAGGAGTATCAATGCGACGATTTCTGTTCCGTCTCTTTCTGATTGCCGTTCCGATCATCGTCACGGGAGGTCTGCTGGCTGTCTTTTCGACCGGTTCCGGATACGATCCGCAGCACGATCCGCGAGTCATGGCCAAGCTCTCCCCGTGGGTGCTGGAGAAGACTGCCGCGGGAACATCGGCCGAATTTCTGGTAGTGCTCGAAGAACAGGCCGATCTGAGCGCCGCCGCCACGCTGCCAACCAAGGAGGCGAAGGGGCGCTTCGTCTACGAGACGCTCTTTGAGCACGCGCGCCGGACGCAGTCGTCACTGCTTACCTGGCTCGAAGATCGCCGCATCGAGCACCAGTCGTTCTACATCGTCAACACGGTCCTCGTGAAGGGGGATCGGGACATCGCGGTTATGATTGCGGCGCGCCCCGAGGTGGCGCGGATCGACGGCAATCCGGTCATCTCCGGAATCTCCCCGATCGACTCGCCGGAGGAGAGCCAGCGGCAGGAGCTTGACCGGACAGACGTTTCCCAGGCGATCGAACCGGGAATCAATGTCATCCGTGCCCCCCTCGTCTGGGAAGCCGGATTCACCGGGCAGGGAATAGTCATTGGTGGACAGGACACCGGCGTCGAGTGGGGGCATCCGGCCCTCAAGTCCCGCTACCGCGGTTGGGATGGCACGACGGCCAATCACGACTACAATTGGCACGACAGCATCCATACCACCGGGAGTGTCTGCGGAGCCGACAGTCCGGTTCCCTGTGATGACGACAGTCACGGGACCCACACCATCGGAACTGCGGTCGGTACCGATGGCGGAGCGAACCAGATCGGGGTTGCTCCCGGGGCCAAGTTCATTGCCTGTCGGAACATGGACCGTGGCAACGGAACACCGGCAACCTATCTCGAATGTTTTCAGTTCTTTCTCGCGCCCTATCCGGTCAAGGGCACCCCGGCGCAGGGCGATCCGTCAAAGGCGCCCGATCTGACGACCAACTCCTGGAGCTGTCCGCCCTCGGAGGGCTGCGTGGCTGAATCTCTCCGCGCCGCGGTCGAGGCCCAGCGCGCCGCAGGGATCATGACGATCGTTGCCGCAGGAAATTCAGGGGTCGGCGGCTGCTCGACGGTCAGTGATCCGCCGGGAATCTACGATGCCGGCTACACCGTTGGCGCCGTCGACACCTCAACAGGCCTTCTGGCAAGTTTCAGTAGTCGCGGTCCGGTCACGATCGATGGGAGCCGGCGGGTCAAGCCGGATATCACTGCCCCGGGCACCCGAACCCGTTCCGCGATGCGCGGCGGGGCCTACAGTTTTCTGCAGGGAACCTCGATGGCGACTCCCCACGTGGCTGGCGCCGTGGCGCTTCTCTGGTCGGCCTTCCCGCACCTTCGCGGCCAGGTCGACCTGACCGAGCAACTGCTCAATGATTCGGCGGTCCGGGTCAGTGCGGCCACCTGTTCATCGACTGGCACCCCGAACAATCTCTATGGTTATGGTCGTCTCGACGTCAAAGCGGCCTACGATCTCGCCGCCGGCCGCTTTTTCAACCTGGCTGGCCGGGTGGAGGGGGGACCGTCGATCTTTGCCCTGACAATCGTTCAGTTTTCGCGAGTCTCCGGTACCGGCGTAATTCCTGATCCGGTGACGATCGACGCAAATGGGAACTGGAGTCAGCGGGGTTTTGAGCTGGGGACCGTCTACCGGGTCACGCCGGTCCGTAACCGCACCCTCTTCTCACCGCGCTTCAAGGATGTCGGAGCAGCAGATGACGCGCTGACCTTCACCCCGGTTGTGCGCCGGTTTATTACTGCCAATTGAAGACCGAACTGACCAAATCGGTTGAGAGCGCGGCTCGATATATCATTGAAGGCGAAGTGGTCGCTTTTCCGACCGAGACAGTCTATGGTCTGGGGGCGAACATCTTTAATGAAGCGGCGATCGCCAAGATCTTCGCGGCGAAGGGGCGGCCGAGTGACAATCCACTCATCGCCCACATCGCGACCCTGGATCAGCTTCTCTCACTGGCGCGCGAAATTCCGCCGGCCGCCAGGCTGCTGATCGACCGGTTCTTTCCCGGACCGTTGACGGTCGTCCTTCCCAAGCTCCCGGCGGTGCCCATGATCGCCACCGCCGGTCTGGAGACGATCGGAGTGCGGATGCCCGACCATCCGTTGGCGATCGAGCTGCTGCGCGCCTGTGGTCTTCCCCTCGTCGCCCCCTCCGCTAATCTCTCCGGACGACCCAGCCCGACGACCTGGCAGGCCGTCCTCGAGGATCTCGAGGGGCGCATTGCCTGCATTCTGCAGGGAGAGCCGACGCGGGTCGGTCTGGAGTCGACCGTCGTCGATTGTACCGCCGCCGTGCCGACACTGCTCCGTGCCGGAGCGATCACTCTCGAGGAGCTGCGCCACGTCATTCCTGGTCTGGCCATCTCCGATCCGCACATCCCCGCGGCCCCTAAAAGTCCCGGGATGAAGTATCGCCACTACTCCCCCCACGCCCGGATCGTTCTCTGTCATACGCCAACCGCCATCTTCAGCGGCGACCGGTCTGCCTACATCGGGATCGATCCACCCCACAATCCGCAGGACTTCGCCCAGGTTGCCCTTTGTCAGTCCGTCGATGAGTATGCCCGACGGGTCTTCCAGTTCTTTCGTGAATGCGATACCGCCGGGATAGAAACGATCTTCTGCCAGACAGTGGAGCGGGAGGGGCTCGGGCTGGCCCTTATGGATCGGCTGGAGAAGGCGGCCCACAGGTGATGGGCCACTGGGGTGAGGCTGGTCTCAACTGTTGAGAACCATCAGGATGAGAAGGAGAGGCAGGTAGAGCACCGAAGCCTTGAGCAGCCGGCGCGCTTCATCACGCGACATATCGCGCGCCGTCCGGATGCTCACACTGAGGAACCAGACTCCCAGCAGCGAAGCTCCGGCAAAATAGACTCTTCCGGAGAAATTGAGAAGGGTTGGAAGGAGGCTGACTGGCAGCAGGGCAATCGAGTAGAGCACGATCTGCCGCGCCGTCGACCGGCCATCGGCCTCGACGACCGGCAGCATTCTGATCCCGGCCCGCGCGTAGTCGTCCCGATACATCGTCGCGATCGCGTGGAAGTGTGGAAACTGCCAGAAGAACATGATCGCGAAGAGGGTCAGGGCCTCGACGCCGACCCGGTTGGTGGCGGCGGCCCAGCCAAGAAGCGGTGGGAGAGCTCCGGGGATCGCCCCGATGAAGGTGCACCAGTGGGTCCGGGTCTTGAGTGGAGTATAGATGAAGAGGTAGCTGCCCAGCGCGACCAGCCCCCAGAAGGCGGTCAGTGGATTGACAAACCAGGCGAGGTAGAGCTCCGCGAGAACCGCAAGCAGCGTCCCGAAGAGGAGCGCCCGGGTTGGGGTGATCCACCCCCGCGGGAGTGGCCGCACGCTCGTGCGGTGCATCAGTTTGTCGAGATCGCGCTCCCAATACTGGTTGAGCGCTCCAATGCCGCTCGACAGGATGGTGATGCCCAGGGTGAAATGGAGCAGAACTGACCAGTCGACCGGCCGATCTGTCCCGAGCGCAAACCCGGCGAGCGCCGAGAGAACGACCATCAATGTGATGCGGGGCTTGGTCAGGTTGAGGTAGGCCAGGGCGACTGGCTGCCGCAGCGTTGTGCCACCCGGGATCTCCTTGTCTGCCATCTGGTCGCTCATACCTTCGCCTTTCACCATCACCACGGATGGGTTGTTATATCGGTGAACATTCCACCTGCTGCAAGCATTCGATCATAACTGATGGCCGCTTCGATATTCAAACCCGTCGCCCGACGACGGGCGGGATGCCGCAGTGCGGGGCGACCTCCCGACCAATCCTGCCCCGCCAAAACAATGGCATTCGCGTCACGAAAGCAGCCAGGCGCCGGATGAAGGCGGAGATTTCGCTCGTCACCAATCTCAGGCCAGTCCATCGGAGAGGATCGCGTTGAGGATCTTCTGGTCGATCTGTCCGCTGCTGGCGATCGTCCGGGCGGCTTCGTCGCACTTCTCCTGGATTGGATGTCCGGCGTGTCCGCGGGTCCAGCTCCACGTCACGCGATGGAGGCTGGCGGCCTGGTCGAGCCGTTGCCAGAACTCAAGATTGGTCTTTCTTTTGAAGAGCCCCTGCATGGTCTTGACCACGTACTGTGAATCGGTGACGACCCGCACCACGCAGGCTTCAGTGAGGGCCTCGAGACCGACGCAGGCGGCAATGATCTCGGCCTGCTGATTCGTTCCATCACCCAGATATTCGCCAACGATCTTTCGGCGGCCACGGTATTCGAGGATCGCCGCCGCCGCCGCGCGCGAAGTCTTCCTGCCATTTCCGATGCTGCTGCCATCACAGACTATCGTCACTTCTTTCATACGCTCTCCTCACGCCGACGCTGCGCGCGTCGCGCTTCATATTTTTCACGCAGGAGGAGGGTGAACTCCATCTCGGAGCGCACGGAGCGGAGGGCGAGGCGTGTTTCGGCAATGAGGATCATACAGGCATAGAAGAGGAAGAGTGTTCCCACGATGCCCATCAGATTGGGAATCCAGAGCGGGAAGACTTTGAAAGCGGCGCGAATGCCGATCGTCACCGTGGCCCCGACGAAGAGGCTCAGCGAGATGTAGAAGCTGGTCAGCGCATTCTGGATGAGTTTGCCGCGCCGGGTGTGGATGGCCAGTTGCCGGTTGAATTCCCGCGTCCGCTCCTCGGGAAAGTCGACATTGTCGGTCGAAGAGAGCGTCTCGATCGAGGACATCAGATTACGGACGCGGTCGACGATCCGGGCGAGGCGGGTTGAGGTCGAGAAGATCAGCGTTGCACAGGCCGAGATGAGAACCGCCGGGGTGATCATCGCGCTGAGGACGCTGACGGCATTCAAACTGTCTTGCATAACTTCACAGATCAGGACTCGGTTGGACGAGGGCGTCGATCTTCTCGGCCAGCTCAAAATCGCGCCAGGTGAGTCCCGCCGCGGAGTGAGTGGTGAGGCTCAGCTCGACCTTGTTCCAGTCGTGGATGAGGATGTCAGGATGGTGATCGGCCGCTTCCGCTGCTTCACCAACCTGGTTGACAAAGTCGAGCGCCGCGCGGAAGTTGGCGAAGGTGAAGTGGCGGACGATCTTTTCACCATTCAGGCCACCATCCAGTCCACCATTCAGGCGCCACTCTGGCCGCGCGGCGAGTCGGTTGGCAATCTCTTCCTCATTCAGCAGCATCGGTTCTCTCCGGCTCATTGTCATTATCCCGCAGCGTCATTATCCCGCAGCATCGTTATCACGTAGCATCAGGCCCGCCGTTTCAGGATCTTGGCCGCCCGTGCCTCTTTTGACGTCAGCGTTGTTGGGCCGCTCATCGGCCAGGGCCGTGGCGCCAGCGGGCCCCGTCGCGCCCGGGGGCCAAAGGAAGCAACGGGGATGATCTCACACTGCCATTGCTTGCACAATGGGAGATTACTTGTATAGACTTGTCGACTAATGTGTAACCGGAATGACTCTTCTGTCCTGACCTGAACAGTTGGAACCGACTGGCCGCGAGACGTGAGTCAGGGAGATCGACGATTTGATGAAGACTGAACGGAAAAACGAATCCCGTGTTGCGGCGGTCGACCCGACGATCCTTCGGCGTGCCTATCGATCCATCTACCAGTCACGCCGTCTGGATGACAAGGAACTGCTGCTGAAGAAGCAGAATCGGATCTATTTTCAGATCAGCTGTGCCGGACATGAGGCAATTCTTGTTGCGGCGGCCATGCATCTCCGTCCGGGATATGACTGGTTCTATCCATACTATCGAGATCGTGCGCTGGCCCTCCAGCTGGGGCTGACTCCGTATGAGCAGCTGCTGGCCGCCGTGGCTGGCCGGGATGATCGGCTCTCCGGCGGGCGCCAGATGCCTTCACACTGGGGTGCGCCGCGGCTCAACATGGTCTCGCGCTCCTCCTGCACGGGAATGCAGTTTCTGCAGGCGGTGGGAACCGCTGAAGCCGGCTATCGATACTCGATCATCGAGGAGATTGCGGAACGGGCAAACCTCTTCAAGAAAGACGAGATCGTCTACGTCTCGGCTGGCGATGGGGCGACCAGTGAAGGCGAATTCTGGGAATCCCTCAATACGGCCAGCAATCTGCAACTGCCCGTCTTCTACCTGATCGAAGACAATGGTTACGCCATCTCGACCCCGGTCGAGGTCCAGATGGTTGGCGGCAGCATCTCGAGGCTGCTCCGCGACTATCCCGGACTCTACGTGGCGGAGTGTGACGGGACCGATTTTGTCGACAGCTATCTCGCCGTCGAACGGGTCGTCAATCACATCCGGGTCCAGCGAGGCCCGGCGCTTCTCCACGCGCACGTGACGCGTCCCTACTCCCATTCGCAGTCCGATGACGAGACCATGTACCGTCCCGAGGAGGAGCGACAGGTCGACGCGCAGCGCGATCCGCTGCTCCGCCTCGAGCAGTTGCTGCTCGACGAGAAGATTGCGACGGCGGATGAACTGCAGCAGCTTCGCGAAGAGGCTGATCGGGAGATCAACGAGGCGACCGACCGGGTCCTCGAGATTCCCCAGCCGGCGCCGGAATCGGCTCTGCTCTACGTCTACTCCCCGGAGGTCGATCCGCGTGGAGCAGCTTTTGACAACGAAGAGAAGGCGAACTTCTCCGGTGCGGAGCTGACCATGGTCGACCTGATCAATCGCTGTCTCCACGAGGAGATGGAGCACGATCCGCGGGTGGTCGTGCTGGGCGAGGATGTCGCCGATGTCAGTCGGGCGCAGCATCTCGACAAGGTGAAGGGCAAGGGCGGGGTCTTCAAGGTGACCTCCAATCTGCAGCGCCGCTTTGGCAGTGAGCGGGTCTTCAATACGCCGCTCGCCGAGGCGAACATCGTCGGAAGATCGATGGGGATGGCTGTCCGGGGCATCAAACCGGTGGCCGAGATCCAGTTCTTCGACTATATCTGGCCAGCCTACATGCAGATGCGGAACGAGATTGCCGTTCTCCGCTGGCGTTCCTTCAACAACTGGAAGGCGCCGATGGTGGTCCGCGCGCCGATTGGCGGCTACCTGAAGGGTGGATCGATCTATCACAGTCAGTCGGGCGCCTCGCTCTTTACGGCGCTGCCCGGGTGGCGGGTCGTGCTGCCCTCGACCGCGCTCGATGCTTACGGGTTGCTGCGCACGGCGATCCGCTGTGACGATCCGGTCCTGTTCCTCGAGCATAAGCATCTCTACCGGCAGACCTATAACAAGAGCCAGTACCCGGGGCCGGACTTCTCGATCCCCTTTGGCAAGGCCCGTCTGGCCCGCGAGGGGAGCGATCTGACCATCGTCACCTACGGCGCCCTCGTCCAGCGTTCGCTGGTCGCGGCAGGGATGGCCGAGAAGGAGCTCGATCTGCGGGTTGAAGTGATCGACCTCCGCTCGCTCAACCCCTACGACTGGGAGGCGATCGAGCGGAGTGTGCGGAAGACGAACCGGGTCATCGTCGCCTATGAGGATCCCTTCTCCTGGGGATATGGGGCGGAGCTGGCGGCGCGAATCTCCTCTGATCTCTTCGATCATCTCGATGCGCCGGTGCGGCGAGTGGCCGCGCTCGACTCCTTTGTCGCCTACGCTCCGGAGGTTGAGGACGCGATCCTGCCCCAGACAGAGGATCTGCTGCGGGCGATCCGCGATCTGGCGGCCTATTGAGGATCAGTTTTCTGTGGTCGGGAGGAATATGCCGACGGTCTTCAGTATCCATTCCGGTGATCGAAAGGGAGGGGGCAAGCCGGCGGTTCTCTTTGGTGAGCTGGTTGCCGACTTTGGGCTGCGCGGAGACCGGCATGCCGGCCGTGATCCTCTCCGGCAGGTCAGCCTCTTTTCTGAGGAGGTGCGGCGAGATCTTGAGCAGCAGGGCTACACCGTGCCGGCCGACGCCCTCAGCGCCAATATCCTGACCTTCGAACTTCCGCTCGACGAACTGCCGCTGGGGACAATCCTCCGGCTTGGCGAGGCTGAGCTTGAGTTGACCGAAAAGCGCAACCCCTGTCGATCGATCACGCGCATCGATTTTCATCTTCCCAAACTTCTGGTCGGTTGTTGCGGACAGCTGGCCCGGGTCGTTCGCGGGGGGCTCGTCCGTCCCGGTGATCCGATCGAAGTGGTCACCTCATTCCGCCCGGCCCCTCTCGATCAGTCAATTGGGTAAATTCACGCAGCCAGTTACCCGCAGGCCCGAAATGGGTAACATTCCGCAGGCTGCTCCCTCCGCCAGCCAATCCTCACTCTCCCGGTAATCCTACACAGATAGTGCGTTACGTTGCGGCAGCCGATCTTGTCGCGACCCCGGCGTCGTGGAATAGCGTTTGCTCTTAACTGCAGACTGACGCGTAAAAAAGGTGAGAATGGACGCGAGGTTGCGTCTGCCGAGGGTGTGATGAAGAGAGCACTAAAGACGATCGATGGGAACGAAGCGGTGGCGCACGTCGCTTACCGGGTGAACGAGGTGATCTGCATCTATCCGATCACGCCGTCTTCGCCGATGGGTGAGTTTGCGGATGGCTGGTCGTCGGAGCGGGTCGCCAACATCTGGGGAACGGTTCCGGCGGTGGTCGAGATGCAGAGTGAGGGAGGCGCCGCCGGGGCAGTTCACGGCGCGCTCCAGACCGGGGCGCTGACGACGACCTTCACGGCATCGCAGGGGCTGCTGCTGATGATCCCGAACATGTACAAGATTGCCGGTGAGCTGACTCCGGCGGTCTTTCACGTTGCCGCCCGTGCCCTGGCGGCCCAGGGGCTCTCGATCTTCGGTGATCATAGCGACGTCATGGCGACGCGGGCGACCGGATGGGCGATGCTCTGCGCCTCCTCGGTCCAGGAAGCTATGGACATGGCCCTGGTGGCCCAGGCGGCGACGCTTCAGTCGCGGATTCCGTTCATCAATTTTTTCGATGGGTTCCGCACCTCGCACGAGGTCATGAAGGTGGAGATGCTGACCGAGGATGACATGCGCTCGATGCTCGACCCGGATCTGATCGAGGCGCATCGCCAGCGCGCCCTCTCGCCTGATCATCCGGTGCTGCGGGGGACGGCCCAGAATCCGGACGTCTACTTTCAGGGGCGGGAGACGGTCAATCGCTTCTATGAGAACTGTCCGGGGATTACGCAGCAGCTGCTCGACAAGCTGGCCGGGCAGGTTGGACGCCAGTACCGCCTCTTCGAATACTATGGCGCACCGGATGCGGAGCGGGTGATCGTCCTCATGGGCTCGGGAGCAGAGACGGCGCAGGAGACGATCGAGGCGCTCACCGCGGCCGGGGAGAAGGTCGGCATGGTCAAGGTCCGGCTCTACCGTCCCTTCGATGTGCGGCGATTTGTCGAGTCATTGCCGGCGACGGTTCGGCGGATCGCGGTCCTCGACCGAACCAAGGAGCCGGGCGCGGCGGGTGAACCACTCTATCTCGATGTCGTGGCGGCGCTGGCCGAAGGGGTCACGAATGGCTGGGGGCGGTTCTCACGACTGCCCGGGGTGATTGGCGGACGGTACGGACTGGCTTCGAAAGAGTTTACCCCGGCGATGGTCAAGGGGATCTTCGACCATCTGCGGGGCGAAGAGCTCAAAAACCACTTCACGATCGGCATTGACGACGACGTCACCTTCCGCAGCCTCGACTACGACCCGACGTTTTCGACGGAGCGGCCGGAGGTCGTGCGGGCCCTCTTCTACGGTTTGGGCGCTGATGGCACCGTGGGCGCCAACAAGAACTCGATCAAGATAATCGGTGAAAATACCGACAACTACGCGCAGGGTTATTTCGTCTACGATTCGAAGAAGTCCGGCGCGATCACCGTCTCTCACTTGCGCTTTGGACCACAGCAGATTCACTCAACCTATCTGATCAGCGAGGCCAACTTCGTGGCCTGCCATCAGCCGATCTTTCTCGAGCGTTACGACATGGTCAGCCCGCTTGTCGAAGGGGGAACCTTCCTGCTCAACACTCCGCTCGGTCCGGACGCGGTCTGGGATCGACTGCCGCGGGCAATGCAGGAGACGCTCATTGACAGGCGGATTCGCTTCTATGTCATCGATGCGAGTGGCGTGGCGCGGCAGGTTGGCATGGCCGGGCGGATCAACACGATCATGCAGGTCTGTTTCTTCGCCCTCTCCGGTGTCCTGCCACGCACGGCGGCAATCGAGCAGATCAAGAATTCGATCATCAAGACCTACCGGAAGAAGGGGGACGAGGTGGTCGCCATGAATCTGCGGGCGGTCGATGGAACGCTCGATAACCTCTTCGAGGTGGCTGTTCCGGAGCAGGCGCAGGGCGCGATCGCGCAGCCGCCGCCCGTCCCGGCGGCAGCGCCAGATTTCGTGCGCCGGGTGCTCGGCCCGATGATTGCCGGGCACGGAGATTCACTGCCAGTCAGCGCGCTGCCGGTCGACGGGACCTTTCCAACGGCGACCGCCTGCTGGGAGAAGCGGAATCTGGCGCTGGAAATTCCCGCCTGGGATCCGGACGTCTGCATCCAGTGCGGTAAGTGCGCCATGGTCTGTCCGCACGGAGTGATCAGAATCAAGGTCTATGACGAGGGGCGCCTGAATGGGGCCCCGGAGAGCTTCAAGACGACCGGCAGTAAGGATCGGGAGTGGGCCGGATTGAACTACACGATCCAGGTCGCGCCCGAGGACTGCACCGGCTGTGCGATCTGTGTCGATGTCTGTCCGGCGAAGAATAAATCGCAGCCAAGATTCAAGGCGCTGAACATGGTCCCGCAGCCCCCCGTGCGGGAACAGGAGCGGGCCAACTGGGACTTCTTTCTCACCCTGCCCGAGCATGACCGGCGCGATCTGAAGACTGGCAGCATCCGCCAGCAGCAGATTCAGCAGCCGCTCTTCGAGTTCTCCGGCGCCTGCTCCGGGTGTGGCGAGACCCCATACATCAAGCTGGCGACGCAGCTCTTTGGTGACCGGATGCTGATCGCCAACGCGACCGGGTGTTCTTCGATCTATGGCGGGAATCTCCCGACCACGCCTTACACGGTCAATGCTGAGGGGCGTGGGCCGGCCTGGGCCAACTCGCTCTTTGAGGACAATGCGGAGTTTGGCCTCGGTTATCGGATTTCACTCGACAAGCAGATCGAGTTTGCCCGGCAGCTCGTTCAACGTCTCGCGGGAGTAATTGGCGAGGAGCTGGCCGCAGGGCTGCTCGGAGCCGCGCAGGGAGACGAGGCGGATCTCTACGAGCAGCGGGAGCGGGTCGCGATCCTCAAAGAGCGGCTGGCCCCGCTCGACTCTCCGGAGGCGCGCCAGTTGCGTGTGCTCGCCGATCTGCTGGTCAGGAAGAGTGTCTGGATCATCGGTGGAGACGGCTGGGCCTATGATATCGGCTTTGGTGGGCTTGACCACGTTCTTGCCAGTGGCCGCAATGTCAACATCCTCGTCCTCGATACCGAGGTCTATTCGAATACGGGCGGCCAGATGTCGAAGTCGACCCCGCGCGCGGCCGTGGCCAAGTTTGCCGCAGGCGGGAAGCCGGGCGGCAAGAAGGATCTCGGGATGATCGCCATGAGCTACGGCCACGTCTATGTCGCCAGTGTCGCCCTTGGCGCGCGCGATGAGCATACGCTGAAGGCCTTTCTCGAGGCCGAGGCCTACGATGGCCCCTCCCTCATCATTGCCTACAGCCATTGCATCGCCCACGGGATCGACATGAGCGCCGGCCTGCAGAGCCAGAAGGCGGCGGTCGACGCCGGCCAGTGGCTCCTCTACCGTTACCATCCGGAACGGGAGGCGCGGGGCGAGAACCCGCTCCAGCTCGATTCCCGCAGTCCGAAGATACCCCTCGAAGATTTCATGTACCGTGAGAACCGCTTCAAGATGCTCACCAAGAGCCATCCCGATGACGCCCGACGGATGCTGCAGGAGGCGCAGCGGGCGGTTCAGTCGCGATGGCGTTTCTACGAGTTTATGGCCACGCGCCAACCGGCCGGTCCACTGCCCGCAGGTGGAGGAGTTCCGGACTCAACCAGTGCGCCCGCCCAGGACCCTGAAACCAGGATGGAATAACAGGAAGAGGTACGTATGGATCTCCGCACCACCTATCTCGGTCTCGATCTGCGCACGCCCCTGGTCGTCTCGGCCTCGCCGCTCTCAGAAGAGATCGACCACATTCGCCGCATGGAAGATGCCGGCGCCGCCGCAGTCGTCCTCTACTCGCTCTTTGAAGAGCAGATCTCACGCGAGACGCTCGAGTTGCACCACCACCTGACGACCGGCACGGAGAGTTTTGCCGAGGCTCTGACCTACTTTCCTGAGCCAGGCGAGTTTCGTCTCGGTCCGGATGGGTATCTCGAGCATATCCGCCGGGCGCGGGCAGCCGTCGACATTCCGGTCATCGCCAGTCTCAATGGCAGTTCCGCCGGTGGATGGACCGACCATGCCCGGTTGATCGAGCAGGCCGGGGCGAGCGCCCTCGAGCTCAATATCTATAATATTCCCACCGACGATCAGCTGACCGGAGCGGCGGTCGAGCAGAACTGCCTCGACATTCTCGAGCGTGTGCGGGCCGCGGTGGCGATTCCGGTCGCCGTCAAGTTGAGCCCCTATTTCAGCAATATGGCCAATATGGCCAGACGTTTCGATGCCGCCGGGGCGGATGGCCTGGTCCTTTTCAATCGCTTCTATCAACCAGATATCAATCTCGAGAACCTCGAGGTTCAGCCACACATCATTCTCAGCGCCCCGATGGCCCTGCGGCTGCCGCTTCGCTGGATCGCCATCCTCTATGGCCGTGTCCGGGCCAGTCTGGCCGGGACGAGCGGCATCCACACGGCGCAGGATGTGCTGAAGATGGTCATGGCTGGCGCCGCGGTTACCCAGCTCTGTTCGACGCTCTATCGCCATGGCATCGAGTACCTGGCGACGATCGAACGGGAGATGGTCGACTGGATGACCACGAATGAGTACGAATCACTTGGCCAAATGCGGGGGAGCATGAGCCAGATCAACTGCCCGGATCCAACCCAGTTTGAGCGGGCGCAATACATCAGGTCACTCCACAGTTTTAAAGCGGGCAGCTGGCGTGTCTGAGCGGCGTCAAAGGAGTCAGAGTCATGAAGGAACGAATCGATGAACGGACGGCGGAGCGGCGAGATTTTCTGAAGACGGCCATGGCGGGATTGATGGTTCTCTTCACCGAAGAGGAGCTGCGGGCCGCGGCGATTCTCGACCAGGAGGAGATCAAGGGGCCCCCGGTCAGGTTTGGGCTGATCGGCATCGGGCAGTGGGGAAGGGAGCTCCTGACCAATCTCTCGCGCCTCCCGATGGCCAGGGTGACCATGCTCTGCGACACCTATGAGCCAGCGCTGAAGAAGGGGGTGGAGCTGGCGCCCAAGGCGACGACCAACACCGACTACCGCAGGCTTCTCGAGTCGCCTGAAGTCGAGGCGGTGATCGTGGCCACGCCGACCCATCAGCACCGCGAGATCGTCCTTGCCGCCCTGCAGGCTGGCAAGCACGTCTACTGCGAAGCGCCATTGGCCCACACCATCGATGACGCGGCGGCGATTGCCCGGGCGGCCCGTCAGGCGACCGGAGTGAAGTTCCAGGCTGGACTCCAGGGACGGTCGAACGCCCTCTACCGCCACATCATCCAGTTTGTCCAGACGGGTGTGCTGGGCGCCCCCGCCCAGGTCTATTCGCAATGGAACCGCAAGTTGAGCTGGCGCCGCCCGGCTCCGACACCGGAGCGGGAGCGGGAGATCAACTGGCATCTCACCAAGGCCACCTCGATCGGGATTCCCGGCGAGCTGGGGATCCACCAGTTCGATCTGACCAGCTGGTATCTCCGCTCGATGCCCGTTGCCGTCCAGGGCTCCGGATCGGTCATGAACTGGAATGACGGTCGGGAAATTCCCGATACGATCCAGGTCGTCTTCGAGCATCAGAAGAGTCTGCGCCAGATCTTTGTGGCAACCCTCGCCAGTTCATTCAGTGGCTCATACACCCTCATGCAGGGAAGTGACAGCAGCCTCATGCTCCGCGAGAACCGTGGCTGGATGATCAAGGAGGCCGACTCGCCGCTTCTCGGCTGGGAGGTCTACGCCAAAAAAGAGGATGTTCACAACGAGACGGGAATCTGCATGGTTGCCGATGCCACCAAGCTGCTCGAAGCCGGCAAGGAGCCGGGTCAGGAGGGTTCGATGGAGCCGACCCGGAACGCTCCCTCGCTCGCCTTTTACAATTTTATCCGGAGCATCCGGGAAGATACGCCGGTGGCGGCCACGGCCCTCCACGGGTACCAGGCAACGGTTGTCGCCATCAGGGCCCACGAAGCCGTCATGTCCGGCTCACGGGTCGAAATTCCCGCTTCATTATACGAACTCAAATAGAATCTTGGAGGAACCAGAGATGACTAAGAAGACTACTGCGCACGATATCTCCCGCCGTGAATTCATGAAGACGACCGGGGTTGGCACGGCGGGCATCGTCTCAGCCTCACTGCTCATCGATGAGGCGCTGGCGGCGCCGGCGGCGCCCCTGACCGCGGCCAGTTATTCACGCGTCGTCGGGGCCAATGACCGCCTCCGCTATGGCTTCATTGGGCAGGGAGGGATGGGGTTTCGCCACATGACGATCATTCAGGACTTCTCGGTCCGCCAGGAGGAGAACGTCGAGGTCGTCGCCGTCTGCGACGTCTTCGAGAAGCGTCGCCAGGCGAGCCGGGTCAAAGCAGGCATTCCGGAAAGTCAGGCTTTCAGGGAGTACCAGCGCGTGCTGGAGAACAAGGATATCGACGTGGTCGTCATCGCCTCGCCCGACCACTGGCACGCGCGGATGGCCATCGAGGCGCTCGAAGCCGGCAAACACATCTATGTTGAAAAACCGATGACCCGGACCTTGCCCGAGGCCTTCAAGGTCTATGACGCGGCGAAACGGACCGGACGCTGGGTGCAGGTTGGCTCACACGGCTGCAGTGATCCGAAGTGGCTCAAGTCGCGCGAGATCGTCCAGTCAGGGAAGCTTGGCAAGCTTCTCTGGGCCCAGGGCAGCTACTGCCGCAACAATCCAAAGGGTGAATGGAACTACAAGATCGAACCCGAGGCGACGCTGGAGAATATCGACTGGAAGCTCTGGCTGGGGGCGGCCAAGCCCGTTCCCTTCAGCGCCGAGCGCTTCTATCGCTGGCGGAAGTACTGGGATTATGGCAATGGAATCATCGGCGATCTCTGGCCGCACCGCCTCCACCCGCTGATCCTCGCCATGAACCTCAATGAGTTTCCGAAGAGCGTCTCCTGCCACGGTGGAATCCTGACCGATTCCGATCAGGGGTATGGTGAAACGCGCGAGGTTGCCGATACGACCATGATGACCGTCGATTTCCCGAGTGGCGCGATGATCTTTGTTGCCGGTTCGACGGTCAATGAGCGTGGAATCGAGGATATGATCCGCGGCCAGAAGGGCAATCTGCTCTTTGGCGGCGGCAAGGTGCAGGTGGTGCCGGAGCGGCCGTATGTCGATGAACTGGAGGCGCGGGATGAGACGCCGGCCAATTCAGGCGAGAGCCACCAGAAGCACCAGAAGAACTTCATCGAGTCGCTGCGCGCCAACAAGGCTCCAAACTGCGACATCGAGCTCGCCATCCGCGTCCAGGCGGTCGTCTCGATGGCGGAGGAGTCCTATCGCAAGGGACGCATGGCCCGGTTCGATGAGAAGCGTCGCCGGATCGTCTGATTGTCTCACTCCCTGGCTGCACCAATTCCGGAGCCGGTCGGGTCGCGTCCCGCCCGGCTCCCGGCGACCCTCTCCGATGAACATTGCCCTCTCTCTCCACGCCATGGCGACGCGCTTCGAACTCATCCTCGAGGGTGAGGATGGCGTCGCCCTGCGTGCGGCCGGGGAGGAGGCGCTCCGCGAAATCGAGCGTGTCGATGAGCAGTTGAGTCGCTATCGTGCTGACAGTGAGATCTCCATGCTCAACCGGCACGCCGCCCACCGGCCGGTTCGCGTCTCGCCACCCCTCTTCCGCTTGCTCGCGGACTGCTCTCGCTTCTCCATCCTGACTGGTGGGGCCTTTGAGGTCACGGTTGGTCCGCTGGTCCGCCTCTGGCGTGCGGCTGGTCAGAGGGCGCAACTCCCCACGTCTGAGGAGATCGAGGCAGCCCGCGCCGTGACCGGCTGCGCCCACCTAAACTTTGATCCCGAGAACTTTACGATTGGTTTCGATCGCCCCGGCGTGGAGATAGATCTGGGCGGCTATGGCAAGGGTTATGCGATCGAGCGCGCCGTCGGGATACTCCGCGAATATGGGGTGACCAAAGGACTTCTCCATGGCGGGACCAGCTCCGTGGCCGTTGTTGGATCGACCCCCTGGCCGATCAGACTCCAGGATCCATTGCCGCCAGAGACGATCGAGCTTCACGATCAGGCGCTCTCTGTCTCGGCTATTCACGGCCGAAAAATTCAGGCTGGCGGGCGCGAGTATGGCCACGTCATCGACCCGGCCACCGGTCAGCCGGTCGAGAGAGCGCTCGCCGCGGCGGCAATCGGGCCGTCACCGAGCGTCTGTGAGGTGATCTCGACGGCGCTGCTCGTGCGGGGTGCGGAGTGGGTTGCCGAGGCGAACTCGGTATTTCAGGACTATCAGGTGGCGATTGCGATCAGGGGGAGCTAGGGTAGTCAGGAAGGACAACAACATAGATTCAATTACTCCGGTAAACACAAAGCTGCTGGCCCGGATGACTTACCTGCCTCACGGGTCTGACCCGTTCATCAGCCTCATCCAGACCAACAGCCGCACTTGCCCGATCAATGATGGGGATGGTGGGAATCGAACCCACACTACCTTTCGGTAACGGGTTTTTGAGACCCGCGCGTCTACCAATTCCGCCACGTCCCCTGACTACTACGCAACGAGTTCGTGATTATAAGTGGCTCCACGGCCACGGTCAAGCTGGCCAGGCGGGCATCCGCATCGGCGGGTAGCCCTCATCTGTGGCGGCTTAACCACAACACAACAGGACATAGCCGTCGACCTAACTGACGACCACGCGAAGAAAATTGAGCTTCCCGACCTGCAGCTGGAATTCACGCCCGGCAGTGGTGTCGATCTCCGTCGTCGCCTCACCGATTCGCTCACCATTCAGCCGCACCCCACCCTGGGAGACGAGCCGACGGGCTTCGGCCTTCGACGGGGCCATCGCCGTCGCCACCAGCAGATCAGCGATCCGCATCGTCGCCCCGCTTGGTGTCAGCGCGAAGGTCTTCACCTCGGTTGGCGCCTGGTGTTCACGGAAGCGGCGAATGAACTCCGCCTCGGCCTGCCCGGCTGCTTCACGGCTGTGGAAGTCGGCGACGATCTTCTTGGCCAGGTTCGATTTCAGATCGCGCGGATGGGCCGCGCCACTCTCGACATCGCTCTTCAACCGGGCAATCTCGGCTGGGGTCAGATCGGTGACCAGATCGTAGTAGCGCCACATCAGCTCATCGGAGATCGACATTGCCTTGCCGTAGATATCGTCGGCCGATTCAGTGATTCCGATGTAGTTGTTGAGGCTCTTCGACATCTTGTTCACCCCGTCGAGCCCTTCGAGCAGCGGGGTCGTCATGATCATCTGCGGCTCAACACCATAGGCCCGCTGGATCTCACGGGCCATGAGCAGGTTGAACTTCTGGTCGGTTCCACCCAGTTCGACATCAGCGCGAAGGGCGACGGAATCGTAGCCCTGGACGAGTGGGTAGAGCATCTCGTGGACGCTGATCGGAATGCCACCCGCAAAGCGCTTGGCGAAATCGTCGCGCTCCATCATCTGGGCGACCGTGACCTTGGCGGTCAGCCGGATGAACTCCTCGGGGGTGAAGGCGTTCATCCACTTCGCGTTGAAGTCGATGATCGTCTTCTCCGGATCGAGCAGCTTGAAGATCTGCTCCTTGTAGGTCTCGGCATTCGCATTGATCTGTTCGCGCGTCAGTGGTGGCCGCGTCGTGTTCCTTCCAGTCGGATCGCCAATCAGGGCGGTAAAGTCGCCGATCAGGAAGATCACGTCATGGCCAAGCTGCTGGAAGTGGCGCATCTTGCGGATCAGCACCGTGTGGCCGAGGTGAAGATCCGGCGCCGTCGGGTCGAAACCAGCCTTGATCCGCAGTCGGGTTCCTTTGGCGGCGGCGCGCTCGAGTTTCTTCGCCAGTTCCTCCTGCGGAATGACGTCGACGGCGCCCTTGGTCAGGTAGCTGAGCTGTTCTTGAAGTGTCATACGCGGGTAATCTTTGCTCCCACTCTTTCAGATTACTGACGGCACCATTCATTCAATGCGTCAGCGGAGACCGGCCCGACGCTTCACCGCTCATTGGCAAGGCGCGAATAGTCGGGGGGGCTCCGGAAATTTCCGATGATACTTCCATTTAGAAATGGATTCCACCCGTCTCCGCAAAATTGATGTGGTTGCTGACTGGCTGGCGGGGGCGATGTCTGAATCGGGTCGAAGCTTCATCTATGAAGTGGAGAGTGGTCGTCCTGACCCATACCTCCATAGCGACAACTCTCCATTCGATCAACACCAGGCACAGAATCTGCTTCCAGCGTGGTCACCACGCGATTCTTGACGATGATAAGCGAATCGTTGTGAGCATCCGGAGCTCTCTTGTATATTGATCTTCTTGAGAGAAAATCCAGGAGGATCGAATCAATAATGAGGCTTTACCTTGCAATCGTGCTGCTGCTTCTCGTCGGGACGACGGTTGGCGCCCAGACGGGTTCAATCCGGCTGACGGTGACCGATGCCGACGATGGTGGCCTTGTTGCCAATGTTCGCCTGGTCAGTCTGGCGACAGGATCCACGCAGCGTTTGACTACGGGGACAGATGGGGCGGTGACGATCGCGCCTTTGTCGTCGGGGCGATACCGCGTCGAAGTCGAGCGGCAGGGTTTTTCCAATCAGTCATTGATCATCGATCTGCCGCCCGGGGCGACGATCAAAGAACGGGTCACGCTGCGGGTCGGCGCCCTCGCCTTCGATGTCCAGGTCACCGCGGCCACCCCGCTTCCCGGTTCAGAGCTCGAGGACTGGGAGATTGCTCCACCGGTGCAGGGGGCGACTGCCGGAGATATCGATTCCAGCCTGGCTTACAGTCTCTTCGACTTTCTGGGGCGGCGCACCGGAAGCGTCAATCTGAACGAGATTCAGGGCAATCCCTTCCAGGCCGACCTCAACTATCGCGGCTATACGGCCTCACCACTTCTCGGAACCCCCCAGGGAATCTCCGTCTACCTGGACGGGGTCCGCTTCAACCAGCCTTTTGGCGACGTGGTCAGCTGGGATCTCCTGCCGCGCCAGGTCATCTCCGAAGTGACGATGCTGCCGGGATCGAACCCGATCTTCGGGCTCAACACCCTCGGTGGGGCACTGGTCCTCCGCACCAAGGATGGGCAGAGCCATCCGGGAACGTCATTCAATATTGGCGGAGGCAGCTTCGGACGCCTGACGGGCGACTTCGAGCATGGCGGAGCCACCCGCAGCGGCTTCCACTGGTATCTCGCCACGAGCCATTTCTTTGAAGATGGATGGCGGACCGACTCGCCCTCGAACGTGCGGCAGCTCTTCAGCAAGCTCGGCTGGCAGCGCGAGAGGAGTTCCATCGGACTGACCCTCGGATTCGCCAATAACTCGCTGATCGGGAATGGACTGCAGGAGCAGCGATTGCTCGAGCGTGACTATCGCAGCATCTATACAAAACCAGATCTGACCAGGAATCGGGCCCCTTTTCTGGCGCTCAATCTTCGCCACGCCCTCAGTCCGAGCCTGGTTCTGGCCGGGAATGGCTGGTACCGCTCGATCCGGACCGCGACTCTCAATGGTGACATCAACGAGGAGTCGCTCGATCAATCCCTTTACGCGCTGAGTGACGACGATCGCGCCGCCCTGCTCGCCGCTGGTTATCGTAACGTGCCGGCGACCAATCCCACTCCGGCGACGACGCCATTCCCGTTCTGGCGCTGCATTGCCCAGTCGCTCCAGCGCGATGAGCCAGCCGAGAAGTGCAACGGGCTCATCAACCGCTCGATGGGTAAGCAGTATAACTACGGTTTCTCCGGCCAGCTGACCTGGTTTGGATGGCTGAAGGGAAATCGCAACCAGGTGACGCTTGGGAGCACGCTCGATCACAGCGTTCTCGATTTTCAACAGACGAGTCAGCTCGGCTACCTGACCCCTGACCGGGGGGTGGTTGGAGTCGACTCCTTTGCCGATGGGGTGACGGGTGGGACGGCGGATGGGGCGCCATATGACACGCGGGTCGATCTCCACGGCCTGGTGCGGACCTTCAGTCTCTTTGCCACGGATACCTTGTCGGTCGGCAATCGCTGGGCGCTGACGCTGGCCGGCCGGTACAACCGGACGACGATCGAGAATAGTGACCGCATTAATCCTTCGAATGGGCCGATTCCCGTGCCTGGTTCGCTCGACGGGCTGCACCATTTCGCACGGCTCAATCCATCGGTAGGTCTTACCTACCGCCCCACCTCGCTCGTCAGCCTCTATTTTTCCTATGCCGAAGGCAATCGGGCCCCGACCTCGGTCGAGCTTGGCTGCGCCGACCCGGCTGTTCCGTGCAAGCTCCCGAACGCGATGGCTGGCGATCCGCCACTGGCCCAGGTTATCACCCGCACCTTTGAAGCGGGGATCCGCAGCAGCGCGGAGGGGCGTCTGAACTGGAATCTGGGCGCTTTCCGGGCCACCAATCGGAACGACATTCTTTTTGTCGCCTCGCAGCAGACTGGTTTCGGGTACTTTCGCAATTTTGGCCGCACGGCCCGGCAGGGTGTCGAGGCGGAGCTGAGTGCCCGTGTCTGGCGGATGGTTCTTGGAAACAGCTACACGCTGCTTGACGCCACCTTTGCCAGTCCGGAGCTGGTCAATGGCGAGAGCAACAGTTCAAACAATGGCGAGGGGCCAGGGCTGGAAGGGGCGATCGCCATTGCTCCCGGGGCGCGCATCCCGCTCATCCCGCGCCATCTCTACAAGGTCTTCGCCGATCTTCAGCTTACCTCGCGCCTGACGCTCAACTATGGCCTCCAGGCTCAGTCGCGCGCGATCGCCCGCGGCAACGAGAACAACCTGCACGAACCGGATGGCCGGTACTACCTTGGTCAGGGGTACTCCCCCGCCTTCAATGTTTCACAGCTGGGAGCCCGCTGGCGCATCACTCGCCATCTCGAGCTGCACGCCCGGGTGAGCAATCTCTTCAACCAGCGCTATTCGACGGCGGCCCAGCTTGGGCCGGCGGGCTTTGACGCCAATGGGGTCTTCGTCTCCCGCCCGTTTGCGCCGGTCGATGATGACGAGTATCCGCTCATTCATTCGACCTTTCTCGCTCCGGGCGCTCCCCGGGGAATCTGGGGTGGCGTAAGACTGCGGTTCTAGTCTATCGACTCTCACCTCGCGGGCTTCCAGTTTTTGTCGACGAGAGACAGGGTGGGCTGGGTCAAAAACAGAGTCGGACGCGCTCCCGTCGCGGTCAGGACGCGTGAAGCGGACCATCCGCGAGTCCCAATCCCCATCGT
>Ga0209972_10001037_pt1 | contig 25555 bp, 1 predicted proteins | sample NOAtaG_7_FD_187302 | JGI IMG/M metagenome (GOLD analysis project Ga0209972, IMG submission 187302) | Freshwater lake microbial communities from Lake Erie, under a cyanobacterial bloom - NOAA_Erie_Diel1S_2200h metaG (SPAdes) (version 2) | ecosystem: Environmental > Aquatic > Freshwater > Lake ...
GCTTTACGGTCAACGTGACGGCGGCCTCGACAGCTGGAAGCACCCTCGTCAACAAGGCGCAGGTGGGAGGCGGGGGTGACCCGACCAACGCCAGTGCGCCGACGAGCACGACGGTCGGGCAGTGCAGTGGCAGTGGGGCGCCGAACGAGGGCTGCGCGACCGACAGCGACACGCTCGACTTCGTCAATCTGACGCTCTCCAAATCGAATGGAGCGACGACGGTGACGGCGGGCGGGACGACCAGCTACGCGCTGACGGTGACCAACAACGGCAACATCGCCTCAAGTGGAACGATCACGGTAGTCGATGTTTTGCCGACCGGGATGACGATCACCGATGGGGCGGTGACGGAGACGGGGGCGCAGGCAGCCAACTGGACCTGTACAGCGCTGAGCAATGTCGTCACCTGTACGAGCAGCACGACGATTGCCAGCAGTGGGACGAGTATCTTTGGGTTCACGGTCAATGTCACGGCGACTTCGACGGCGGCAGCCGGACCGCTGGTCAACAAGGCGCAGGTGGGCGGCGGCGGAGATCCGACCAACGCGAGTGCGCCAACGAGCACGACGGCCGGGCAGTGTACCGGCAGCGCTGCCCCGAACGAGGGTTGCGCAACCGACAGCGACACGCTCGACTACATTAACCTGACGCTGGCGAAGAGCAATGGCGTCTCGACAGTGACGGCCGGCGGGACGACCAACTACGCGTTGACGGTGACCAACAGCGGCAACATCGCGACAAGCGGGACGATCACGGTGGTCGACGTGCTGCCGACGGGCATGACGATCACCGATGGCGCGGTGACCGAGACGGGGGCGCAGGCGGCCAACTGGACCTGTACAGCGCTGAGCAATGTCATCACCTGTACGAGTAGCACGGCGATCGCCAGCAGCGGGACGAGTGTCTTTGGCTTTACGGTCAACGTGACGGCGGCTTCGACGGCCGGTAGTGCGCTGGTCAACCAGGCCCAGGTCGGTGGTGGCGGTGACTCGACCAATTCGAGTGCGCCGACGAGCACGACCGTCGGACAGTGTTCGGGAGGGACGCCGCCAGAGGGGTGCGCGACCGACAGTGACACGCTCGACTACGTCAATCTGACGCTGGCCAAGAGCAACAGCGCAACGACAGTCACCTCGGGTGGCACGACCAGCTACGCGCTGACGGTGACCAATAACGGGAACATTGCCTCGAGCGGGACGATCACGGTGGTCGATGTTTTGCCGACCGGAATGACGATCGCCGATGGCGCCGTGACCGAGACGGGGGCGCAGGCGGCTGACTGGACCTGTACGGCGCTGAGCAATGTCGTCTCATGTACGAGCAGCACGGTGATTGCGAGCAGCGGGACGAGCGTCTTTGGTTTTACGGTCAATGTCACGGCGACCTCGACGGCGGCGGCCGGGCCGCTGGTCAATAAGGCCCAGGTGGGCGGCGGCGGAGACTCGACCAACGCGAGTGCGCCGACGAGCACGACGGCTGGCCAGTGCAGTGGCAGTGGGGCGCCGAACGAGGGCTGCGCGACCGACAGCGACACGCTCGACTTCGTCAACCTGACGCTGGCCAAGAGCGACGGTGCGGCGACGGTCACGGCGGGTGGCACAACCAGCTACGCGCTAACGGTGACCAACAACGGCAACCTCGCTTCGAGCGGGACGATCACGGTGGTCGATGTTTTGCCGACGGGGCTGACGATCTCCGACGGCGCCGTGACCGAGACCGGGGCGCAGGCGGCCGACTGGACCTGTACAGCGCTGAGCAATGTCGTCACCTGCACGAGCAGCACGGCGATTGCGAGCAGTGGGACGAGTGTCTTTGGGTTTACGGTCAACGTCAGTTCGACCTCGACCGCGGCGGCCGGTCCGCTGGTCAACAAGGCCCAGGTCGGCGGCGGCGGCGACCCGACCAATCCAAATGCTCCGACGAGTTCGACGGCCGGGCAATGCAGTGGTAGTGGCGCGCCGAACGAGGGTTGCGCGATCGACAGCAACACGCTCGACTACGTCAACCTGACGTTAGCGAAGAGCAACAGCGCTTCGACGGTGACGGCGGGCGGGACGACCAACTACGCGTTGACCGTGACTAACAGCGGCAACATCGCGACGAGCGGGACGATCACGGTGGTCGATGTGCTGCCAACCGGGATGACGATCGCCGATGGGGCGGTGACGGAGACGGGAGCGCAGGCAGCCAACTGGACCTGTACGGCGCTGAGCAACGTCGTCACCTGCACCAGCAGTTCGACGATTGCGAGCACCGGGACGAGCATCTTTGGGTTCACGGTCAATGTCACGGCGACCTCAACGGCAGCCGCCGGACCGCTGGTCAACAAGGCCCAGGTGGGCGGCGGCGGCGACTCGACCAACGCGAGCGCGCCGACGAGCACGACGGCCGGGCAGTGCACCGGCAGCGGCGCGCCGAACGAGGGTTGCGCGACCGACAGCGACACGCTCGACTATGTCAACCTGACGCTGGCGAAGAGCAACGGCGCTTCGACGGTGACGGCCGGTGGGACGACCACCTACAGTTTGACGGTGACTAACAGCGGCAACATCGCAACGAGTGGAACGATCACGGTGGTCGATGTGCTGCCGACCGGGATGACGATCACTGATGGGGCGGTGACGGAGACGGGAGCGCAGGCGGCCAACTGGACCTGTACGGCGCTGAGCAATGTCCTCACCTGTACCAGCAGCACGGCGATCGCCAGCAGCGGGACGAGCATCTTTGGATTCACGGTCAATGTGACCTCGACCTCGACCGCGGCAGCCGGACCGCTGGTCAACCAGGCGCAGGTGGGCGGCGGCGGAGACTCGACCAACGCGAGTGCGCCGACGAGCACGACGGCCGGGCAGTGCACCGGCAGTGGGGCGCCGAACGAGGGCTGTGCGACCGACAGCGACACGCTCGACTATGTCAATCTCACCCTCGCGAAGAGCAACAGCGCGACGACCGTCACTTCGGGCGGGACGACCAACTACGCGTTGACGGTGACCAACAGCGGCAACATCGCGACAAGCGGGACGATCACGGTGGTTGATGTTTTGCCGACCGGGATGACGATCACCGATGGCGCGGTGACCGAGACGGGGGCGCAGGCAGCCAACTGGACCTGTACGGCGCTGAGCAATGTCGTCACCTGTACGAGCAGCACGACGATTGCGAGCAGTGGAACGAGCGTCTTTGGGTTTACGGTCAATGTGACGGCGACCTCGACGGCGGCGGCCGGGCCGCTGGTCAACAAGGCCCAGGTGGGCGGCGGCGGAGACTCGACCAACGCGAGTGCGCCGACGAGCACGACGGCCGGGCAGTGCAGTGGCAGCGGCGCGCCGAACGAGGGCTGCGCGACCGACAGCGATACGCTCGACTACGTCAACCTGACCCTCGCCAAGAGCAATAGCACGACGAACGTGACGGCTGGTGGCACGACCACCTATGCCCTGACGGTAACCAATAACGGAAATATCGCCTCGAGCGGGACGATCACGGTGGTCGATGCCCTCCCGACCGGGATGACGATCGCCAGCGGGGCAGTGACCCTCAGCGGAACGAATGCCGCGGACTGGAGCTGTACCGCGGCGACCAATGTTCTCACTTGTACGAGTTCGGTGGCGATTGCCAGCAGCGGGACGAGTGTCTTTGGGTTTACGGCCAATGTGACGGCGACCTCGACGGCCGCGGGCGGGCCGCTGGTCAACAAGGGCCAGGTGGGCGGCGGCGCCGATCCGACCAATCCAAACGCGCCAACAAGCACGACGGTTGGCCAGTGTACCGGCAGCGGCGCGCCAAACGAGGGCTGCGCGACCGACAGCGATACGCTCGACTATGTCAACCTGACGCTGGCCAAGAGCGACAGCGCGACGAGGGTCACGGCGGGTGGCACGACCAACTACGCGCTGACGGTGACCAATAATGGAAATATCGCCTCGAGCGGGACGATCACGGTGGTCGACGTGTTGCCGACCGGTATCACAATTGCTGATGGAGCGGTGACGGAGACGGGGGCGCAGGCGGCCAACTGGACCTGTACGGCGCTGAGCAATGTCCTTACCTGCACCAGCAGTACGGCGATTGCGAGCAGCGGGACGAGTGTCTTTGGATTCGCGGTCGATATCAGCTCAACCTCAACGGCGGCCGCCGGGCCGCTGGTCAACAAGGCCCAGGTGGGCGGCGGCGGAGATTCGACCAATCCGAATGCCCCGACGAGCACGACGGCCGGCCAGTGTACCGGCAGCGGTGCGCCGAACGAGGGTTGCGCGACCGACAGCAACACGCTCGACTACGTCAACCTGACGCTGGCGAAGAGCAACGGCGCGACAACGGTGACGGCCGGCGGGACGACCAACTACGCGTTGACGGTGACCAACAACGGAAACCTTGCCTCGAGCGGGACGATCACGGTGGTCGATGTGCTGCCGACCGGGCTGACGATCACCGATGGCGCGGTGACGGAGACGGGGGCGCAGGCGGCCAACTGGACCTGTACGGCGCTGAGCAATGTCGTCACCTGCACCAGCAGCACGGCGATTGTGAGCAACGGGACAAGTGTCTTTGGGTTTACCGTCGACGTGACGGCGACCTCGACGGCGGCGGCCGGGGCCCTGGTCAACAAGGCGCAGGTGGGCGGTGGCGGAGATTCGACCAACGCGAGCGCGCCGACGAGCACGACGGCTGGGCAGTGCACCGGCAGCGGCGCGCCGAACGAGGGCTGCGCGACCGACAGCGATACGCTCAACTATGTCAACCTGACCCTCGCCAAGAGCAATGGGGTCTCCAATGTGACGGCCGGTTTGTCGACTCCCTACACTTTAACGGTGACCAACAACGGCAACATCGCGACGAGCGGGACGATTACGGTGGTCGACGTGCTGCCAACGGGCATGACCATTCCCGATGGGGTGGTGACGGAGACAGGGGCGCAGGCGGCCAACTGGACCTGTACGGCGACGAGCAATGTCGTCACCTGTACGAGCAGCACGGCGATCGCGAGCGGCGGGACGAGTGTCTTTGGATTCCCGGTCAACGTCCTCTCCGGGGCGACCGGGACGCTGGTCAACAAGTCCCAGGTGGGCGGCGGCGGTGACTCGACTAATCCGAGTGCACCGACGGCGACGACGGTGGGACAGTGTTCGGCTGGAACGCCGCCCGAGGGCTGTGCCACCGATACGGAGCAGGTCGATCAGGTTGTCGATCTGGTCTTGCAGATGAATGGAACTCCGGTGGTTCTGACCGGCGGGACGGTCGTCTACACGGTGAGAATCACCAACATGGGGCCGAGTGATGGCGATGGTTCAACCTTTGCTGGTGTCCTGCCGGCTTCGCTGACCGGACTCACCGGAAGCTGTGGCGGGGCCAATGCCGGCGCTGTCTGTCCGGGCAGCGTGACGCTGACCGGCAACAACTTCAGTGGGTCGATTCCCACGCTGCCGCCGGGTGGCAGCGTCATTCTGACGTTTGTTGGAACGGCCCCCAACACGCCCGGAGTGATCTCCGGTACTTCGACGGTCACCAAGCCGGCCGGGGCGACTGAGCCGATCACCACGAACAACAATGGGGCGGTGACGACGGAGGTGATCAACCAGAATCCGCCGGCGATCGCCAACCTCTCCGTCACCAAAGCCGGGACGAGCGTGGTTCAGAGCAGTGGTTCGATTCAGTGGCAGGTGGTGGTGACCAATGCCGGGCAGGGCGCGGCCAATGGGGCCGTCTTCACCGACACGGTGCCGGCCGCGGTCACCAGCGTCACCTGGACCTGTACCGCGGTTGGCGGCGCAGTCTGTCCGGCGGCATCTGGAAGCGGCAACGCGATCAGTCAGACGATTGCGACACTGCCGGCGGCTGGACAGTTGATCTACACGATCAACGGCACCGCTCCGTCAACGACCCAGACGTTGACCAACACCGCGACGATCACTCCGCCGGCCGGGGTGACCGATCCGGAGACTTCGGACAACACTGCCTCCGCGCTGACGGTTGTGCAGTCGACGGCGCCGACGACGGCCGATCTGATCATCTCCAAGATTGGACCGGCCAATGTGGCTCCGAATGCATCGTTCACCTACCGGATCGTTGTTCGCAATGCCGGTCCGGCGGCAGCCAATGGCGCAACGGTCAGCGACAACCTGCCGGATGTGCTGACCGGGGCGAGTGTGGTCTGCGCCGCGAGCGGCGGCGCTGCCTGCGGAACGCAGACGATCGGCGCCGGCAATCTTCTCGCGGCGACGATTACGACTTTGCCGAAGGATGGCGAAGTGACCTACACGGTGACGGCGACCGCCCCGGCGACCGGATACTTCAGCAACAGTGCGGTGGTGACACCGCCCACCGGGGTCAATGATCCGGATCCGCTCGACAATACGGGTGGACCGGTCATCACCAGCGTCGACCTGCAGATTGCCGACATCGTCCTGCAGAAGAATGGGACACCGGTCGTCCAGACAGGCGGTACGATCTACTATTCGCTGACCATCTCCAATGCCGGCCACGATCCGGCGAATGGGACCACCTTCTCGGATACCCTGCCGGCTGGTCTGACCGGCGTGACGGCGACCTGTGGTAATGCCAATGCCGGGGCAGTCTGTCCGGGCAGTGTCACCGTTGGCAGTGGCACAGTCTCGGGAACGATCCCGACCCTGCCGGTCGGGGGTAGTGTCGTGATCACCATCACCGCGACTGCGCCAGCTACGGCGGGCAACCTGACCAATACCGCAGTTGTCAATCCGCCGACCGGGGTTAACGACTTCAACACCTCAAACAACAACGGCCAGGCGGTGACGGTGGTCATCTCGCAGCCCGTTCCGGCTCAAGCCAACCTGTCGGTGATCAAAGCCGGAACGACGACTGTCCAGACAGGCGGGACGATCAACTGGCAGTTCCGGGTCATCAATGCCGGTCCGGGCGCCGCCAATGGGGCGACGATCAGCGACCCGATCCCGGCCGGCGTGACGGGAACCACCTGGACCTGTACCGCCGCCGCCGGAGCAGTCTGTCCGGCTGCTTCAGGCAGTGGAAATGTGACCCAGACCGTGGCCGCCTTCCCGGCGGGCGGACAGTTGCTCTACAACCTGACTGGAACAGCCCCCGGGTCGGCCACCACCCTCACCAACACGGTGACGGTTGCCCCGCCGGGCGGAGTGACCGATCCGGATCTGAGCGACAATACCTCACCGCACATCACAACTGTGCAGACGACGGCGCCGACCAATGCCGATCTGGTAGTGACAAAGGTCGGACCGGCAAATGCCGAGCCGAATGGGCAGATTACTTATGAGATCGTCGTCACCAATGATGGCCCGGCGTCGGCTGATGGCGCGGAATTGAGCGATAGTCTGCCGGCCAGTCTCTCCAACATCCAGGTCACCTGCAGCGCCCAGGCCGGCGCCGCCTGTGGCACCAATACCCTGACAGGCAATCTTTTGACCGCGACGATCACCACTCTGCCAGCCGGCGGACTGCTCAAATACACGGTGGTCGCGACCGCCCCGCCACAGGGATACTTCACCAACTCCGTCACCGTCGATCCTCCGCCGGGTGTCAACGATCCTGATCCGAAGGACAATATCGGCGGACCGGTGGTGACGACCGTCTATCCAATTATCGATCTGATGGTGCAAAAGAACGCGACCCCGCTGGTTTTGACGGGTGGAGTCGTCGTGTATACGGTCCAGATCACCAACATCGGTCCGAGCAATGCCGATGGGGCGACCTTCACCGATACGCTTCCGGCCGGGCTGACGGGAGTTACCGCGACCTGTGGCGGAGTGACCGCCGGGGCGGTCTGTCCGGGAAGTCTCACGGTCGCCAGCGGTTCAGTGAGCGGGTCGATTCCCACTCTCCCAGCTGGCGCGAGTGTGGTCATTTCGATCACGGGCACTGCCCCGGGTTCTGCCCAGACCCTGACCAACTCGGTGGTCGTCGCCGCGCCCCTGGCGACGATCGAGGTCGACACAAATGACAACACCAGCAGCGCCAAGACGGAGGTGGTTACTCAGTCACCACCGCCCATCGCCAATCTTGCGGTGATCAAAGCCGGTACCTCGCTGGTCAAGACCGGCGAGCAGATCGGCTATCAGATTCGTGTCGTCAATGCCGGCCCCGGAGCGGCCAATGGAACAGTCCTCGCCGACACGATTCCGGCTGGAATTACCGGAGTGACCTGGACCTGCCAGGCCTCGGGCGGCGCCGTCTGTCCGAATGCGACCGGCACTGGAAACCTGAACGAGACGATTGCCACCCTGCCGGCCAATGGTCTGCTGATCTATGACGTCGTCGGAACGGCGCCAGGTTCGGCGACTACCCTCACCAACACGGCGACGATCACTCCGCCGGCCGGGGTGACCGATCCGGATACGACCGACAACACCTCATCGCAGATCACCGTCGTGCAGACGACGACGCCCCTCGAGGCCGATCTGCATATCGCCAAGACGGGGCCGGCCAATGTGCTGCCAGGTGAGATCTTCAGCTACCGACTGGAGGTGAAGAATGACGGCCCGGCCGCGGCGGATGGGGCTATCGTCACCGACGATCTGCCGGATGTGCTCAGTAACGTCACGGTGGCCTGCGCGCCAGCGACCGGCGCGGTCTGTGGAACCAGTACTGTCGCGACGGGGAACAAACTGACAGCGACGATCACGACGCTGCCGCGGGGCGGGAAGTTGACCTACACGATCACCGCCCGGGCGCCTTACCAGGGAATCTTCACCAACAGCGCGAAGATCGATCCGCCCTCGACGGTCAAGGATCCGGATCCGGATGACAATATCGGAGGGCCAGTCAACACGACGGTCGATCCACGACTCGATCTGGTTCTGCAGATGAACGGGACGCCGGTGGTGGCGACAGGCGGGACGATCGTCTACACGCTGGTCATGACCAACGTTGGTCTGGCGGGCGCCGACGGCTCGACCTTCAGTCAGACGCTTCCGGCCGGCTTGACGGGGGTGACGGCGGTCTGCGGCAGCGCGATCGCCGGAGCGACCTGTCCGGGATCGGTGACGGTCAGTGGAACGACGGTCTCCGGAACGATCCCCGCATTTCCGCCGGGTGGGAGCCTCGTGATCACGGTCACGGCGACGGCTCCGGCGTGGACCGGCAGCCTGCTCAGCACGGCGACGGTCACCTCGCCCGCCGACGCGATCGAGACGACCCTTGTCAACAACAATGGTTCAGCCAAGACCGAGCTGGTGGGCACCTGGGCTCCGACCCAGGCCAATCTGACGGTGACCAAGATTGGCACCTCGACGGTTCAGACAAACGGGACGATGGTCTACCAGGTGCGGGTGATCAACGCCGGACCGGCAGCGGCCGATGGCACGACATTCTCCGATGCGATCCCGGGAGTGATAACCGGAGTGTCATGGAACTGTCTGGCCTCTGGTGGAGCAGTCTGTCCGTCCAGTACCGGGACGAGTCAGACGATCAGTCAGACGATCGCGACCTTCCCAGCCAACAGTCAGCTCGTCTACACGATTACCGGCACAGCGCCCTCAACGGCCCAGACGATCACCAATACGGCGACGATCACTCCGCCGGCGGGCATCACCGATCCCGACAGTTCGGACAACTCAGCGACCCAGGTGACCACCGTCCAGACCGGAGCGCCGACGGAGGCCGATCTGGTGGTGGCCAAGTACGGGCCGACCAATGTGCTGCCCAACGCCACCTTCAACTACACGATCATTGTCCGCAACAATGGGCCGGCGGCGGCCAATGGGGCGACGATCCGCGACAATCTGCCCAACGAATTGACCGCGGTCAGTGCCTCCTGTGCGGCGACCAGCGGGGCGGTCTGCGGTTCAACATCGGTGGGAACCGGCAACCTGCTGACCGGGACGATCACCACGCTTCCTCTCAATGGCCGGGTGACCTATACCGTCACCGCCACCGCGCCGTCGAGCGGTTACTTCAGCAACAGTGTCACGGTGACGCCACCCACCGGGGTGACCGATCCCGACCCAACCGACAATACGGGCGGTCCGGTCTTTACCAGTGTCGAGATACTCCAGGCCGACCTGGCAATTCAGAAGAACGGGACACCGGTCGTCCAGGCCAATGGGAAGATCAACTATTCACTGACCATCTCCAATCTTGGACCAGACTCTGCCAACGGGGCGACCTTCAGCGACACCCTGCCGGCGGGTTTGACGGGAGTGGTGGCCAGTTGTGGGGGCGCCAATGGCGGGGCGGCCTGCCCGGGCAGCCTGACGACCAGCAACAGCGCGGTCAGTGGAACGATCCCGACCCTTCCGCCCGGCGGAAGTGTGGTGATCTCGATCAGCGCCACCGCGCCTGGCGCGGCGGGGACATTGACCAATACGGCGACCGTCGCCGCTCCCGCCGGGGTGACCGATCCGGTCTCGGCCAACAACACGGGGACGGTGAAGACCAATGTCATCACTGCGCCGGTTCCGGCAGTGGCCAACCTGGCGATCAGCAAGACCGGGACCACCACCGTGGCGACCAGTGGAACGATCAAATGGCAGGTGCGGGTGATCAATGCCGGGCCGGGTTCCGCCAATGGCGCGACGCTCAGCGACCCGCTCCCGGCGGGGGTGACCGGGGCAACCTGGGCCTGTCTGGCAACTGGCGGAGCGGCTTGTCCGAGCGCAACCGGCAGTGGCAACATCACCGGAACGATCAGCACTCTTCCGGCAGGTGGGCAGTTGATCTATAACATCACGGCGACGGCCCCCTCCGCGGCGACAACGATCACCAATACGGCGACAATCGCTCCGCCAGCCGGGGTGACCGATCCCGATCCGACCGACAACACCGCCAGTCTGCCAACCACCGTGCAGTCGACGGCGCCAACGCAGGCCGATCTCTCGATTCGCAAGCTCGGCCCCACCAACATTCTTCCGCGTGGTCAGGTGGTCTACACCATCGAGGTCGCCAACGAAGGACCGGCGGCGGCTGATGGAGCGGTGGTCACCGACAACATCCCTGACACGCTGACGGGGATCACCGTCACGTGCGCGACCACTGGCGGAGCGGTCTGTGGCAGCAATACCGTCGGCGCTGGCAACCTGCTCAGCGCAACCATCACCACGCTGCCAGCCGGAGGCACCGTCACCTATACCGTTACGGCCACCGGTCCAACCGAGGGCAGTTTCACCAATGTGGTGACCGTTACTCCACCCACCGGGGTCAATGATCCAAACCCCGACGACAACACCGGCGGACCAGTCATTACGACCGTCGAGGCGCTCGTCGACATCCTGGTGCAGAAGAATGGCACGCCGATGGTCACGACTGGCGGAACGATGACCTACACCGTCGAAGTGAGCAACCTCGGGCCGAGCGATGCCGGGGGCGCCACCTTCACCGATACGATTCCGAACGGCGCGAACGGGATGACCGGCGTGACGGCCACTTGCGGCGGCGCCGTGGCAGGCGCCGTCTGTCCGGGCAGTCTGACCGTCTCCGCCGGCACGGTCTCCGGAACGATTCCGACGCTTCCGGCCGGCAGCAGTGTCGTGATTACGATCACGGGAACCGCCCCGGCCAATCCGATCACCCTCACCAATTCGGTCGTCGTCACCGCCCCGGTGCTGGTGCGTGAAGACAACACCAGCAACAACAGCAGCACGGCGAAGACCGAGGTGGTCAGTCAGCCCGTACCACCGCAGGCCGATCTGGTGGTGACCAAGGCAGGTTCGTCCACAGTGCAGACCGGACAGACGATCAGCTACATGATCACTGTCACCAATGCCGGCCCGGGAGCAGCCAACGGCGCTGTGCTCGCCGATACTTTCCCCGCAGGAATCACCAGCCCGACCTGGACCTGTCTGGCAAGCGGTGGGGCAGTCTGTCCAAACCTGACGGGCAGCGGCAACCTCAACCAGACGATCGCAACCTTCCCGGCCAATGGGCAGCTGATCTATCTGGTGAGTGGAACGGCTGGCGCAGCGGCGACCCTGACCAACACGGTCACGATCACTCCGCCCGCCGGAGTCACCGATCCGGAGACGACCAACAATACCGCGACCCAGGTGACGGTCGTTCAGTCGACGGCCCCGCCAAAAGCGGACCTGCACATCGTCAAGCGTGGTCCCGCCAATGTGAAGCCATACGAGGTCTTCAGCTACACGCTCGAGGTCGTCAACAAGGGGACGGCTGCCGCCGATGGCGCGGTCGTCACCGACAACCTCCCCGACTCGCTGACCGAGGTCGCGGCCAGTTGCGCCACGGTCAACGGAGCGGTCTGCGCGACTCCCGGGGTCGCGGCAGGGAATCTGCTCACCGTCACCCTCTCGACGCTGCCCGTCGACGGGAAGGCGACGATCACGATCACGGCCAAGGCTCCGGCGGCTGGATTCTTCAGCAACAGCGCGGTGGTCGAGACCCCGCCGGGCGTCGAGGATCCTGATCCGCAGGACAACACGGGCGGCCCCGTCAACACGTCGGTCGATCCGCGTGTCGATCTCGTGCTGCAGATGAATGGCACCACCACCGTCCAGGTTGGCGGCACGATCACCTGGACGCTTCTCCTGAGCAATGCCGGGCTGGCCGGAGCCGATGGCGCAACCTTCAGCCAGACGCTGCCGCCCGGCGTCACCGGAGCGGTGGCGGTCTGCGGCAGCGCCAACGCCGGCGCCGTGTGTCCGGGTAGTGTAACGGTCAGCGGGTCGACTGTCTCCGGGACCATTCCGACGCTTCCGCCTGGAGGCAGCGTTATGATCACGGTCACGGCGACAGCTCCGACGACCACCGGCGTTCTGACCAGCACCTCGGTGCTGACTGCTCCGGGGGCAGCGATCGAGACCGATCTGACCAACAACAATGGTGTCGCGAAGACCGAGGTCATCACCCAGTGGGCTCCGACCCTGGTTAACCTCGCGCTCTCCAAGGCGGGCACCAATGTCGTTCAGACCGGTGGAGCGGTGAAGTGGCAGGTACGGGTGCTCAATGCCGGACCAGCCGCCGCCAATGGGGCCGTCTTTGCCGACGCCATTCCGGCCGCAGTCACCGGGGTGACGTGGATCTGCCAATCCGCGGGTGGCGCGATCTGTCCCGCCGCTTCCGGAAGTGGCAACGCCATCAGCCAGACGATAGCGACCTTCCCGGTCAATGGCGTCCTCTACTACACGATCATGGGCACGGCGCCAGCTTCGGCCCAGACCATCAACAACACCGCGACGATCACTCCGCCGGCTGGAGTGACCGATCCTGATCCATCTGACAATACGGCGACGCAGCCAACGGTCGTCCAGACGACGCCACCCACGGAGGCCGATCTGGTGATTACCAAGACCGGACCAAGCAGTGTCATGGGCAGCGAGACCTTCAGCTACAAGATTCTCGTCCGCAACACTGGTCCAGCCGCCGCGAACGGCGCGGTGGTGACCGATAACCTGCCCGATGTGATCACCTCGCCAATGGCCATGTGCATGGCGGGCGGTGGGGCTGTCTGTGGGGCCTACTCGATCTCGTCGAATGTGCTCACCGCGACGATCACCACGCTGCCGGTTGGCGGCAGCGTCACCCTGACTATTACGGCCACGGCGCCAACCTCCGGATCGTTCGTCAACACGGCGGTGGTCACTCCGCCACCCGGCGTCAACGATCCGGATCCGCTCGACAACACGGGTGGACCGGTCATCACCGGCGTCGATGGCAACCAGAGCCAGCAGGTCGATCTGGCAATCACCAAGACCGACGGGGTGACGACGGCGATCCCGGGCACCAGCCACATCTACACTGTGGTCGCCTCGAACGTCGGCCAGAATCCGGTCACCGGAGCCACGGTCGTCGACAACTTCTCCCCGATGATTTCGAGCGCCCAGTGGACGTGCGTCGGCACCGGGACAACCTGTCCGAATGCGAGCGGCACTGGAAATCTGAATGAGACGGTCAACCTGCCGGTCGGGGCGTCCCTCACCTACCGGATCAACACCCGCATCTCACCCAGCGCCACTGGCATTCTCGTCAACACGGCGATGGTCAATATTCCCAGTGGTCTCTCAGAGGCCGATCTGAGCAACAACATGGCGACCGATGGCAACACGACGCTGGTCCCGACCTCTGACCTGGTGATCCAGCCCAATGCCACCCCGATGGTTGAGACCAGTGGGGTGATTCGTTACACCTTCGAGGTGACCAACCTCGGTCCGAGCGACTCCATCAACGTTCCGGTGCAGAGCACCCTCGGCGGTGGATTTACCCTGACTTCGGCCACGTGCGGCAGCGCGGTCGATGGCGCCGTCTGTCCGGGTAGCACAATCAACTCGCCCGGCCTGATTGCCGCGACCATTCCTCTTCTGCCCGCCGGCGGCAACCTTGTCTTCACAATCACCGGAACGGCGCCATTGACGGCCGGAGACATCACCAATGTCGCGACAGTCAGTGCTCCTCCCGGAGTGGTCGATCCCCATCCGGAGACCAATATCGGAACGGTGACGACGGTGGTGACCGACAAACCGATTCCGCGTGAGGCCAACATCGCCGTGACCAAGGCCGGAACGAATGTCGTTCAGGTCAACGGCAGTGTCGGATATATGGTCACGGTGACCAATGCCGGTCCATTCTCGGCCAATGGCGCGGTCTTTACCGACAATGTGCCGGCTGGCTTCACCGGTGTGGCATGGACCTGTGTCGCCTCCGGCGGCGCGGCCTGTCCGAATGCGTCAGGGACGGGAAGTCCGATCGTCCAGACGATCGCCACCTTCCCGGTCAATGGCCAGTTGATCTTCCGGGTCACGGCGACGGCTCCGCCAACGCCGACGGCTATCCTCTCCGCTGACCAGGATAACAAGCAGTCATCGATCAGAAATATCCGCAACCGGAGCGGTGTGACCTTGGCCCAGGTGACTGGCGATGTCACGGTGACGCTCCCGGCGGGAATTGTTGATCTTGATCCCACTGATAACCAGGCGGCGGCGGTGACGCGCGTCATCACCGGCGTTCCGCCGGTCGCTGATGTGACCATTGCCAAGACAGGGCCGACCAATACCTCGTCCTATGCACTCCTGACCTATACCCTCGAGGTGACCAATAATGGTCCGGACGCGGCGGATGGGACAGTGGTCACCGACGATGTCTCCAATCTGCTCAGCAATGTCGGGGCGACCTGCGCGGCTTTCTATGGCGCCGTCTGCGGTCCGATCACTGTTGGGGCGGGCGGAGTAGTCAGAGGTGAGATCCCAACCTTCCCGGAATTTGGACGGGTCGTCTACAAGGTGACGGCTACCGCGCCACTGAGCGGCTTCTTCAGCAACAGTGCGACGGTGACGCTTGCCGGCGGACAGAACGATCCGTCGTTTGAGGACAACACGGGTGGGCCGGTCAATACGTTTGTCGGTCCATTCTTTGCCGACCTCGTCGTTCAGAACAATGGCACACCCGTTGTCAGGACGAACGATCCGGTCGTCTATACTCTGTTGTTGACCAACCTCGGGCCGCGCAGCGCTGGCGGGGCGACCCTGCGCAACATTCTGCCTCCGGGCCTCGGCAATGTGACGGTCGAATGCAGCAGCGCGGCTGCCGGCGCCGCGTGTCCGAGCAGTCTGGTGATCAATGATGGGATATTGACGGGCACTATCCCGACCTTCCCACCTGGTGGAAACATCACGATCACCATCCGCGGCACGGCTCCCGGATACCGGACCTCGCTGCTCAATCAGGCTTCGATCATCCCGCCGGGGACGGTGCCTGATCCAATCATGGGCAACAACACGGCTTCCGCCCTGACCAGGGTCACGGATAGTCCGATTCCGCCGGCGGCCAACCTCACCGTGACCAAGCTTGGCACCTCAACGGTGCAGGTTGGCGGAACGATGCGCTACCAGGTCATCGTCGTCAACTCCGGTCCCGGGTCAGCCGATGGATCGATCTTCACCGATCTCGTTCCATCAGCCATCACCGGCGTCACCTGGACGTGTACTCCGGCTGGCGGGGCACTCTGTCCGGCGACCAGCGGAAGTGGAAACTCGATCGTCCAGACGATCGCGACACTGCCGGTCAATGGATCACTGACCTACGTGATCACGGGGACGGCGCCGGCCTCGGCCCAGTCGATCAGCAATACCGCCAGGGTCAGTCTGCCGCCGGGGATCACGGATGTCGATCCGACCGACAACTCCTCGACGGCGTTGACGACGGTCCAGACCAACCAACCAACCCAGGCCGATCTGGTGATTGCCAAGACTGGCCCCTCGAACGTCACCTCCGGATCGACGTTCAGGTATACCATCGAGGTCACCAACACCGGCCCGGCCCAGGTGAATGGCGCCGTCGTGACCGACAATATGTCCGATCTCCTATCGAACGTGTCGGTCAGCTGCACGGCCGTTCTCGGCGCAGTCTGTGGCACGGCCGGCATTGGGGCTGGAAATCAGTTGACCGCCACCATTGCCACGCTCCCCGTCGAGGGGCGGGTGACCTACACGATCACCGCAACGGCTCCCTCGATCGGCTTCTTCAGCAACAGTGCGGTGGTCACTCCGCCCCCCGGGGTGGACGATCCCGATCCAATCGATAACCTCGGTGGACCGGTTATTACCAGCACCCTCACCCTTCCGACGGTTCCGGGTGATCAGGCGATGGGCAGCATCCTGATCTACAATATCTACACCTCGACGGTCTCCACCACTCGAGAAGATACCAGGATCACCCTCACCAATGCGCACCAGCGCCAGTCGGTCAATGTCCATCTCTTCTTTGTCGACGGAGTCTCCCGCCGGGTGGCTGACAACTATGTCAACCTGACTCCGCAGCAGACCGTCAGTTTCCTGGCGAGCGATCTCGATCCAGGGGTCACCGGCTATCTCATGGCCGTCGCTGTCGATGAGCACGGCTGTCCGATCAACTTCAACTACCTGATTGGCAGCGAATACGTGAAGTTCGAGAGCGGTCACCGGACGAGCCTCAGTGCCCTGGCGATCCCGGCGGAGGGTGGTCCGATCATCTGTGATCAGAATGCGACTACGGCGCAACTCCGCTTTGACGGAGTCAGTTACAGCGCCCTGCCCAGGACGCTGGCGATCGATAGTCTCCCCGCGCGGAGCGAGGGCAATCAGACCATGTTGATCGTCAATCGCATCAGCGGCAATCTGACCACTGCCCTCGATCCGCTCGAGTCGCTGGCTGGTTTTCTCTTCGACGATGTCGAAAAGTCCTCCAGCTTCACGATGTCGAGTCCCAACAGCCAGCTGCGGGCCATCCTCGGAAACAACACTCCCCGCTCGGTGCCACGGTATGACGTGATCATTCCCGCGGGAAGAACCGGATGGATGAAGTTTGCCGCCGGCGCCGATGTTGGGTTGAGCGGCTCCGTCATCAACCTGAATCCGAATGGCTTCAATGGCGGACACAACCTCCATATGCTGACGACGACGGATGTATCGTTCATTACGATCCCGGTCTATCCTCCACAGTAGCCAGCTCGTTACTTTGTCGAGGACTGTATATTTGACACTTACCCTTTCTGTTTTTCGTGGACCAAACCTGGTGTTACGTTCTTCACTAAGGGTGATTGTCAAATATACGGGCCGCGACCGGCTGAATAAATTCCAGTCAGGTGTCGGGTTTTGGAGAGTTCTAGGCGGTAATGGCTGATTAGTTGGGTCGGTTCCTGCCCCGGCCCCATATGCTGGAGAAACGCTGGCTGTCGAACTGTTACCCTCGCTGGTGTAGGGCAGGGGCCTTCCATCGTGTGAGAAGGTCAGGTCGCCCTTTCAGTCAGGGAGAGGTGACGATTGGCTGTCACATCATTGCCCCCCGGGGCTGGACCATATCTCGAATGGTCAAAACTTGCCGCATCGGCTCACCAGGGAGGGGCTCTCTCGATAAGGCGCTCTGGTTTGATGCTCTGAATTGATGAGGTGGTGCTGCTTTCTCAATGTTGTATGGCACTGCACTCGTCTCATCTTCACTTACAGCGCTTCCAGTTTTGTCTCTTCACTTTGAGCGTGTGATGGAGCGCAGGCTTAAATCTGCCGCACTTCTCAGATTATTCCCAGTTTCTGATTACTGAGATATTGGCGAAGCTCTTGTCGATCAGGCTGACAGCAAGCCTTCGCTCATCAGCACTGATGGAAAGGCCAGAGACGTAGGGGGCTCGCGAACCGAGCAACTCGTGGATCGTTCTAAGTTGCTGTGTCTTCAGATCAAGGGAAAGGATCCGACTGATGCCATTCTCTTCCGGAACGAGCAGGAAGAGAGTCGTACGGTTGAGGGTCCAGTAACGGTCAAGTTTGAAACCGGAGAGCGCTTCGAGCTGTCTTTCTCTCCCCGTGGGCAACTCTTTGGTCCAGATATGGTCGTCACGAATGTAGAAGAGCCGTCGTCCATCGTGAGATTGAAATGGCTCCTGTCCACCGTACTCGGTCACCTGGATCGCTGCTCCACCATTAGCCGGAATCTTCCAGACCTGGGTTCTCTGGCTATCCTTTCTCAATCCTGGTCGGTCGGAACTGAAGTAGATCCATTGACTGTCAGGCGACCAGGATGGGAGATATTCTGAGCCTGGATCTTCAGTCAGGCGCGTCAGTTGCCCTCCAATCAAGTCGATCTTGTAGAGATCCGCCTGATTATCTTTAAAGAAGTCGAAGACAATCTCCTCACCATCTGGTGACCATTGCGGACTCCCGACTGCACCAGTCCTGAAGTTGGTCAGCTGACGAGTTTTCTGGCAGGCCGCATCGGTAATCCATATTTCATCGACACCAGTTCGTTTTGAGACAAAGACGACCTTCTTCCCGTCAGGTGAGAACTGTGGCGAGTGATCAGGCCGAGTCGAGTTGGTGGCACAGATGGGCTCACTCGATCCCTCGTCAGAGGATGGATTGAGCAAGTGAATCTGTAGGTCACTATCGTCAAATCTCTCGACGAAGGCGATCTCGTTCATTGACGGCGAGAGACTGAAGCTGGCGATCTCGCTCACGATACTCTCGACCGGGCGCGGCAATCCGCCTCTCTTCGGGATGCGCCAGACTCTCCAGTTGCCATTGCGATTCGAGATGAAGAGGATCTCTTGTCCATTTCGCGACCATTTCGGCAGCCGTGCCTCTTTCTGATCGAAGGTCAACTGGCGGGTCTGCCCGGTTTGACGGTCCGCGATGAACACCTCCCCTGATGATGCCGAAGACCAGCGCGTGAAGACCACCTCACGACCATCAGGTGAGAATTTTGGCTCGAAATCGAAGAGGTTCGTCCCTGGCAGTGGATGTGAGAGAGGCTTCCGTTCACGACCATCGACGGAGAGTAGATATATACCGCTTGGTGTTCCTGGCCCTTCGTCGTCACTGATCGCCAGATATCGTCCACTTGGATCCCAATCTAACCCATCAATCGCCTCTCCGATCTGTCTTTCCGGACCACCAAATGCTGGGACGGTGTATATCGCGTATTTACGTGACACGCCATTGACCCAACGCAGGAAGGCGATCTGCTGATTGTCGGGAGACCAGGCGATCGTCTTCTCGAGGAGCGGATTGTCGGTGAGCTGAAGGATATCATTGCTGACCGCGCGCCAGACGAAGAGGTCGACGGTGTCATTTGTTCTGCCCTCATCGAGGAAGGCCAGCATTCGTCCATCAGGCGAGTAGGCCAGCCCCTCCTTACGGCCTGCACGAGAGATCAATGTGCTGACCGTCGATTCCCGGACCTTCATCTTCTTGATTGCTTCCTCAAACCAGATGTTGATCAGGTATCCCGCGCCAAGGATGATCCCAGCCAGGATGACCAGGCGCAGCAGACTCGTGGCGAGTTTCTCACCGGGCGGTCGTTCGCTGGCAATCGAAACTTCGCCCAGGAATGGGGGCGGAGGGGGGGTGGCCTCGCGCCCTCCTTCCGGGTGAACCTCGGCGCGGGACTCTTCTCTTGCTTCCTCCAGGACAGGGGAGGGGCTCCCCACCACAATCTCCCGGCCATCGGAGAGAAGAGCTCTCACTGGCGGATAGAAGAGGTAGCCAGTCCCGGGTATGGTTAAAATGTAGCTTGGTGAACTTGGATTATCATGGAACAACCGGCGCAGGTGGAAGATCTGTTGTGTAAGGTTAGAATCATTCTTCGAAAGATCGATCTGCTCAAGGCAGATCCGGCCGATGATCTCTTCCTTGGTTACCACCTGTCCAGCCCGCTCAATCAGGGCGATCAGGACGCATGTTCTGATCCGGTTGAGGTTGATCTGGCGGCCGTTTCGGTAGACAGTCTGCAAAACGGGATCGACCCGGTATTCACCAAACAGATATGATTTTGTGTGAATGACGTTCATCTTTGTTCACTCGTTGACCACGCTCAGTCAACCGTGCGGGTGAATGGCAACGAACAGCCGCTCGAGTTCGGGGAATTCTTACCTTCGTGATTACAGAGAGTCTGTTGATTGAACAGGCGATTTGGCTTCCATTAAGGTCATCAACGCCTCTTCCAAATGACCTCTTTCAATGAATTACTGACGCCGTTGAGCACCGCGAGCAAAGTTAGCGCGACAGCGCGGTTATGTTCAATGTGCATATATCATTTATCGATAATCTTCTTCACCAGAAGCGATAATGGAGGGATCTTGCCCCATTGCCTCTCAAGTGGGGTATTGGCAACGCGAGATTCTGACCATTTGACAGTCTTGTCTGGGCGCGTCTTAGAAATGCAGATCCCAACTGAGAAGGGTTCAGATAGTAATGGATAAAGAGAACATATATTAATGCCAGTATCAAGAGGATTTGAGGGTTACCGGGAGACCTTGGGTCAGTCGAAAAGGTCGTTCCAGGCCTCAGAGGCCACGGCGGAGGATGCTATCATCCCCATCATTCACCCCTCGTCGGGATGATTCGGTTCTGCACTTGCTTCTCAGCATAAGGGAGGGCGCCAGTCGACGATTTACTCTCCTGTCACTGGCAACATCCGGAATTTAACATCTCAGCAGTTCAATCGGTTGGGGAACTCTGATCTGTCGGTCGATGCATTGAAAGATCAATTATCTTGCTGGAACACTCGCGGTGAGATAGTTGGTCTGCTATTTGTCGGTCAAATGATAACCTGATCACACGAGTAAATAACTTCAAGCCCATTGGATAGTATCGCCAGAACAGGGGGCTGGCTCGCTTGAAGAGTCCCTTCTCCTGCCTGCTTAACTTTGTCCCTTCAGTTCTGCCCCTCAGGCAATCTTCAGTCTATCTTGATTTTATCAATCTGTTTTCAGGTAGTTGCTCTATCTAAGTCGACATCGGCTTAGTTGGCGCGGTTATGGTTCTGAATCTATGGCTGAAACGCAATGAGCTTGGGACATCGTGAGCATTTTGTAGATTAGAAGGTGCGACCGTGACCGATTTTGACTAGTTGGTCTGAATTGATTGAGATTGATTGATTCAAATTGGGTCGTTATTGGCTTATTTAAGTGGCTTTGTTGCTGTGTTGAGCAATATTGCTGAGTGTTTGAGTCGTTAGTTGCCGTAAATTGTCAGCAGTCCCCATAGCTGAAGACCTGCCACCCTCTGCGCAGAATTATGTCCTTTACTGTCTAATCTTAAAATCTTTTAACAATTCTTTTTAGCTGCGGTCTGATAGTGTCGATTGTGCTGCCTTATAACTATTTTGACTTGTCTAAAGACTATTCTATTTGCTTGATGCAAGTTTCGTGGGACGTGTTGAGTTCCCTCAGGGTTCATTTAGCAATATTAGCGTCAATAGCGGTTTGAACACGACCTGTTTGAATAACTTTCATTTCGATTTTCCGACTGTTCAGCACCCTCAAAGAATGTCAGCTTCTCTAACCTGCCTTGAGGGGGATGAACAGTCACATCACCGTCAGTTTTAACCACATTGTTGGGCTTAGAACTGCATTGGTCTGAGTGGGGCAGGAGATTACAAGTACAGAAAATGGAGCGTTAGGAATGATACCTATCGAAAGCAAACTCACGCGCAACTACTTGATGATTGGCTTGATTCTGATATCGGTTGGCAGCCTGTCGACGGTTATTTGGCGAAGATTTGAAACAGAGGCAGTGAGCAGCAACCGGGGGAATGAGCGATATAAAGGATCGGCGGAGAATCTGCCAGCAGGGCTTGAGCGATCCGACTGGAACTCGATTCTGGATGCACACCAGGCTTGGAAATATGAGGTGCGCGCAACGAAGGATGGGTGGAGGGCTCACAACGAGGAGACAGGGCTGACGGCGACATTTGATCGCCGAGGAATGGAGGTCAGGCCACAGAGCGCCGATTGGAGTTGGGGGCTGGAGCTGGCATCGTATGGGGCGGGGGCCGAGCAGGTCGCCATAGACGGTCGGGTGCCTGAAGTTCGGGCCGCCGGGCCGCGGGTGAGCTATCAGTGGGACGATAATATTGAAGAGTGGTATCAGAACGACAGATCAGGCCTTGAGCATGGTTATACTATCCAGCAGCGGCCGGCGACTACCGCTCCAGCTGAGCCGCTCTCGTTGCACCTGCGCCTGAATGGTGGGCTGCGAGTCACCGGCCCGGTCGCCGGACGGAATCTGGCGTTTGGAAAAACTGGAAGCGATACGCTGCTGAGATACAGCGGTTTGAAGGTGCTTGATGCCAACGGGCAGGAATTGAATGCCGAATTTGAATCTGATGGGGATCGGGGGATCAGTATCCGTGTTGAGGATAATGGCGCTGCCTACCCGCTGACTATCGACCCAACCCTGAGCCAGCAGGCCTACCTCAAGCCAACCAACACCGGAGCTGGCGATTATTTTGGGTATTCTGTCGCGATCTCAGGAGACACGGTGGTGGTTGGTGCCACCAGAGAAGACAGCAGTGGAACCGGAGGAGAGGCCGATAACTCTGTTTCAAATGCTGGCGCCGCATACGTCTTCGTGCGGAGCGGGACAACCTGGAGCCAGCAAGCCTATCTCAAGGCGAGCAACGCTGATGCGGATGATCAATTCGGATATTATGTCGCGATCTCCGGAGACACGATCGTCGTTGCTGCTGCTTATGAAGACGGCAATCGAACCGGAGGAGAAGCCAATAATACTGCTTCAAATGCCGGTGCCGCATATGTCTTCGTGAGGAGCGGGACGAGCTGGAGCCAGCAGGCCTATCTCAAGGCGAGCAATACTGGTGCGGGTGATTTTTTCGGGACTTCAGTCGCGATCTCCGGTGAGACGATCGTAGTTTCGGCCCCGTATGAAGCCAGCAATGGAAGCGGAGAGAATAATAATTCTTCTTCAGCCGCTGGTGCGGCCTATGTCTTTGTGAGAAGTGGGACAACCTGGAGCCAGCAGGCCTATCTCAAGGCGAGCAATCCAGCTTCTAGCGATTATTTCGGGTGGTCAGTCTCGATCTCTGGGGACTCGGTGGTCGTCGGTGCTCACCAGGAAGACAGCAATGGGACTGGTGGACAGGCTGATAATAGCGCTGCAGATGCCGGTGCGGTATATGTCTTTGTGAGGAGCGGAACAACCTGGAGTCAGCAGGAATACCTCAAGGCGAGCACCGTCGGTGCTGGTGATTATTTCGGAGCGGCCGTCGCGATTTCGGGAGAGACAATCGTGGTTGGGGCTTACAGAGAAGACAGCAATGGAACCGGAGGAGAGGCTGATAATTCTGCTTCAGATGCCGGTGCGGCATACGTCTTCGTGAGGAGCGGGACGAGCTGGAGTCAGCAAGCCTATCTCAAGGCAAGCAACGCCGAATCTTCCGACTTTTTTGGGTTTTCTGTCGTGATCGCCGGAGACACAGTCGTAATCGGGGCCCCGCAAGAAGACAGTTCTGCAACCGGAGTCGATGGCAATGAGACTAATAATTCTGTTACAAATGCTGGTGCGGCATATGTCTACGTGCGGAGTGGAACGAGCTGGAGCAAGCAGGCCTATCTCAAGGCGAGCAACACACCTCATACCGGACGGTTTGGGCAATCTGTCAGGATCTTCGGAAGCACAATCGTGGTTGGGGCGCGGGATGAAGACAGCAGTGGAACCGGAGTCAACGGAGTTGAGAATAATAGTACCGCCACTGACTCCGGGGCATCATATGTCTTCAGCACCAGTTGTCCAACGATCACGGTGACGGCACCGACGACGCTCACTGGGACTGCCGGGACGGCCTACAGCCAGAGCTTCACCTCGAGCGGCGGCGCCGGCTCGATCGGTTACACGACATCGAGCACACTGCCGACTGGGTTGTCGCTGGCCACCAATGGAACCCTGAGCGGGACGCCGACGCAGACGGGGAGCTTCCCAATCACGGTGACGGCGACAGATGCCAATGGCTGCACCGGGACGAGCAGCGCGGTGACGCTGATTATCAGTAGCAGTAGTTGTCCAACGATCACGGTGACGGCGCCGACGACGCTCATTGGGACTGCCGGGACGGCCTACAGCCAGAGCTTCACCTCGAGCGGCGGCGCTGGCTCGGTCAGTTACACGACATCGAGTACGCTGCCAACGGGGTTGTCGCTGGCCACCAATGGAACCCTGAGCGGGACGCCGACGCAGACCGGGAGCTTCCCAATCACGGTAACGGCGACAGATGCCAATGGTTGCACCGGGACGAGCAGCGCGGTGACGCTGGTTATCAGTAGCGTTGGTAGTCCAATGATTACCTTGGCGCCGACCTCACTGATCGGGGCCAGCACCCAGGCCGTCTACAACCAGCAGTTGTCGGCTGCTGGCGGAACCGCACCATACACCTTCGCGGTGACAGCCGGAGCACTGCCGCCAGGGTTATCACTCACGACTGGCGGGCTGCTCTCGGGAACTCCAACGGTGGCTGGTTCCTACAGTTTCACCATCACCGTGACGGACAGCGCTGGCGGAATCGGCCAGCAGACCTATACTCTCCTGGCAGCAGCGCTCAATGCTGATATTCCAAACCAGGATCCGGGAGGGGTGGCGCCCGGCGAGATGGTGATGCTGGAGGTGAAAATAACCAACTACTCGGGCAGCTCACAGCCATCGACTTACACCGGGACAATGCCGACGGGGGGAGCGCCCAGTGCATCGGCTTCAGGTAATCTGATGGCTACTACCGCAGCGCTAACGGCCGGATTGCTGCCAGTTCCGGGAAGTTGTACTTCCAATATTCCGGGGAGCACTTGCAACATCGTCGGCGCCAATCCTCCAGTGATCAATTGGTCGGGGACGCTGGCGGCAGGTCAGACTGCGGTCATCACCTACTTTGTACAGGTTGGCAACGTGTCAAGCGGAGCCCAGCTTTGTGTCCTCTCAACGGCGACTGTCGGTACGGTCAATACCGAGTCGGATAATGACTGCGTCAAAGTCTCCTTTGTTCCAACCGGTCCCGGGACGCTGGTTCCATTTGGCTCGTTACCGAGCGGGCAGAAGCCTGCCAGCGTGCTGATCTACCCGCTCTACACGTCGACGGTAAACACGGCGCGGCAGGATTCGCGGTTCAGCATCACGAACACGAGTCCGGACCAGACGGGGTATGTGCACCTGTTCTTTGTGGACGGGGCGGACTGCTCGGTGGCGGATCTCTTCGTCACGCTGACGCCGAACCAGACAGTGAGCATCAATGCGAGCGATCTGGATCCGCTGGTGACGGGATACCTGATCGCGGTGGCGGTGGATGAGAACGGATGTCCGAGGTTCTTCAACCACCTGATCGGAAGCGTGCTGGTGAAGTTCGAGAG
>Ga0209972_10001038_pt1 | contig 25516 bp, 21 predicted proteins | sample NOAtaG_7_FD_187302 | JGI IMG/M metagenome (GOLD analysis project Ga0209972, IMG submission 187302) | Freshwater lake microbial communities from Lake Erie, under a cyanobacterial bloom - NOAA_Erie_Diel1S_2200h metaG (SPAdes) (version 2) | ecosystem: Environmental > Aquatic > Freshwater > Lake ...
CGAAGAACTCGCCGACCGCATCCGACTGCCGCGGGAGACGCGGGAGGTCACCGAGGCGGAACTGCGCGCCGCCGACGAGGTGTGGCTCGCCTCGGCGACCCGCAATGTCTCCTCGGTCACCCGCATCGACGGCGCCCCGGTCGGCGCCGGTGTGCCGGGTCCGCACTGGAAGCGCATGTGGCAGGCCTTCAACGACCTGCAGGTCGAACTCGCCGGGCAGCCCTGGTGAACGAGGACGGCATCGACCCGGCGCTGAGCCCGCTGCAGTTCCCGACCGATTACCCCATCAAGGTGGTCGGCCGGACGAGCCGCGAACTGCGGCTACGCATCGATCTCGTGGTGCAGCAGCATGTGCCGGACCTCGACCCGGCGCAGGTCAGCGAGCGCGCGAGCGGCGCCGGCAACTTCACCGCCATCACCTATGTCATCGTGGCGCAGAGCCGCGAACAGGTCACCGCGCTGGTGGGTGCGCTGGTCGCCACCGAAGGCGTGCTGATGGTGATCTGAGCCGCGCGCGGCCTCGCCGCACGCGACGGCGTCGGTGCGTTCAGCGCCCGATGAGCGACAGGAACTCGCGCCGCGTGTCGGCGTTCGCCTTGATGCTGCCGCGCAGCGCCGAGGTCACGGTGGCGGTGCCGGTATGGCGCACGCCGCGGGACTCCATGCACATGTGACGGCACTCGATGACCACCGCGACACCGAGCGGCTTGAGGTGGGTATCGAGCGCATCGGCGATCTGGTTGGTCAGCCGCTCCTGCACCTGCAGCCGGCGGCCGAAGATCTCCACGAGGCGCGAGATCTTCGACAGGCCGAGGATGCGCTTGCGCGGCACATAGCCGACATAGGCCTTGCCGAAGAACGGCGCGAGGTGGTGCTCGCAGAGCGAGTACACGGGGATGTCGCGCACGATGACCATCTCGTCGACCGCCTGCGCGCCGTCCTCGAACGACTTGAGGATCTCCTCCGGGTTCATGCGATAGCCGCGGGTGTATTCCTCCCAGGCCTTCAGGAAACGCACCGGGGTCTCGAGCAGGCCTTCACGGTCGGGATCCTCGCCGATGTAGGCGAGCAGCCGACGGACCGCGGCGATGTCCTCAGGCGTGTGGGCGGGCGTCGCCGCGGGCGGGTTCGGGGCCTTGTGTCTGTTCATGGGCATGGGCTCGGGTCTCCAAAGATCGGCGCAGTTCCGGCACGAACACCCCCGCCACGGCTCCGACTTCATGTGGCCCGCCGAGAGCCGCCACCTGGGTCATCGCCAGGCCCTCGTAGCCGCAGGGGTTGATGCGCCCGAACGGTGCGAGGTCCATGTCAACATTGACTGACACCCCATGATAACTCGCGCCGCGGCGGATCCGTATGCCCACGCTCGCCAATTTAGCCCCGGCCACATACACCCCGGGCGCGCCCGGCCGCGTAGCGGCCGAGATGCCCCAACGAGCCGCGGTCGCGATCACCGCCTGCTCGAGCGCCGTGACGAGATCGCGCACGCCGAGCCCCGCGCGGCGCAGATCGATCAGCGGGTAGACCACGAGCTGCCCCGGCCCGTGGTAGGTGACCTGCCCGCCGCGGTCGACCTTGACCACCGGGATGTCGCCGGGATCGCGCAGATGCGCGGGATCGGCGTTCATCCCGAGCGTGAACACCGGATCGTGCTCCAGAACCCAGATCTCGTCCGGCGTCGCCGCATCGCGCCGATCGGTGAAGTCCTGCATCGCGCGCCAGGTCTCGAGGTACCCGACGCGGCCCAGCTCACGGACGAGGATGACCGGCTCCCGCCGCGAGGGCGCGGTTGTCGAGGCCGGCGTTGTCGCCGGCCAGCGCCTGCTCGGCGCGATAACTCGAGCGCACGAGCGGACCCGATACGCATTCGCGGAAGCCGCGCTCGAGCGCCCAGCCACGGTAGCGGTCGAACTCCTCGGGCGTGACGAAGCGCTCCACCGGCAGATGGTTGACCGTCGGACGCAGGTACTGGCCGAGCGTCAGCAGGTCGACCTCATGCGCACGCAGGTCGTCCATCGTCTCGCGGATCTCGTCCTCGGTCTCGCCGAGACCCAGCATCAGGCTGGACTTGGTCAACACATCCGCGCGGTGACGCTTGGCGTGCGCCAGCACACGCAGCGTCTGCTCGTAGCCCGCGCGGGCATCGCGCACCGGATGGGTGAGCCGACGCACCGTCTCGATGTTCTGCGCGAAGACCTCGAGCCCGGAGTCGACCACGGTCTCGATGTCGGCCGCGATGCCCTGGAAATCAGGGACCAGGGCCTCGACCGCGGTCTGCGGCATCAGGTCCTTGATGGCCCGCACCGTGGCGGCGAAATGCGCCGCGCCGCCGTCCGGCAGGTCGTCGCGGTTGACGGAGGTCAGCACGACATAGCGCAGACCCATCAGCTGCACGGTGCGCGCGGCGTTGCGCGGCTCCTCGGGGTCGAGCCATCCGCGGGGGTTGCCGGTGTCCACCGCGCAGAAACGGCAGGCACGGGTGCAGACCTCGCCCATCAGCATCAGCGTCGCGGTGCCGGCGTTCCAGCACTCGCCGATGTTCGGGCACTTGGCCTCTTCACAGACCGTCGCAAGGCGATGCTCGCGCACGGTGCGGCGCACGGCTTCGTAGTTCGCGCCGCCGGCGAGCGGCGCCTTGAGCCAGCGCGGCTTGCCGCCGGGCACACGCACCGGCGCTGTGGCGGCGGCCTTGATGCCGTCGCGGATCGCCGTGAACCCCTGCGGGGTGCGGTACTTCTGGCCGCTGGCGGGCTTCCCGCCCGGAGACTGCTCGTCCATGACGCCAAGTCTACGCGAACGGGCTGTACGCGGACCGATCAGCCGAGCGCGCCGCCGGCCAGCCGGTCGTCGAGATCCCGCAACCGCTCCGGCGTGCCGACATCCGACCAGAGCCCTTGGTAGAGCGTTCCGCGCAGCCGACCGGCCGCCCCGGCACGGCGCAGCAGCGGCAGCAGCGGGAAGCGGCCGTCGACGCAGCCCTCGAAGAATTCCGGGCGGTAGACGCCGATGCCGGAGTAGGTGTGGCGCGGCGGCGCATCCGGCGCCTCGAGCGACGCCGGGTCGGTGATGACATCGGCGAGCGGTCCGGCGGCGGCGACGTCGCCGGCCGCGGCTTCACGGACGCGCGGACGCAGCGCGAAATCGCCGCGCGGGTGCTGCGGCGGGTTCGGCACCAGCACCAGGGCGGCGAGCGCGTCGGCATCGAGCGCCGGGCGCTGTGCGAAATCGTAGTCCGTCCAGACATCGCCGTTGACCACCAGGAACGGCCCAGCGCCGAGCAGCGGCAACGCCCTGAAGATGCCACCGCCGGTCTCGAGCGCCACCGGCCCCTCGTCGCTGTAGCGCAGCGACACGCCGAAGCGCGCGCCGTCGCCGAGCGCCTCCGGGATGCGCTCCGCCTGCCAGGAGAGGTTGATCACGATGTCGGTGATGCCCGCGCGCGCGAGCGCGAGCAGGTGCCACTCGATGAGCGATCGGCCGCCCACCTCGAGCAACGGCTTCGGCAGCCGGTCGGTGAGCGGGCGCATGCGTTCACCGCGGCCGGCGGCGAGGATCATGGCCGGCATCGGACGCGGATCCGGGCGCGTCAGGGCGTGCGTCATCGCGGGGCGGCGGCGGCGCGCGCACGGGCGTTCGCCGCGGCCAGACGCGGCGCGGCCTCGCGCCGCAGCCAGTCACCGAGCGCAGCGAGCTCCGGCAGACGCACGCAGGCGTCGAGCAGGTAGTCGAGGGTGAGCGGCAGGTCGTCGAGGTAGCCCGCCTTGCCGTCGCGCCAGCAGAGCCGCGCGAAGATGCCGAGCACCTTCAGGTGGCGCTGCGCGCCGGCGAGATCGAACCAGCGCAGGAACTCCTCGTCGCCGGCACCGGCGAGCGATGCGGCGCCGGAGGCGCACAGCAGCCCGCGGTAGCCGCGCAGCCAGGACTCGACCTGCGCGCGCGGCCAACGGATGTAGCAATCTTTGAGCAGCGAGACCGGGTCGTAGGCGACCGGGCCGGCCAGCGCATCCTGGAAATCGATGATGCCGGGTCCGCCCTCGGGCAGGACCATCAGGTTGCGGGAGTGGTAGTCGCGGTGCACGAACACCACCGGCTGCTCGAGCACCGCGGCGGCGAGACGCGTGAACGCGTCGTCGATCAGGCCGCGGTCGGCGGCCGAGAGCGTGAGACCGAGATGCCGGTCCGCGAACCACTCGGGCATCAGCCGCATCTCGCGCTGCAGCACGGCCGCGTCGTAGGGCGCGAGCGTGGCCGCCGCGGCGGCGCCCCGCGATTGGATGGCGACGAGCGCACGCAGGGCTTCGCCGTACAGGCCATCGGCGCGCCCGGCCTCGCGCAGCACGCCGAGATAAGGGGTCGAGCCGAGGTCCTCCAGCAGGATGAACCCGCGCGCCTCGTCGACGGCGTGGACCGCCGGGACATGCACGCCGATGTCCCGCAGCAGGCCGGCGACGCGCAGATAGGGACCGATGTCCTCATGCTCCGGAGGCGCGTCCATCACGACGCGGGTGCTGCCGTCGGGCAGCGACGCGCGGAAATAGCGGCGGAAACTGGCGTCCGCCGAGGCGACCGCGACCCGCAGCGGGCGCAGGCCGAGATCCTCGGCCAGCCAGCGCGTGAGCGATTCCAGACGCGGATCGGGCGGTGTCATGCTGAACGCAGGGCGCGGAGAGGGGCGACCATTATAATGGCTGCAACCATGTCGCCGTCGCCCTGCCCCGCCGGTCCGCGCGCGCTGCTGCTCATCGCATGCCTGGCGGTCCTGCCGATGCGGCTCCCGGCGCAGCCCGCGCCGCCTGCGCCAGCGCCGCCTGCGCCCGCGCCGCTGCGCTGCCCTGCACCGAGCGCGGTGCGCGATGCACTGCTCGCCGAGGACCCCTCCGCGGCCCGCAGACCGACACCGCCGTCGAGCGATTCCGCCGCCGCAGCGCCTGCGGACGCGCCGCGCGGCGACCCCGTCGTCGAGATGAGCAGCGACTCGGCGACGCTCGGCGTCGACGGGGACGCGGTGCTCGAAGGCGATGTCAGGATCACGCAGGGCGATCGCACGCTCTCGGCCCAAGATGTGAAGTACGACTCGCGGACCGGCGTGTTCGAGGTCAAGGGCGAGGTGCGCTACGCCGATCCCGCGCTGCAGATCTCGGGACGCGGCGGCGACTTCGACCCGAAAGGCGGCGCGGCCTTCGACGATGCCGCCTTCGAACTGCCGGAGCGCCCGGCGCGCGGCGCGGCGGAACGGCTGACGCTGTCCTCGGACGGCAAGCTCGGTCTCGAAGGCGTGTGGTTCAGCACCTGCCCCGCCGCCGAGCCCGATTGGCGCATCCGTGCGCGCAGCATCGACATCGACCCCGTGACGCGCAACGGCACGGCGCGCGATGCCGCCGTCGAGTTCATGGGCGTGCCCATCCTCTACTCCCCGTGGCTCTCGTTCCCCGTGGGCTCACAGCGCAAGAGCGGCTTCCTGTTCCCCAACGTCGGCTACGGCTCGCGCAGCGGTCTGCAGCTCGAGGTGCCCTACTACCTCGACCTCGCTCCCAACTACGACCTGACGCTCGAGCCGGTGCTGTACGGGCGGCGCGGCATCGAGGTCGGCGGCCGATTCCGCTACCTGACCCCAGCCCATCGCGGCGAGCTGCAGGCGCGCGTGCTGCCCCAGGACTCGCTGAAGAGCGCCGAGCGGCATTGGTTGCGGATCGCGCATCGCGGCGGCTTCGGCACCGGCTGGCGCGTCGAGCTCGATGCGCAGGATGTCAGCGATGCGGAGTACTTCGAGGACTTCGGCAGCGGCGTCTCGGATGCGAGCACGACCTTCCTGCAGCGCCTCGCCCGCGCGTCCTGGGCCGACGAGCATTGGCTGCTGCGCGGCGAGCTGCGCGATTTCCAGGTCATCGACCGCGCGCTCGCCGATGACGACCGCCCTTATGCGACCCTGCCGCGCCTCGAGCTGCGCGGCGACTTCGCGCGCGGCGCCGAGCGCAACCTGCGTCTCGGGGTCGATGCGGAGCTCGCGCGCTTCGACCGCGAGGTCGGGGTCACCGGCTGGCGTTTCGACGCCGCGCCGCGTGTGGAGTTCGAGTTCGACCGCGCGGGCTGGTACGCGAAGCCGGGCGCGTCCTGGCGCTACACCCGCTACGACCTCTCGGACGCGACAGGTCCGTCCAAGCCGACCCGCTCGCTGCCCTCCGCTTGGATGGACGCCGGGCTGCGGCTCGAGCGCGCCACCGCTGCGGGCGGCGCCGCGCGGGTCACGCTCGAACCGCGGCTGCTCTATCTTTGGACGCCGTACCGCGATCAGGACGCCCTGCCGGTGTTCGACACCGCGGTGCCCGACCTCGACTATGTGCAGCTCTTCCGCACCACGCGATATGTCGGCGCCGACCGCGTCGCAGATGCCGATCAACTCAGCCTCGGCGTGACCGGCCGCGTCTACGATGCCACCGGTCGGCAGCTGCTGTGGGCCACCGTCGGACAGACCCGCTACTTCGCGCAGCCGCGCGTGCGCCTGCCGTGGGAGCCCGCCGAGCGACGGCGGGAATCGGACCTCGTCGCGCAGCTCGGAGTGTCGGCTTGGCAGGACTGGACCGTCGACCTCGGCCTGCAATGGAACACCCGCGACGAGCGGCGCGAGCGCAGCGATGTGCGGCTGAGCTGGCGTCCCGATGCCGAGCGCGCGCTCAACCTCGGCTGGAACTTCCAGCGCGACGGCGTCGACCAGGCGGAGTTCTCCGGTGCGTGGCCGATCGGCCAGCGCTGGGGGGTGTTCGGCAAGATGGTCTACGACCTCGAGGGCCGCGATGGACTCGAGCGCTTCGCCGGGCTCGAATACAAGTCCTGTTGCTGGCGGCTGCGGGCGGTGGCGAGGCGCTTCGTCTCGGACCGTACCGGTGCGCAGGACACGCAGTTCTACCTGCAATTGGAACTCAACGGGCTTTCGAGTGTCGGTAGCGGAGCCGATGCTTTCCTCGAGGAGGCAATTCGGGGATACTCGCGTGCAGGCGCAAGCCGCTGACTTTCCACCGGTTTTCGGATACCAGATGCCCATGAAACCCTCCTCCCGCGCCCCGTCCGCCCCGACCGCAGCGTTCGCCCTCGCCCTGGTCTGCGCCACGCTCGGCGGAACGGCCCACACGCAGACGCGCTCGCTCTCGGACCGCGGTGAGATGCTCGACCGGGTGGCCGCGGTGGTGAACGACGGCGTGGTGTTGAACAGCGAGCTCGAAGAGCAGATCGCCGAGATCAGCGGACGCATGAAAGCGCAGAACATGGAGATGCCGCCGGCGCAGGTCCTGCGTCAGCAGGTGCTCGAGCGGCTCATCGTGCAGGAGATCCAGATGCAGCGCGCCAAGCGCGCCGGCATCCTCATCAACGACGAATCCCTGAACCAGGCGCTCGGCGATGTGGCGCAACGCAACAACCTGACGCTCTCCGAACTGCCGCAGGCGCTCGCCGCGCAGGGGGTCGACTACCCCTCCTATCGCGAGAGCGTACGGCGCGAGATGACCATGCAGGTGCTGCGCCAACGCGATGTGCTGCAGCGCATCAACGTCTCGCCGCGCGAGATCGAGCAGTTCCTCGCCAAGCAGAGGAACCGTCCGTCCGAGTCGAGCGAGTACAACATCTCCCACATCCTCATCGCCGTGCCGCAGGACCCGACGCCGCGTCAGCTCGAGGAGGCCGCAAGACGCGCCGAGGACGTCAGCCGCCGCGCGCGCTCCGGCGAGGACTTCGCGCAGCTCGCGATCGCCAACTCCAACAGCCAGACCGCGCTCGAGGGCGGCGCCCTCGGTTGGCGCCGCGGCCCGGAGATCCCCACCGTGCTCGCCGACATCGTGGTGCGCCTCAAAGCCGGCGAGACCAGCGAGCCGCTGCGCACCCCGACCGGCTACCACATCGTGCGCCTCAACGAGATGCGCGGCGAGGCCGGTCAGGGCGTCGTCGAGCAGACCCACGCGCGCCACATCCTGCTCAAGCCCACCGAGGTGCAGGACGACGCCACCGTGGAACAGCGCCTGCGCGATGTGCGCGCGCGCATCCTCAAGGGCGAGGACTTCGCCGGTCTCGCCAAGACGCTGTCCGAGGATCCGGGCTCGGCGGTCGACGGCGGGGATCTCGGCTGGACCGTGCCCGGCACCTTCGTGCCCGAGTTCGACAAGGCGCTGGCCGCCCTCAAGGAGAACGAGATCAGCCAGCCCTTCCGCACGCAGTTCGGTTGGCACATCGTGCAGCTGCTCGGCAAGCGCCAGTTCGACAACACCGAGGAGCTGCAGCGTCAACGCGCCTTCATGCAGCTGCGCGAGAGCAAGGCCGACGAAGAGGTCGAGCTCTGGCTGCGGCGGCTGCGCGACGAGGCGTATGTCGACGTCAAGACCTGAGCCCGTCCGGCTCGTCATCACCTCGGGCGAACCGGCGGGCATCGGCCCGGAGATCTGCGCCCTCCTCCTCGGCGACGCGCCCGAAGGCTGTGAGCTGACGCTGCTCGGCGACCGCGACCTGATCGCCGACCGGGCCCGCGCGGCGGGCATCGATCCGTCCGCGCTGACCATCGACCACCATCCCTTGCGTGCGCCGTGCATCGCCGGGCATCCGGATCCGCGCAACGCGCCCTATGTGCTCGGACTGCTCCACGCGGCGCTCGACGGCGTGCGCGCGGGTCGCTGGGACGCGATGGTCACGGCGCCGGTGCAGAAATCCACCATCGCCGCCTCGGGCGTCAAGTTCAGCGGCCACACCGAACATCTCGCCGAGCGCTGCGGCACACCGCTGCCGGTGATGATGCTGGTGGCCGGCGAGCTGCGGGTCGCGCTCGCCACCACGCACCTGCCGTTGCGCGCCGTACCGGATGCGGTGACCACGCGGGGGCTGCTCGACATCCTGCGGATCATGCACGGCGATCTGCGCGACAAGTTCGCGCTCACCGCGCCGCGCATCGCGGTCTGCGGCCTCAACCCCCACGCCGGCGAGGACGGGTTGCTCGGCCACGAGGACCGCGCGGTGATCGCGCCCGCCATCGAAGCGGCGCGCGCGGAGGGCATCCTCGCGCACGGACCGGTGCCCGCCGACACCGCGTTCACGCCGCGCTCGCTCGCGGGTGCGGACGCGGTGCTCGCGATGTACCACGACCAGGGCTTGCCGGTGCTGAAACACGCGGGCTTCGGGCACGCGGTGAACGTCACGCTGGGCCTTCCCGTGCTGCGCACCTCGGTCGACCACGGCACCGCGCTCACGCTCGCCGGCACGGGCCGCGCCGACCCCGGCAGCCTGCGTGCCGCCGTCGCGCTCGCCGCTGACCTCGTCCGACGGCGCAGACGGTCCGCCGACCTCCCCGGCGCGGACGACCGGCACGGCCGCGCCGGCCGCGGCGGCTGACCGCAGATGGTGTTCGCCCGCAAGCGTTTCGGCCAGCATTTCCTGCACGACGCGCGGATCATCGACCGCATCGTCGAGGCCATCGGACCGCGGCCCGGCGACGCGCTGGTGGAGATCGGCCCCGGCCATGGCGCGCTCACCGCGCCGCTGCTCGCAGCCGCCGGTCGCCTCGATGCCATCGAGATCGACCGCGACCTCGCCGCGACGCTCCGTGAGCGGTACAGCGCGCAGGTCCTGACGCTGCACGGCGCCGATGCGCTGCGTTTCGACTTCGCGGCGCTCGCCGCCGCCCGTGGCCAGCGGCTGCGCGTGGTGGGCAACCTGCCCTACAACATCTCGACGCCTCTGCTGTTCCACCTGCTCGCGACGCCGGCCGCGATCCGCGACCTGCACATCATGCTGCAGAAAGAGGTCATCGACCGCATCTGCGCCGAGCCGGGCAGCGACGACTACGGCCGGCTCACCGTGATGCTCGCGCCGTGGATGCGGGCCGAGCACCTGTTCGATGTCGGCCCGGGCGCTTTCAACCCGCCGCCGCGCGTCTGGTCGGCGGTGGCGCGGCTCACCATGCGCGAGACGCCCGCCTTCCCGGTCGATGCGCGCTACGGGCGTGTGGTGGCCGCCGCGTTCTCGCAGCGCCGCAAGACGCTGCGCAACGCCCTACGCAACCTGCTCGACGCGTCCGCCATCGAGGCCTGCGGCATCGACCCCGGCGCGCGCGCCGAGACGCTGCCGCCCGCGGCCTATTCCGCGCTCGCGCAGGCGGTGCCGGTCTCTGCGCCGGTGTCGATGCCGTCACCGCCGGACGAGGCCTGAGCGATGGCCCGCATCGCCATCGGCGACATCCAGGGCTGCCACGACGAACTGCGCGAGCTGCTGCGCACGGCGCGTTTCTCCGCGGACCGCGACGAGCTGTGGTTCGTCGGCGACCTCGTCAACCGCGGGCCCGACTCGCTCGGCGTGCTGCGCTTCGTGCGCGACCTCGGCGACAACGCCCGCGTGGTGCTAGGCAACCACGACCTGCACCTGCTCGCGGTGGCGCGCAGCGCGGGCGTCCGGCGTCTGCGCAAGGACGATACGCTGGACGAGGTCCTCGCCGCACCGGACCGCGAAGCCCTGCTCGACTGGCTGCAGACGCGACCGCTCGCGGTGCACTCGCCGGCGGACAGCGGCGCGCGCGGAGACCTGCGCCCTGATCTGATGGTGCACGCGGGCGTGCCGCCGCAATGGAGCGTCGCGGACACGCTGCGGATCGCGGCGGAGGTCGAGGCCGCGCTGCGCGCCGATGCTCCGGCCCTGTTCGCCGCCATGTACGGCGACAAGCCGGACCGCTGGGACGACGCGCTCGTGGGCCACGACCGGCTGCGCTTCGCGATCAACGCGCTGACCCGCATGCGCTTCGTCGATCACGACGGCCGCGTGGACCTGAAGCTCAAGGGCGCACCCGCCGCGGCACCCGCAGGCTGGTTGCCGTGGTTCGAGGCGCCGGGCCGCCGCAGCGCCACGGCGCGCGTCATCATGGGCCACTGGTCGACGCTGGGGCTCATCGACCGACCGGACCTGCTCGCGCTCGACACGGGCTGCGTGTGGGGCGGCGCGCTCACGGCGGTCTCGCTCGACGATCCCGCTCGCCGCTGGCAGGTCGCCTGCGCCGGACACCGCGCGCCCGGGTAAACTGGCGCCATGAGCGTCATCACCCAAGAGCACTTCGTCCAGAGCGTCGCCGACGCCCTGCAGTACATCTCCTACTACCACCCGATGGACTACATCGAGTCCTTGGGCCGGGCCTATGAGCTCGAGGAATCGCCGGCGGCGAAGGACGCCATCGCGCAGATCCTCACCAACTCGCGCATGTGCGCCGAGGGGCACCGCCCGATCTGCCAGGACACCGGCATCGTCGTGGCCTTCGTGAAGGTGGGGATGGGCGTGCGTTGGGACTCCAAGCTCACGCTGCAACAGATGGTCGACGAAGGCGTGCGCAGGGCCTACCTCGATCCGGACAACAAACTGCGCGCCAGCATCGTCGCCGACCCCGCCTTCACGCGCCGCAACACCCGCGACAACACGCCGGCGGTGGTGCATGTCGAGATGGTCGAGGGCGACGAGGTGGAGGTCGACGTCTCGGCGAAGGGCGGCGGCTCCGAGAACAAGGCCAAGTTCGCGATGCTCAACCCCTCGGATTCCATCGTCGACTGGGTGCTGAAGACCGTGCCGACGATGGGCGCCGGCTGGTGCCCGCCCGGCATGCTCGGCATCGGCATCGGCGGGTCCGCCGAGAAGGCGATGGTGCTCGCCAAAGAATCCTTGATGCAGACCATCGATATGGCCGAGCTCAAGGCGCGCGGCCCCAAGGACAAGCTCGAGGAGCTGCGCATCGAGCTCTACGACAAGGTCAACGCGCTCGGCATCGGCGCGCAAGGCTTGGGCGGACTCTCGACGGTGCTCGACGTCAAGATCCTCGATTTCCCGACCCACGCGGCCTCGAAGCCCATCGCCATGATCCCGAACTGCGCGGCCACCCGGCATGTGCACTTCACGCTCGACGGCAGCGGACCGGCGCGGCTCGAGCCGCCCGACCTCTCGCGCTGGCCCAAGGTCGACTGGAAGCCCTCGCCCGAAGCGCGCCGCGTCGACCTCGATGCATTGACCCCGGAGCAGGTCGCCGCTTGGAAGCCCGGTGAGCGGCTGCTGCTCTCGGGCCGCATGCTCACCGGCCGCGACGCCGCCCACAAGCGCATCGCCGACCTGTTCGCGCGCGGCGAGGGCCTGCCGCCCGGTGTCGACCTGCGCAACCGCGTGATCTACTACGTCGGCCCGGTCGATCCGGTGCGCGACGAGGTCGTGGGACCGGCGGGTCCCACCACCGCCACGCGCATGGACAAGTTCACCGAGATGATGCTCGAGAAGACCGGGCTCATCGCCATGATCGGCAAGGCCGAGCGCGGTCCGGTCGGCATCGAGGCGATCCGCAAGCACAAGGCGGCCTACCTGATGGCCGTCGGCGGTGCAGCCTATCTCGTCTCGAAAGCCATCCGCGCCTCACGCGTGGTCGCGTTCGAGGACCTCGGGATGGAGGCGATCTACGAGTTCACCGTGCAGGACATGCCGGTCACCGTGGCGGTGGATGCCCGCGGCGAGTCGGTGCACCAGACCGGCCCCGCCGAGTGGGGCGCGAAGATCGCCGCGAAGATTCCCGTACGCGCGCGCTGAGCGCGCGACCCCGTACGCGCGCGCTGAGCCGCTACTTCACCGGTGCAGGCTTGGCGCGCGTCGCGTAGTGCTCGAGGCTCGAGAGGCTGGGCCCGGCGGTCCACTCGGTCGGCGCATCGAAATACTTCGCGTAGTTCTTGTGCGCGTAGTCGAGCACGGGCTTCGAGAGCACCGACTCGAGGTCCTTGGTGGTGCCCATGAAGCAGGCGTACTGGCACTGGCCAGGGCGCTGCCCCATCAACATCCACGGCAACCAGGGCGTGATGCGGTTCCAGGTACCGGTGTAGTCCAGCGTCGTCAGCTTCGGGTTCTGCAGGTCCGCGACCTTGATGTTGTGCGCGAAGAACTCCGACACCTGCACCATCGGGCCCGCGGACTCGCGCGGCCACTTGTCCGGCTGCAACGCGCTCGGGTAAGCGAGATGGATGTGGATCTCCATCGCCGCCATATCGCCGTGCTGGTACCACGGCAGGATGAACGGCACGCGCGGCGGCGGCGGTCCCTGGTTCAGGCCGCCGAACTTCGGCGGCGCCGGGAACCATTCCTCGATGAGGTAGTTGAAGGGGTCGTTGTCGACATGCATGACCTTGACGGTCTCACCGCCGTTCAGCGGGTTCTTCCACTCGTCCAGCACCTCGCCGGTGCGCAGGTCGGTGTAGACGATGATCTCGCGGCACATGCGACGGATCGAGCCGTCCGGCCCCGGTGCGAGGCGGATCACGCCGAAGCCCGAAGCGCCCACGAGGTTGACGACCTTCTTCATCGGCTCGACGGCGTACACATACCCCTTGAACCAGAAGTACTTCTGCTTGCCGTAGTCGAGGTCGCCCTGGATGCGCGCGTAGGCGAGCTGGTTGCCCTTGCCGGTCGAGAGGTCGAGGTAAGGCCCCTTGAGGCCGGGACCCGCGCCGTACTGGGAGGTCAGCAGCGAGGCGGCCGCAGCGGCCGAGGCCGTCGGGCCGAAGCTCATCGACGCAAGACCCGCGCCGCCGAGCGCGAGCGCGCCGCCGGCGGTGGTGAGGAAATCGCGGCGCTCGGGCCGCACGAGATCATCGGAACCGGACATGGGCACCCCCGTGCTTCGTGGAAAGCGTTCGATGTCCGAGGATGCTGCCGCAGCGCCGTGCGGGCAACGGCGGCGCGCGGCGCTGTCCATTTTCAAGCGGGCGAACGCCCGATACGGCCGGACGCGACCGACCGTCAGCCGGCTTTGGGCGCGGCCGCCTTGAGACGACGGATCTCCGCCAGCACGAGCTCGGCATGACCCTCCGCATCCACCTTCTCGAAGTGCCGGGCGACGCGCCCTTGCGGGTCGATGATGAATGTGTCGCGGCGCGAGTACTCCCAGACGCCCATCATGCTGGTCAGCACGCCGTAGGACTTGGTGACCGCCTTGCCCGAATCCGCCAGCACCTGGAACGGCAGGCTGTGTTCCTTGGCGAACGCCTTCTTGGAGGCCACATCGTCGACGCTCACACCGAGGATCACCGCGTTCTCGCGGCGGAAGGCGAAGATGTTGTCGCGCAGGCCGCAGGCCTGGGTGGTGCAGCCCGGTGTGTTGTCCTTCGGGTAGAAATAGAGGACCACCCACTTGCCGCGCTGCGACTGCAGCGTGACCCATTCGCCGTTCTGGTCCTGCAGCCGGAAATCAGGCGCCGGAGCACCCACCTTCGGCGAGCCGGCAGACGCCGGCAGCGCGGCGAGCAGCAACCCGGACAGGGCGGCGACCGACAGGGCGAGCGACAGGCGACGGTAGGACATGGCAGGTACTCCGGACGGGAAAACGATATCCGTATCTTGGACATGACGCCCCCTGCGGCACAATAGGGCGATGTCCGACCTGCCCACCCCTGTCCCGACCCGCTCCGCCTCGGCGGCGACGCCCGGTCGAGTCGCCCTTGTGCTCTCGGGCGGCGGGGCGCGCACCGCCTGGCAGGTCGGTGCGCTCGAGGCCTTGGCCGACACCTGGCCGGAGGAGCGCTGCCCCTGGGACATCCTGGTCGGCACGTCGGCGGGCGCGGTCTGCGCCGCCGTGCTCGCCGCCCATGCCGATGACTGGCGCCTCGGGGTGCGGCGCCTCGCCGAAGTGTGGGGGAACTTCACGGTCTCGCAGGTGTTCCGCAGCGACATCCCGGCGATGCTCGGCGCGGGCGGACGCTGGTTCGCCTCCGCGGTATCGGGCGGGCGCTTCGCCGAGGCACCGCGGGCGCTGCTCGACAACGCGCCCTTGCGTCACCTGCTCGGCGCGAGCGTCGACTGGGACGCGATCCGCCGCCATGTCGCGGCCGGTCGCCTGCACGCGCTCGCGTTGGCGGCGACGACCTATGCCGGCGGACAGCACCGACTGTTCTTCGAGGCCGCCCCGTCCGTCCGCGACTGGCAGGGCGTGCGACGCGGCGGCAGACGCACACAGCTCACGCTCGACCATCTGATGGCGAGCGCCGCCATCCCCTTCCTGTTCCCGGCGGTCAAGCTCGAGGGCGCCTACTACGGCGACGGCGCGATGCGCCAGCTCGCCCCGCTCTCGCCGGCCATCCATCTCGGCGCGGACCGCGTGCTGGTGCTCGGCGTACGCGCGCCCGGCGCCGCCGGCATGCCCGAGGAGATGGGTCGCGAGCGCGCTCCGTCCGCCGGCGAGATCTTCGGCTTCATGCTCGACACGCTGTTCAGCGACCAGCTCGACGCCGACCTCGACCAGCTGCGCCGCACCAATGAATTCCTCGGTGCCGTCGGCTCGCCCGTCCCGGGACTGCGGCGTATCGCGGCGCTGCGTCTGGCGCCGCAGGCCGACCCGCGCCACGCGGCGGCTCGGCATGTCGATACGCTGCCGCGCGCCCTGCGCGCCCTGCTCGGCGTGATCGGCGCGCGTGGCGAGGCGGGCGGACTGCTGGCGAGCTACCTGCTGTTCGAATCGGCGTACACGCGCGAGATGATGGCGGCCGGCCGCTCCGAGACGGCGGCGCGTGCCGCGGAGATCATCGCCCTGCTGAAGGGCGCGTCGGCGACGGGCTGAAGGGACCCGAGGGATCGCCGCCCATCGGCCCGTTCCCCGGCGGTCGGCCGCCGGGAGACCCGGCGCCTGCGCGGCGCAGCGAGGTCGTCGCGCGGTCGAGACCCTCCAGCGTCAGCGGGAACATCCTGCCGCCGACGAGCTCGCGCAGCATCCCGACCGACGGTGTCCACTCCCAGCGCTCCTCGGGCTCGGGGTTGAGCCATGCGAGCCGCGGGAAATGCGCGGTGAGCCGCTGCATCCACGCCGTGCCCGGCTCGTCGTTCCAGTGCTCGACGCTGCCGCCCGGCTGCACGATCTCATGCGGGCTCATCGTGGCGTCGCCCACCATCACCACGCGCCAATCGGGGTTGAAGGTGCGCAGCAGCTCGAGCGTGGAGGTGCGCGCCGAGTGCCGGCGGCGGTTGTCCTGCCACAGCGACTCGTAGACGCAGTTGTGGAAGTAGAAGGTCTTGAGGTGCTTGAACTCGCTGCGCGCGGCCGAGAACAACTCCTCGCAGGCGCGCACGTGGTCGTCCATGGATCCGCCGATGTCGAGCAGCAGCAGCACCTTCACGGCGTTGCGCCGCTCGGGGACGAGCTTGAGGTCGAGCCAGCCGGCGTTGCGCGCCGTGGCGTCGATGGTGCCGTCGAGGTCGAGCTGGTCGGCCGCGCCCTCGCGCGCGAAGCGGCGCAGGCGACGCAGCGCCATCTTGAGGTTGCGCGTACCGAGCTCGCGGCGGTCGTCGAGGTTGCGGTACTCGCGCGCCTCCCAGACCTTCACCGCCCGGCGCTGGCGCTGGCCCTGCGAGCCGATGCGCACGCCCTCGGGGTTGTAGCCGCCGGAACCGAACGGCGAAGTGCCGTTGGTGCCGATCCACTTGTTGCCGCCCTCGTGCCGCTCCTTCTGTTCGCGCAGGCGCTCGCGCAGCGTCTCGAGCAGCTTGTCCCAGCCACCGAGAGATTCGACCTTGCGGCGCTCCTCCTCGGTGAAGAGCCGTTCAGCCAGCGACTTGAGCCAATCGGGCGGCACATCGGCCATCAGCGCGGCGAAGGCGCGCTCGGCACCCGCGAAGTGCTCGGCGAACACGCGGTCGTAGCGGTCGAAGTGGCGCTCGTCCTTGACGAGCGCCATGCGCCCGAGCCAGTAGAACTCCTGCGCGGAGAGCGACGCGACGCGCGCCTCGAGCGCGCGCAGCAGCGACAGGAACTCGGTCACCGACGCCGGCACCCCCGCCTCGCGCAGCCCGAGGAAGAAGCGCACCAGCATCGTCAGCGCGTCCGGCGGCTGAGGAACACCAGCTGCTCGAAGAGGTGCACATCCTGCTCGTTCTTGATGAGCGCGCCGTAGAGCGGCGGGATGGACTTCTTCGGGTCGTCGCTGCGCAGCGCCTCGGGCGGGATGTCCTCGGCGAGCAGCAGCTTGATCCAGTCGAGGAGCTCCGAGGTCGAGGGCTTCTTCTTGAGGCCGGGCGTCTCGCGCACGCGGTAGAACGCGCCCAGCGCCTCGGCGAGCAGCTCGCGCTTGAGCCCCGGATGGTGGACCTCGACGATGCGCTGCATCGTGTCGGCGTCGGGGAAACGGATGTAGTGGAAGAAGCAGCGGCGCAGGAAGGCGTCCGGCAGCTCCTTCTCGTTGTTGCTGGTGATGATGATCACCGGCCGGTGCCGCGCCTGCACCAGCTCGCGCGTCTCGTGGACATAGAACTCCATGCGGTCGAGCTCGCGCAGCAGGTCGTTCGGGAACTCGATGTCGGCCTTGTCGATCTCGTCGATGAGCAGCACCGGCTGCACCTCGGACGCGAAGGCCTCCCAGAGCTTGCCGCGGACGATGTAGTTGCGGATGTCGGCGACGCGGGCCTCGCCGAGCTGCGAATCGCGCAGGCGCGAGACCGCGTCGTACTCGTAGAGGCCGTGCTGCGCCTTGCTGGTCGACTTCACATGCCACTCGAAGATGGGCCGGTCGAGCGAGCGCGCGACCTCGAGCGCGAGCTGGGTCTTGCCGGTGCCGGGTTCGCCCTTGATGAGCAACGGGCGACCGAGCGTGACGGAGGCGTTGACCGCCATCTCGAGATCGGGCGTGGCGATGTAGCGGTCGGTGCCGCCGAAACGGTCGGTCATGGTGCGCCCTCGGTGGCAGGTTCGAGCGTGAGTGTATGAGCCGTGGTGCCGGGCAGCAGCGGCGTGGGGCGACCGACGACCCAGTCGTCGAAGCCCTTGCGGTAGAAGGGCGAGAGCGGATGACCGCTCTGGCCGCCCGGGATGTGCAGGTAGGCCTCGGCCTCGCGGCCGGGCGAGATCGCGAAACGCTGCGACGCACCGAACGACGGCGCCGCGACGCGCGGCATGTCGTCGTCGCCCGCGACCGGCACCGCGGGCATATCGAGGTAGCGGCCGAGGCCGCCGAGCGCGGCCGACAGCGGATGGCGGATGCGCGCCGTGTTGCGCTCGCCCCAGGTGCAGCGCTCGAGGCCGCCGCACTCGGTCTGCGCCGACTCGATCACGGCATCGGCCTGCGCCAGCAGGAACGCGCGCCAGTCGGCGTGTCCGGCCGTCAGCAGGTGCGGCGGTTGCTCGGTGACCATCCGCCACAGCGATCCCTCGAACAACGCGACGGGGCTCGACCCCACGCCGGCGCCGAGCGCGCCGGTGATCATCCCCCACACCGCGTCGCGGGTGCCGTTGCGGAAGCTGCGCACCATGCGATAGCCGACCGCATCGGTCGCGGCGCGCGGCGACCACGCCGCCACCAGACGCTTGAGCTCGGCGCGCTTCGGGTGGTCGCGCAGCGCCTCCTCGTCAAGCGTCGCGAGCAGCAGACGCTGCCAGCGCTCGAGGAACACCGCACGGTCGTCGAGCTGGATGGCGAGCATGTCCGCCGGCGTCGCAGGCCGGTCGAGCGCGAGCAGGCCGTCACGGATCTGTCGGACACGCGAGCCGTGCTCGTAGCCCATGCCGCTCTCCGCCTCGTCGTTGCCGAGCACGCGCTCGAGCGTGCCGTCGACCTGGCGGGCGTTGCCGCTCCACAGGCGCCCGACCTCGGGGTCGACGATGCGCGGCGCCTCCGCGGCGCTGCGCCACTCGATGGGCCGCGGCGTCTCGGGTCCGCGCTCGCCGCGCGGGATGCGGCCCGCGATCGTCCACGCGATGCGGCCGCTGCGGTCGCCGACCAGCATGTTCTGGTGCGGGATGCCGAGCGACGGCGCGAGCGCGAGGACCGCGTCGAGGCTGCGCGCGCGCTGCAGGTCGAAGCTCGTGAGCGTGGTCGCGCCCGGCTCCACCGCGAGCCAACGCGCGAGCCAGCAGATCTCGCCGGTGCCCGCCGAGCCGGGCTCGCGCTGGACCACCACGCCGAGCGGCGATTCGAGGACAGGTTCGGCGACAGGGTCGCCGCGCAGCACCTCGATGCGCTCGCGGCCCGCCTTGAAACGCTGCTCACCCGCGCCGGTGTAGTAGACGCCCGCTTCGACATCGCAGCTCACGCCGCGCACATCGATCCAGTCGCCGTAGCTGTTGGTGAACGCCCAGGCCACGCTGCCGTTGCTGCCGGCCACCATCGACGGCACACCGGGCAAGGTGACGCCGTTGAGCTCCAGCGGCTCGCCACCGGCGACCTGCAGACGCGCGCGGTACCACACGGTCGGCACGCGCAGGCCGAGGTGCATGTCGCCCGCGACCAACGCGCCGCCGCCCGCCGCATGGGCGCCGGCGACCACCCAGGCGTTGCTGCCCGGCTTGCCGGGCGCGGCGGGTGCGGGCGCACCGGCACGCGCCGTACGCAGGTCGAGGAGCTCCGGCGGCGGTACCGACGGCGCATCGGCCGCCGCGTCCCCGCCCGCAGCCGGCGCCGCCGCCCGCGTCGGGAAGTTCGGGGCGTCCCAGTCGTCGCCGCGCGGGAACAGGAAGCGCATCACCTCGCCCGCCTGGCTGGCATCGGCCTGTTCGCGCGAGGCCGCGGCGACCCGCTCCTGGACGCGTGCGCCGATCGCGCGCCGGGCGATCTCCTGCCGCAGCTCGTAGTACTGCAGCTGCCACCACATCGAATGCACCACCAGCACCGAGTCCTCGGGGCGCCAAGGCTGCGGCGTGGCGCGCAGCAGGATGTACTCCCAGGGCCGCACGCTCAGCGAATCGAGGCCGCGGTTGACGCCGCGGGTGTACGCCTCGAGCACCGCGCGCTGCGCCGGTGTGGCGTCGGCGACGACGCGGCGCGCCACCTGCCGGAAGCGGAACAACCGCGCCTTGCGGTCCTGCGCGGTCATGCGCTCGCCCAGCAGGGCCGCGAGCTCGCCCGCCGCGAGGCGGCGCGACAGGTCCATCTGGAAGAAGCGGTCCTGCGCGTGCAGGAAGCCGAGACCGTAGGCGACATCGGCTTCGCTCGCCCCGCGTACGGTCGGCGCACCGCTGTCGTCGCGCTCCAGCGTCACCGCAGCGACCGGCCCGCCCTCGACCGCCGCGAGGCTGCCATCGAGCTGCGGCGATGAGCCGCGCAGCAGGCCGAAGCCGACCAGCAGGGCCAGCATCGCCAGCACCGCGAGCGCGATGACGAGGCCCGCAGCCCAACCGAGCAGCCGCTTCACGGGCGACGCACCTGGACGATCTGCAGCGAGTTGGTGCCGCCCTGCACACCGGTGAGCTCGCCCTTGGTGAGGATCACGAGATCGCCCTCCTCCACGAGCCCGAGGTCGAGGAGCATCGAGAACACGCGCTCGTGCAGCGCCACGGTGTCGCCGGGGGCCACATCGAAATCGACGGGCTGCACGCCGCGGTAGAGCATGACGCGCCGCCGCGTGGCCGCGTGGCGCGTGAAGGCGTAGATGGGGATGTCGGAGCGCAGACGCGACATCCAGAGCGTCGTCGCGCCGCTCTCGGTGAGCGCGACGATGGCTCGGACGTTCATGTGGTTGGCGGTGTACATCACCGCATGCGCGATCGCTTCTTCGGTCTGCGTGAAGGTCACGCCCGAGCGTTCGCGCGGCCGATGCTGCGAGGTATGGTAGGTCTCGGCGCCGACGATGACCTCGGCCATCGCCGCCACGGCCTTGATCGGGTGCTTGCCGGTCGCGGTCTCGGCCGAGAGCATCACGGCGTCGGTACCGTCCATCACCGCGTTGGCGACATCGCTCACCTCGGCGCGCGTCGGCACCGGGCTGGTGATCATGGACTCCATCATCTGGGTGGCCGTGATGACCACGCGGTTGCGGTGCCGCGCCTGTCGGATGATGCTCTTCTGCAGCCCGGTGAGCGCGGCGTAGCCCATCTCCACACCGAGGTCGCCGCGCGCCACCATCAACGCGTCGGCGGCGTCGATGATGCCGGTGAGCTGCGCCACGGCCTCGTGCCGCTCGATCTTGGCGACGATGCGCACCGCGCGGCCGCCGGCCTCATGCAACAGGCGACGCGCGAGGTTGATGTCGTCGGCATCGCGCACGAACGACAACGCGAGGTAGTCCGCGCCCTGCGCCGCCGCGAAGCGGATGTCCTCCCGGTCCTTGTCGGTGAGCGCGGGCGCCGAGATGCCGCCGCCCTTGCGGTTGAGGCCCTTGCGGTTGGAGAGCTCGCCGCCCGCGACCACGCGGGTCCGGATGCGCGTACCCGCCACCTCGAGCACCTCGAGGACGATGAGTCCGTCGTTGAGCAGCAGCGTGTCGCCGGCCGCGACATCGACCGTCAGCTCCTTGTACGCGACGCCCACGGCGTCGACCGTGCCCGCGGTCGGATCGAGCGCGGTGTCGAGCGTGAACTCGGCACCATCGACGAGCTCGACCTTGCCGTCGCGGAAGCTCTCGATGCGGATCTTCGGGCCGGCGAGGTCGCAGAGGACGGCGACATGCCGCCCGGTGCGGCGCGCGGCCTCGCGCAGCGCCTCGATGCGGCGCAGGTGGTCGGCGTGCTTGCCGTGGGAGAAGTTGACGCGCGCGACATCGAGGCCGGCGCGGCACATCTCGGTGAGGGTCTCGAGGTCGTCGGTGGCCGGCCCGAGGGTGGCCACGATCTTGGTCCGTTTCTGCATCAGGCCATTGTGCGGCCGCCGGCCGCCGCGCTCAACCTGCAGCGCGCGCCGAGGTCATCCCGAGGCGCGCGCCTCGAGCGCCGCCACCGCCGGCAGGGTCTTGCCCTCGACGAACTCGAGGAAGGCGCCGCCACCGGTCGAGATGTAGGAGATGCCGCTTTCGACGCCGTACTTCTCGATGGCGGCGAGCGTATCGCCGCCGCCGGCGAGCGAGAACGCGGGGCTTGCGGCGATGGCCTTGGCCAGCGTCTCGGTGCCGCGGCCGAAAGCGTCGAACTCGAACACGCCGACCGGACCGTTCCAGAGGATGGTGCCAGCATCGGCGAGCAGCGCCGCGAAGCGCTGTGCAGTGGCGGGTCCGATGTCGAGGATGAGCTCGTGCGGGCGCACATCGCCCGCCGCGCGCACCACCGGCACCGCCGCAGGCGAGAACTCCTCGGCCACGACCACATCGGTGGGCAGCGGGATCTCCGCGCCGCGCGCGGTCGCCTGCGCGAGCAGGGCGCGTGCGGTGTCCAGCATGTCGGGCTCATGGAGCGATTTGCCGACCGGCGCGCCGGTGGCGGCGAGGAAGGTGTTGGCGATGCCGCCGCCGACGATCAGTTTGTCGACCTTGGCGAGCAGCGACTCGAGCACCGTGAGCTTGGTGGACACCTTCGACCCGGCGACGATGGCGACCAGCGGACGCTTCGGATGCGCCAACGCACGCGACAAGGCATCGAGCTCGGCGACCAACAGCGGGCCCGCGCAGGCGACGGGCGCGAAGCGCGCGACGCCGTGGGTGCTCGCCTCGGCGCGGTGCGCGGTGCCAAAGGCGTCCATCACGAACACATCGCAGAGCGCGGCCATGCGGCGCGACAGCGCCTCGTCGTCCTTCTTCTCGCCCTTGTTGAAACGGACGTTCTCGCAGAGCACGACCTCGCCGGGCGCGCACTCGACGCCGCCCAGCCACTCGCGCTCGAAGCGCACCGGACGGCCGAGCAGCTCGCCGAGCCGCACCGCCACCGGCGCTAGCGAGTTCTCGGCCGAGTGCTCGCCCTCGGTCGGGCGACCGAGATGCGACATGACGATCACGCGGGCGCCGGCATCGGCGGCCGCGCGCAGCGACGGCACCGCCGCGCGGATGCGCGCGTCGCTGGTGATGACGCCGTCCTCGACCGGGACATTGAGGTCCTCACGGATGAGCACCCGCTTGCCCCGCAGGTCGAGGTCCGTCATGCGCAGCACGGCCATGCGCGTCGCCTCAGGAGGCCTTGGACCAGGCGAGCGTGGTGTCGAGCATGCGGTTGGAGAAACCCCACTCGTTGTCGTACCAGGCGCAGACCTTGACCAGCGTGCCGCCCGTGACCTTGGTCATGGTGGCGTCGTAGGTCGAGGAATGCGCGTCGTGGTTGTAGTCGATGGAGACCAGCGGCGCATCGGTGTAGGCGAGCACGCCCTTGAGCGGACCCGCGGCCGCGGCGGCCTTCATAAGTCCGTCGATCTCGGCGACGGTGGTCGCACGCGCGGCGGTGAAGGTGAGGTCGACCAGCGAGACGTTGATGGTCGGCACGCGCACCGCGAAGCCGTCGAACTTGCCCTTGAGGGCGGGCAGCACGAGGCCGACCGCGGCGGCGGCGCCGGTCTTGGTCGGGATCATGGACATCGTCGCCGAGCGCGCACGGCGCAGGTCCGAGTGGTAGACATCGGTGAGCACCTGGTCGTTGGTGTAGGCGTGGATGGTGGTCATCAGTCCGCCGACGATGCCGATGTGCTCGTGCAGCACCTTGGCCACCGGCGCGAGGCAGTTGGTGGTGCAGGAGGCGTTGGAGATGACGGTGTGCGAAGCGCGCAGAACGTCGTGGTTGACGCCGTAGACCACCGTCGCGTCGACATCGTCGCCACCGGGCGCCGAGATGACGACCTTCTTGGCGCCGCCCGCGAGGTGCGCGCCGGCCTTCGCCTTGCTGGTGAAGAGCCCGGTGCACTCGAGGACGAAGTCGACGCCGAGCTCGCCCCAGGGCAGCTTCGAGGGGTCGCGCTGCGCCAGGACCTTGATGCGGTCGCCGTTGACGACCATCGAGTCGCCGTCGACCGCGACCGTGCCGGGGAACTTCCCGTGGGCGGTGTCGTAGCGGGTCAGGTGGGCGTTGGTCGCGGCGTCACCGAGGTCGTTGATCGCCACGATCTGCAGCTCGCCGGTGCGGCCCGACTCGTAGAGCGCGCGCAGCACATTGCGTCCGATGCGGCCGTAGCCGTTGATGCCCACCTTGATCGTCATCCGTATATCCCCTTTCTTTGGTCTTGCTTGGGTCAGCTTGCGAGCAGGCTCTCGAGCGCGCGCGTGACATGCGCGGTCGTGATGCCGTAGTGATCGAACAGATCGGCCGCCTTGCCCGACGCGCCGAAGCGGTCGATGCCGATGACGCAGCCGCCGCCGGCGACGTACTGCCACCAGCTCTGCGAGGCGGCGGCCTCGACGGCGAGCCGACGGCGCACCGCCTTCGGCAGCACAGACCCGCGCCAGGCCTCGTCCTGCTTCTCGAACACATCGGTCGAGGGCATGGAGACGAGACGCAGCCGACGCCCGGCGGCGTTCAGGGCGCGCACGGCCTCGGCGCAGGGGGCGACCTCGGAGCCGGTGGCGATCACGATGGCCTCCGGCAGTTCCGCACCCGGCGGGTCGATGAGCACATAGCCGCCGCGCGCGACGGCGGCGAGCTGTGCGGCGTCGCGCGGCTGCTGCGGCAGCGCCTGACGCGTGAAGACGAGGCTGGTCGGACCGTCGCGGCGCTCGACGGCGGCGCACCAGGCGGCCGCGGTCTCGGTCGCGTCGCAGGGCCGCCAGAGGCTGAGGTTCGGCATGGCGCGGAGCGACGCCAGATGCTCGACGGGCTGGTGCGTCGGACCGTCCTCGCCGAGGCCGATGGAGTCGTGCGTGTAGACCAGCAGCACGCGCTGATGCATGAGCGCCGCGAGGCGCACCGCGTTGCGCGCGTAATCGGAGAACACGAGGAAGGTACCGGCATAAGGCGCAAAACCGCCGTGCAACGCGAGGCCGTTCATCATCGCGGTCATCGCGAACTCGCGCACTCCGTAGTAGACGTAATTGCCGCCGCCCTCGTGGCCGGCCACGGCGACCGAATCCTTGCGCAGAGTGTTGACCGAGCCGGTGAGGTCCGCCGAACCGCCGAGCAGCTCGCCCATCCCCGGCCCGATGGCGTTGAGGACCGCCTGCGACGAGGCGCGGGTGGCCTGCGGCGCGGTGACGGCCGCTGCGGCGGCGAACGCCGCCTCGCGCAGCCGCGACCAATCGGCGGGCAGATCGCCCTTCATGCGGCGCGTGAACTCGGCGGCGAGCTCGGGGAACTCGCGGCGGTAGCGGTTGAAGCGGCGCTTCCAGGCGCGCTCGCCGCGCTCGCCGCGCGCGCGCTGGTCCCAGGCGCCGCGGATGTCGTCGGGGACGACGAACGGCGGCGAGTCCCAACCGAGCGCAGCGCGGGTCGCCGCGATCTCGTCGGCGCCGAGCGGCTCGCCGTGCGTGGACTTGCTGCCCTGCTTGTTGGGCGCGCCCCAGCCGATCACGGTCTTGGCGCAGATGAGCGTCGGCTGGCGACGGTTCGCCTTCGCGCGGCGCAGCGCCTTCAGCACGGCCTCGCCGTCGTGGCCGTCGATATCTCTGATGACCTGCCAACCGCAGGCCGCGAAGCGCTTCGGCGTGTCGTCGGCCATCCAGCCCTTCACCGCGCCGTCGATGGAGATGCCGTTGTCGTCGTAGACGCAGATGAGCTTGCCGAGGCCGAGCGTGCCGGCGAGCGACACCGCCTCGTGCGAGATGCCTTCCATGAGACAGCCGTCGCCGACGAACACATAGGTGTGGTGGTCGACGATGTCGTGGCCGGGGCGGTTGAACTCGGCGCCGAGCAGACGCTCGGCGAGCGCCATGCCGACCGCGGTGGCGA
>Ga0209972_10001043_pt1 | contig 25398 bp, 18 predicted proteins | sample NOAtaG_7_FD_187302 | JGI IMG/M metagenome (GOLD analysis project Ga0209972, IMG submission 187302) | Freshwater lake microbial communities from Lake Erie, under a cyanobacterial bloom - NOAA_Erie_Diel1S_2200h metaG (SPAdes) (version 2) | ecosystem: Environmental > Aquatic > Freshwater > Lake ...
CGCTGCTCTTCCTCCGCCAGAATCACCCACAAACGCCGCCACCAACGGGTCCGGTTCTCGGTGCTCCACAATGCCATCATCTCCCGCGAGGCATAACGTGTGATCAGTGGATTCTCGTAGATGCCTTCCATCGATTGCTCCCATTCTCACCGCGTGCCAACAGCCTTGCGTCGCTGAGATGGCCTTGCCGTTGGATCTGCGACAGCCGTGACACCACAAGCTAGTCCTTCGGTCGGACCACTCCCGGAGGCAGAATCATCGCTCTGGGGCCCGCCGCAAGCGTCACATTGTGGCTTTGATGAACCAGGCCGTCCATCAGAGATCGACGGTTTGGCCACCACCAAACAGTATAAATCCTCTATATTATCCAACACGAAAAGAATGCCTGATCGTTACCCTTCTGCCTCCAAGGGACCTGAGGGGGATTTTTCCATCCCATGCGGGTAGGGGATTTGAAACCGGGATGCCGATGCTACCAAAAGGTTCAGACCCGGCCCCAGGGGTGCTGTTTGTCTTGTCAGGAGTTTCGCTCGTGCGTTCAATGATCGCAAGGATTCTCGGTTCGCTGGTGACGCTGGTCTGCCCGCTCGCTTTCGCTCAGCAAACCACGCCTCCCGATGCAGCGGCCCTCATGCCTGCCCAAACCCAGGCTTTCCTCCGCATTTCGTCGCTGCCCCAGGTGGTGGAACGGTGGAAGGAGACCCAACTGGGGGCCCTCACCGAACTGCCAGGCATGAAGGAGTTCTGGTCCGATCAACGATCGGAGATCGAAAGTCGCTTGGCAGAGGCGGGATGGCGGATGAACCTCCATCCCCAAGACATCTACGACATCTGCTCCGGCCAAGTGGCCGTTGGTTGGATCGATCGACCGGATACTCCCAACAAACCCTACTCGGTCGCCCTGATCGTCGACATCGATGGCCGCGAGGAAGCAAAAAATAAGCTTCTGGAACGAGTCAACGAGGAATTGCTCCAGCGCAAGGCGGTGAGGGAAGATCGCAAAGTGGGTGAACTCAACCTCATCCGTTACGAACTTCCAAAGCAACCTGGTGATTCCCAGGTCATCGAAACTTTCTACGGGCAGATCAACCAACAACTGTGGGTCGCCGACGACCTCCAGACCATTACGGAAATGCTTCGTCGACTGCAGCAACCCGACGGGAATGACTTGGCCGGCACTCCCCCATTCCAAAAAACCAACGCTCAACTGGAAACTCTTCAGGGGCAGTGGGATTTCGACTATTTCGTACGCCCTATCGGCCTAGCCAAGGTCCTTCGAACCATCTCTCGCAAACCAGTATCCAAGCAATCGGATCTCCTGAAGGCTCTCGAGAATCAGGGCTTCGGACACCTCGAAGCCGTGGCAGGTCGAGCGTCGATCAAACGCGACTCCTATGATCTCCTCCACGAAGCCTTCATCCTTGCACCACAGCCACTTCCCAAAACGGTCCAGGTCCTCGATTTCCCGAACAACACTCCCGCTGAAGTACCCTCCTGGGTCAGCCAAACCACCGCTTCCTTTATGGCCGTCTCCTGGAATCTGAAAGACGCCTTCTGGAAAGTGGAAGGACTCGTTGATGAAGTCGCCGGGAAAGAAGGTACCTTCAGCAAGGTGATCGAACAGATCCAAAAGGATCCGCTTGGCCCTCAAGTCGACATCCGCCAGGAGCTGATGCCCTACTTGACCGATGAAATCTATGCCATGGGGGACTGCGTCGAACCAATCACTCCCGACAGCAAACGCTCGATGATCGCCATTCGAATTCGGGAGGCCGATAAACTTTCGATCTCCGTCGACAAGGTGATGCGCGACGAACCGGATGCCGAGATGGTCGATTTCCAAGGTCACAAGCTTTGGCGCGTCGCTCGCAAGGAAGACCAGCAGCTCGATATTCTGATCGATGATGGCTTTGGCGAGTTCAACACGGGCAAAGACAAGGAAGAGGTCGAAGAGTCGTCCCAAGAGGAAGAAGAGCCCTGGCTGAGCAACTGGGCGATCGCTGTCTACGGCGATTTTCTTTTCTTCTCTTCCCACGCCGAAATGATCCAGGAAGCCATCACGAATCTCGATGCTTCTCAGGCCCAAGGCAACTTGGCGTCCGAGCAGGATTTTGCGAGGGCTAAGCAGGCGATCGCACAACTTTCCGGCGGCAAGCCCTCGGCCATGTGGCAGATCAACCGAACCGACCGATCTTTCCAGATGCAATATGAGCTTTTCCGACAGGACAAACTGCCGGAATCACGTAGCATGCTGGCGACCCTCGCCGATCGGCTTCTTCGCGCGAAAACCGAAAAGAGAGACAAAACGCAACGTGTCAAAGGCGACCTGCTTCCCGCATACGATGTGGTTCGCAAGTACCTTCTACCGTCGGGTGTCGTCGTCCAAAGCGAAGATCAGGGATGGTCGATCCGTTCGTTCCTCCTGGGTGCAGCCACCCCAGGAACCGATGCCACCAGCCAGGTACAGTCGATTCAGCTAAGCGATCGTCAGGCGGCGGCTCCGGTCGAAAGCCGTCAAGGAAGTGTCGATTCCAGCGGCACCAAGCGCTGAGGCATCGCGGCAGCCACTTAAGGGATCTCCAGTTTTGCCCAGAACGGCCGCTTCCTGTCGGCCCGCATTCTCGCATCCTCCAAAAGCAATTGAAGATCGGGACGCACCTCTTGGGTCGTCCTCTTCCCGCGGTCGAGAATGACGATCTTCTTGTCGAAATCAAAGCTCCCCGGCTCCAACCACAGAGTGTATCCGCGGGCCGGTAGGGTGCCGATCGTGAAGAGATTGGTCAGCGGCTTTCTGCTGGCTTCAATCTCAACCACCCTCTTGGCATCAAACGGAAGCAATGGATGATTCATCTTCTCCGGTGGGAAATCACCTGTTTCCAGCCACCAGAAAAATCGATCCCCCGGGCGCGCCGTCTTTAGAGTCAACTCCTCGGGGGCCGCAGGGCGGACATGGCTAGCCACCTTCAGCCATTCCATGATGCGAGGCAATTCCTCCTGAAAATGATCGCGTCCCCGGCCCGTGTAGAGTGTCATCAGGAAGTCGTTTCGGGACGACTGAACATACTGGTCCAAGACGTCACCATTGCGAGCTAAGGGAGCGGGCACACCATCGATGCTTCCTGTCACATAATAGAGCGGTACATAACGCGAGTTTCGTGTTGCGTAATGCTGGATGAACGGATTCTTGTTAGCAGCCACCACCACGGCTCCCGCCCAAAGGTCCGGATGGGCCAACGCCAAATCCCATGCAGCTTCCCCACCCATGTGGTGACCTGCAACAAAAATGCGGTCTGCATCGATGCTGCTCCTTCGCATCGCATCCCTCAGACAAACCAGCAGTCTGGCATGCTCCTCCTCGGTCGCCTCGTACTCAAATTGATCCTCTCGCCTCCATTGAGGAGCGACGACGATGAATCCGTGCCTGGCTGCTTCACCAATCGCCATTTTCCATTCGGTCGAGTACCTCCCCGCCCACCAGTCCAGCTCCGCCGAAGCATCGGTGAACTGGCCATGAATCGCCAGGATGCAGGGATAGGAGCGATAAGGGTCATAAGCCGGCGGCAGTTGAATCAGGTATCCAGGCGACTGCTCGTCTGAGAACAGCGGTGTTTTAGCCGTCACCGCATGACGAAGCGGATGCTCCTCCAATGGCTGGGGAAGCGGATCGGGTGGCAACAAAAGGGCCAGCATGGGGGCGATGTAACGTGGCACACCAGCCTCCAACTTCCGAATGCTCGACAACACATCGGATCGCTCCTGCTCGCTCAACCCACTCTGCAGGTACTTCGAAACCAACGGCCGCGCCTCCAACAAACTGGAAGCCAGCCCCAGGTCCTCGATCCCTGCCCCGGCTCCCAGGACCCAACCACCCACAGCCAAGGCAAGCCGCTGCTCCGCCGACAGCGTCGCATCGTCTCGAAGACGCAGGTAATCGGCCAACCGGTCGCGTGTGGCGGAGTTCAAGTGGTCGGATACCTCGCTGACCCAATCCTCCAAGGAAGCCTGAACCTGGGGGTCCTCCAACTTCTTGACATCCTCGGAGATCGCTCCAATGGTCTGCCGATCTTGCTCCTCCAGCGCCTGCGATTCCAGGATCCTCCGCTCGATCTTCAGTTTGGTCTCATCCGCCAGCGTCCTTGGGTCGAAACCCCGAAGAAGTGCTTCCGCCAGCCGCTCCTGCCCCGACTGCCGCCGAAGCTGCACTTCCTCGAACAACTGATCGGCCAACTGCTGATCCAGCAGCCCAACTTGATCCCGATGGACTTCTAACTCCGGAAGCGTCTGCATCGCCTCCATCAACACTTCCTTGGCATCGCTGTAGCGAGTCGCCTCCCTCAGCAAATTGACCACGTCCAACCATTGCTGAGGATCGCGTCGATCGATATTGGTGATCAGGATTTGCTTGAGCCGATCGGAAGGGATGGACGAAAGGGCCAGACGCATGTCCCAGATCACGGCGTTTTCCGTCTGAAGGCTTTCGACTCGCACCGACTGAGCTGTCACTTCGGTGATCCCCTGAAGAATGGTCAGGGGACCACTTGGGGTAGTGACGGTATAGATCCTCCTGCCAAAATCATCGAACGGCGTTACCTGCAACGTGCGCAGCAGCCCCGCCATGATCTTTCCCTTGGTCGCGCGGCGCGCCGCATTGGGAAGGACAATAGTCAAAGGTTCCCCACCACCCACCGACTCATTGGCAATGGTGCGTGTGTGAAAGAAGGTCAAACGCAACTGATCGTCAAGTAGCGTAATCGGCTTGGCCTTCGGCTCCGCCCCAGCAACACGCTGTGGGGAAAATGCGCTCTGATCCAAACCGGATGTCTCGCCCGTTCGGCCTGGCCCAAGGCGCATGCCATTGTTCAGAATGATGGTCGTCTGCTGCGACCAAAGGACCCCACAGGAAATCATGCAGGCCGGTAGAACCACCGAGCCAATCAGAAAGGGAAGGAGACTACGACTCGGAAAATGACTTCGCACCAGCATACCCTCCGGCTTGTCCCTGCCCGATTGCTGACCAAGCTGGAGCCAGCGGATCACTCCCAGATCCTCCTGATGCATCTTCCTATTCTAGAGGCACCAGAAACCACGCCCGAGACTACCCTACCATGAAAGGAGCAGGTATGCCCCGATGGTTCATCAACCGCGCCCGCCGAAATACTTCTTCAGCGTCTCCTGGGCTGCGTCTCGGGAATTCTTGGAAGTCGGTCCCTTGTTGGCCTTGGGCAACTTACCGGGAGCCAAGGGTTTGGCTCCCTTGGTCTCTTCTTCACCCGAAGCAGATTCCTCAGAATCGTTTTTGCCAATCGAACCGGTATCTTCGAGAACCAGCTGGCGAGTTTCGAAACTGGATGGAACCGCTCCGCGATCGACCTGATCTGCTTCTTCCAACCAAGAACTAATGTCGATCTCCACCGAACGATTTTCGTTCGATTGCTCCACCGTCCGCTCAATCACATCCTCAACACTGCGGACCTCCGGCTTCCGGGCTCCCCCAAGCTCCATCTCCATGACCAATTCGAATTCCAGCTGCCCAACCTGAATACGATCACCGGACTTCAAAATCTTCGCGCGATCGGGTTGCACCGCTTTCCCGTTGACCAGCGTCCCGTTACGACTCTTCAAGTCGATCAACAGCAACCGACCATCCTTTTGAATCAATGCGCAATGCCTACGGCTGACCGACTCGCTCTTGGGCCGCAACTGACAAGAATCGCTGCGCCCGATCAGAAACTTTTCGGTCTGAATCGGGATCTCTTTACCCTCGTGCGCCCCAGCCAACACCTTCAACTTCAACTGCATGTTCGTCGCCCCGTGCTATTCCAGGCTGCCCGAACGTCCCCAAAACAGGGACGATTACCCAATCCAATCCATATCCATCCTTGGCCACCCAGACTCTTCCTCGTGCAAACCACTAGTGCCTGGGCCTAACATCCACCTTTTTGGTGTTTATTGCATCGCTTCGTATCTTCATATCCTACCCAGTTCCCGATGGAAATGGAAATCATCACGATGCGGCCCTGGTAAAACAAGATCGTCCGATGCCGCCAATTCAGATGTCCAGTTCCAGCCAATCCAATCTGGCAGCCTCACTCCATTCCATCGCGAGCGACTCCGAAATCGCGCCGCGAATCACCCAGGCCATCCACGCCCCCCAACCTTCCAGCCTTTCGGTTTCTGTTGTTGTCGCAGTCCCCCACTCCAACTCCGGTAACCCCGAAGCCATCATTCCCGATTGCTCCACTGGCAACCTTTCAGGAAAGTCACACACACCCTCCAAATGAGGTGCAAGCTGATCGCTTTTCGCCAGCAATAGACTGCCATGCTGCAAGACACAGGAAGCAAGTCGTCTTTGGGCTGACCCAAGGATTTTCGATTCCCCCAGAACCAAATCAACTGGATAACGCCGCTCAAAGCAAAGGAAGGGATGTCCAGGGGAGGATGGCTGGGTCCCCAGCGAGTCGCCGGCCCGTCGGACAGGCCAGCCAAGCTTCCTCAATCCTCGCTCCACCGCCTGGTGGACCACCTCATAGAGGCGGCTTTCCTCTCCCTTTACGTTCCTCGCTGGATCGGCTGGTATGGCCAAAGCATAGGTCACTTCGCGATGGTGAACGATTGCACCACCCCCGGTAGGCCGACGAATCCGAGCTACCCGTTTCAGTCGATCCGGAATATCCGTGTCCTGCTGGAAATGTCCAAGCGACAATGTCGGCTCATTCCAACCATAGACCCTCAGAGCAGCACAGGAGAGGCGACCTGCGACCATTGCCATACGCTGATCGCGAGCCATATTCTCCTCACCACTTCCCCATGCGAAGGGAATCAGAACGCCGTCCATCGGGTCCTCGGCTGCCGGGCTGCCAGCACGTCATCGGGCCGACTGACTCGTGTCGAATGCGGCGCCTCATGCAATCGCACGGCAGGTTCTTCCAGGATCGAGCGCCATGCTTCGACAAACGCGTCCAGAGTCTCCTTGCTTTCGGTCTCGGTCGGCTCCATCATCAGCGCTTCGGGGACCGTCAGCGGGAAATAGACGGTCGGTGCGTGGAACCCGAAGTCCAGCATCCGCTTGGCCAGATCCATTGCGCTGACTCCTCGCTTCTTTTTCACTTCGCTCGCAGAGGCAACGAATTCGTGCATGCAGCGATTGCCGTGCGGCACTTGCAGCAGTTCGCTCAAGCGGGCCAGCAGGTAATTCGCGTTGAGCACTGCAACGTCGCTTGCCTCGCGAAGGCCCGGTCCCCCAAGCGTCTTGATGTAGCAGTAAGCCCGAACAAGAACTCCTGTGTTGCCGAAAAAGCTTCGCACGCGACCGATGCTCAAGGGACGATCGCTGTCGAGGTAATAGCTGCCGTCCCGGAATGCAACGACCGGTGCCGGGAGAAACGGTTCCAGGAAATCCCTCACACAGATCGGTCCCGCACCAGGACCTCCGCCACCATGGGGTCCGCTAAAGGTTTTGTGCGGGTTGTAATGCATCATGTCGGCCCCAAAATCTCCCGGGCGTGCGATTCCCAAGATGGCATTCATGTTGGCGCCATCGAGATAGACGAGGCCACCAGCTTCGTGCACCCACTGGCAGATCTTCGCAATCTGTTTTTCGAACAGCCCCAGAGTATTGGGATTGGTGATCATCAGCACCGCCGTGTCGCTGCTGATCTTGGAACGCAGATCGTCCAGGTCAGCTAGGCCATTGGGCCCGCTCTTGACGGTCACCGTGTCCCACCCCGCCATCTTGGCGCTAGCCGGATTGGTGCCGTGAGCCGAGTCGAGGGTAAGAACTTGCCGACGTTTCTCCCCTTTCTTGCGGAACCAGGCAGCCGCTACCATCAGCGCCGTTAGCTCCCCGTGGGCACCGGCGGCAGGCTGAAGACTGACTCCTGGAAGCCCAGAGATTTCTGCTAGATCCTTCTGCAATTGGTACATCAGTTCCAGCAGTCCCTGAATGGTCTGAGCGGGCTGCATGGGGTGCAGATCGATCATCCCCGGTATGCTCGCCAGACGCTCGTTTCGCTTGGGGTTGTACTTCATAGTGCACGAACCCAAAGGATAGAAGTGCGTATCGACCGACATGTTCAGGGTCGACAGGTTGGTGAAGTGGCGAACCACGTCTCCTTCGGCCAGTTCGGGCAAAGCTGGAGGCCGGTCGGCCAAAAGACCGGACGGCACCTGCCCGGCCCATGCGCCTTCGGGCACATCCAGTGGAGGGAGTTGGACCGACGATCGGCCAGTTTTGCTCAGTTCGGAAAGCAGCAGAGTCGACTGCACATTACGCATCGTATTAGCTCCTTGAATGGATTGGTCAACTGACTTGGTCGATTGCATCGACCAGAGCATCGATCTCTTGCCGGGTTCGTTTTTCGGTGACCGCCACCAGAAAACAATCCCGCCACTTCGAATCCCAATCGGCCAGCGGGATCCCCCCAAGCATACCGCGGTCGCGAAGCTGGGCCAAAAGCGATTCGACCTGTCCCTTGCGATCCCTCACGACGCACTCCCTCCATGTCGGAGCTTCCCACGCTAGTTCGACTCTCTTAGACGTACGGATTCGCGACTTCAGATACTCACCCTTTTCACCGCATTGCAGCGCGGTCGCCCGAAGCCCCTGGGGGCCCTGCAGGGAGAGATAGATGGTGGCACGGAGCGCCAACAGCCCTTGATTGGTGCAGATGTTGCTTGTTGCTTTCTCCCGCCGAATGTGCTGCTCACGGGTCTGCAGCGTCAGCACCCAGCATCGATTGCCATGCCGATCCTCGGTCTGACCTGCGATCCGTCCAGGTAGCCTTCGCACCAACGCGTCGCGGCAGGCGAGAATCCCCAGATAGGGACCACCATAGGCAAGTGGATTCCCCAGAGGCTGGCCTTCGGCCACCACCAGATCGGCTCCCCAGTCGCCTGGCCGCTTCAAGACGCCAAGGCTGATGGGATCGACGACAGCGATCACCTGAGCTCCCGCCTTTTTCGCTGAAGCGACCAGCGGATCGACCGGCTCCAGCGAGCCCAAATAATTGGGCTGGCTGACAAGAACACAGGCCGTCTTATCGTCGATCGCCTGTTCCCAACCGGCGATGTCGGTCAGCCCGTCGTGCACTGGCACAACCACCAAAGTTCCATCGATCCACTGCAGATAGGTTTGGAGCGCCTGACGGGTGTGGGGATGCAGCCCTTCGGAGACGACTACGCGGCGGCGTTTGGCGTCTAGCGACAGGCACATCAGGGCCGCTTCCACCGCAGCTGTCGCACCTTCATAGACACTCGCGTTGGAGACATCCATCCCGGTCAGCTCGCACACCAGCGATTCGTATTCGAACATCGCCTGCAGATTGCCCTGACTGACTTCGGCTTGATACGGCGTGTATGAGGTGTACCACTCACCGCGGGCAGCGATCTGATCGACCGCTGCTGGAATGAAATGATCGTAGGCTCCGCCCCCCAGGAAACAGACCATCGATTCGGCCCCCTGGTTTCTGGAAGCCAGCCGCTGCATCCATCGCGTCAGTTCCAACTCCCCAACTCCCGGAGCGATATCCAGGGGTCGGTTCATCTGCAGTTCCTTGGGAACCTGATCGTCGATCAGTTGCTGGATCGACTCCACGCCGATCGCTTCCAACATCGCGCGCCGATCTGCTTCGGTCGCATACAAATAGGACATGCTCAGCTCCTGTCGTTTCCTCGGGATACCCGCCAGGCGAACGCGCCAAGCCGGTCCAGAAAAGGCCTTCTCGATTGTGAAAGAGCGTCTTACGGGCGACAGCGTCCCTTTGTGAGGACCGCTGTTTATCGAAAGGATTCACCGCCTGCCCGCTCGGCCGAATCCCTGTTCTGCTATCGCCTGCCTGAAGGCTTAGTGGGATTGATCGCACTGGGCCTGGTATTGGCCCGATTCCAACAATCCATCCCATTCCTTCGGATCGCTCATCCGGATCTTCACCAGCCAGCCCTTCCCGTAGGGATCGTCTTTCAGATGATCCAGTTGGTCCGCCAGTTGGCTGTTGACTTCCACAATCTGGCCGCTGACCGGACTGTAGATGGTGCTGACCGCTTTGACTGATTCCACCTCCCCAACCTCATCGCCGCGCTGGACCTCTCTCCCGACAGTTGGCAAAGCCAAATAGACCAGGTCGGTCAACTGCTCAACCGCAAACGACGAGATACCGATGGCGACAACCCCGCCATTGGCCGAATCGGGCGATTCCGCCCACTCATGACTTGCCAAGTATCTCAGGGCTGCAGGATCACGCGTCATCTTGTTTCACCTTCGACTGAAAAGATAAAAAATGGCCGGCTGCCACAATGCACTTAGGATACCCGATGATAAAAAGGCAGCGGTGTCCTCACGGCGGCCAGAACGGTACCGCGGATATCAACCTGGTATTTGGCTGAAGGATCATCTGCAACCTTGGCATCCACGTAGGCCATGGCGATCGGCTTTTGCAGTGTCGGGGAGAAACTTCCGCTAGTGACCACCCCGACCGCCTTGCCCGACTCATCCAGCACCGCTGCATCCTGCCTAGCTGCACGCTTGCCGTCCAGCGTCAATCCAATGCGCCTCCGCCTGACTCCGGCTGCCGCAGCCGCAACGATCGCGTCGCGACCGATCCACTGCCGCCCCTCGATCTGGAGGGCAAAATCAAGCCCGGCTTCGATCGGCAAGATCTCCTCGGAAAGCTCATGCCCATAAAGAGGCATCGCTGCCTCCAGCCTCAGCGTATCGCGAGCCCCCAGGCCAGCAACTTGGAGTGGCACTTCTCGCCCTGCCAGAAGGAGATTCTCCCAAATCCGCGCTGCATCCTCCTCGCGCACGATCCACTCCAGCCCATCCTCCCCCGTATACCCGGTACGAGAGACGATGACCGGTTTTCCGTAATGCTCCGTGACGCAGCCTCGATAATTCCCCAGGGTCTGCACCCCCGGAGGCAACAGAGGCTTGCAGATCGATCGGGCAAGGGGGCCCTGCACGGCGATCATCGCCGTCTGCTCGGTGACGTCGTGGAACTGCACGTCTTCAAACCCCTCTCGATGATCCCCAATCCATCGCACGATCTTGTCGCGATTGCCGGCATTGACCACCAGAAGAAAATAGACGGTGCCTCCAGGACTCTCCAGACAGTACACCAACACGTCATCGAGGATCCCTCCATCCTCGCGACACATCAGGCTGTATCGAACCTGACCGACTTTCATATCAAGCACTCGCCGAGTCAGCAGTCGGCTCAACCACTGGTCGGCTCGAGGCCCATCGAATCGCAGTCGGCCCATGTGGGAGATATCAAACAAACCGGCCCGGTTCCGAACCGCTTCATGCTCCTCCACGATCGTCGTGTATTGAATCGGCATCTGATAGCCGGCAAACGGCGCCATCCGTCCGCCATGGGCCACATGCCAAGCATGGAGAGGCGTCACCTTGGTCGCTTCGTTCATCCCTCTCTCCTTCCCCCGGTTGGGATCGACGCACCTTCCGACAAAACATCCCTAACGGATCGTTTCGGCGCAGCATTCGACATTAGCGAAGCAGTTGGATTCCCCTCGCCAGCAGGAATCACGCCAGCAGGAATCACGCCAGCAGGAATCACGCCAGCAGAAAACGGTACAGCAGGAATCGCCACAGAAGAGATCGCAAGGCTACTTCGGGGAGTGAGGTGACCTTCCTGCCCGATCCAGCCAAGGGGCCATGCCGAGGCAACGCGAGGATCGCGATGGGACCAGAATTGGCCGTGAGAAACCTGAGCACAGGTCGCCGATTGGGCGTATGTCCAACCATTGCTGGGACGCAAAACGGGACTCCCTCCGCCCTAGCCAACGCCAGGGGCGGTCTGTGTCATCGACCCGGGCGCCGTGCGACGCAATTCCGAGCCTGGTTTCAAATTGGCAAGGATCAATCTTCAGATCCTCTAGCGGGGATCTAAAGAACGAGCAGTCCCAAAAGAAAATAGGGGCCTGATCGATCTGAGGGATTGTAGATCAATTGCAACTGTTGGCCAGCCCATCGATGGCATCAGGAATCAAGATTTTCGCCAAAGCGTCTCGCCTTGCCTTTTCGACGAATCTGCTTGCCACGGCCCCCTCTGGCATCGCTTCGCTTTTTTCCACCCCCAGGCGAAGTGCGAGCCGACTGGCTGGCTTCTCTTCGCGAGGCAACGCCTGAGGAAAGTCGTTCCAGATATCCCCACACCAATTGCCGCCGAATCAGATCGACCTGATGCACCTGGACGCGAAGAGGATCCCCCAGCTGGAAGCAGTTGCCACTGCGGTACCCCTCCAGCCGCATCCCATGCCGCTCCCAGCGGTACCGATCCTGAGGCAGCCTCTGAACGGGCAAGAAACCTTCGGCCGGGATGTCGATCCCGCGAATCCAGAGCCCGTCGGCCTTCACCCCGGTCACCAACCCCTCAAAGCTCTCCCCAACCCGGCGGCTCATGTAATGCAGCAGCTTCACCTTCACCAACTCCCGCTCTGCCGCTTCCGCTCGCTGCTCGCGCTGACTGCAGTGGTCCGCCAACGCCTCCAGTTGCATCCGATCCCCCCGCGCCGTGCCCTTAGCCAGCCGCTCCATCACCAGCCGATGCACTGTCAGATCGGGATACCTTCGAATCGGACTAGTGAAGTGACAGTAGTGTTCTTTATTGAGAGCGTAATGACGATCTGGCTCCACCTGGTAAATCGCTTTGGCGAGGCTCTTCAGGGTGCTGTAGTGGACTGCGTATTCAATCCCCATTCCCCGCACCGACTGCAGCACGCGCTGCAGCTCAAAGCGATCGGCCAGCGATCCGCACTCGACTCCAAGGTCTCGGACAAACTCCGTCATCTTTCGGAGTGCGATCGGTTTAGGTGCCCCATGGACTCGCCGGACAAATGGTACCTGGTCGCGGTCCATCCACGCAGCAATCGTCTCGTTAGTGGCCAGCATGAACTCTTCGATGATCTGGTGGCTCTCGGTCTGAATCTCCAGATGGGCTCCCTTAACCTTGCCGCCACGATCTAGATCGATCTTCACCTCGGGAAGCGACAGCTCGATCGCCCCTCCCTCCAAGCGTCGCTTGCGCAACAGCATCGCTAGGCGATCCATCTGGCTCAACATCTCATGCATCACATCAGGGATCTTGCCTCGAAAGGAATCTGGGGCTTTCAGGAATTGATCGACTTGTTCGTAATGAAGCCTCAATTGGTTGCGAATCACCGACCGATGCACCTCCCAGTGCACCAGAACCCCGTCAGGAGTCCACTCCATCAGGACGCTGATCGCCCATCGGTTGCGATCCGGTTGCAGACTGGCGACATGATTGCTGATCACCTCTGGGATCATTGGAATCACACGGTCGGGCAGGTAGATGCTGGTGGCTCGTTCCCTCGCCTCGTCGTCTAGTGCGGTTCCCTCCTCAACGAAGGCCGACACGTCGGCGATATGAACCCATAACTCCCAATGCCCCACTTCATTGACGCTCAGCGAAATCGCATCATCGAAATCCCGTGCATCGATCGGATCGATGGTTAGCGTCGGCAGATGGGTCAGGTCTCTTCGATCTTCAGGAATCACATCCTCTTGAAAGCGATCGGAAATCTCGCGCGACTGGTCGATCACCTCAGGGGGAAACTCTCCCGGCAAACCGAACTGGAATTCAATCGCCCGCGTGTCGACCATCGGGTTTCGGGCGCTGCCAAGCACCTCCAGCAGCACCGCTTCCCCTGGATGATCCCCTTCCGGGAAACGAACTACCTCGACAATGACTTTGTCGTCGGGGGCCAGCGGTATCCCTCGCACATCTCCCAGCCTCACCGGTTGCGCCAGTGGAACCCCATCCAACCAGACCAGCGCCTTCCCTTCCTGGACCAGATAGGTGCCGGAAAATTGACGCCGATGACGCTGGATCACCTCCAGCACCCTCGCCTCCCATTTCCCCTGCCTGCCCCTGCTGATCCGCACGCGCACCCGGTCTCGATCGATCGCGCCTCCGGTCGCAGATGGTGGAACGAAAAGATCTTCCTCCCGCTGGGACACCCCATCGGGTCGAAAAAAACCATATCCCGACTGGGTCGATCGAAAAATCCCTTCGGCAACCTGCTGGCCATCGCGCCGAGTGGGCTGCGAGAGGACCGATGACGCTTCGCTCTGGTCCATCGCTTCGGCTGCTTCTGGCTCCTCTTCGGACGCAAGGATGGGTTGGCTGCTTCCTGGTGGCTCCTGGCGCTGCAACCCACTTCGCACTGTTTCCCGAGACCCCGGTGAGGACCGATCCTGAGATCTGGACGGCGCATCGCTGCTGGAAGAGTCAGCCTCGAGCGGCACACTGGGCAGAGGGGGTAGCAGAAGATGATTGGCGGCAAACCGAAGCTTGCCCGCGCGAACCAGTCGCTTAACCAACCGCCTCAATTCCCCGTACCGCGAATCGTCCAGCCGCAGTTCCTTCAGCAAGCCGCGTGGCTTCATGGGACGATAACCAGGTGCACCGACCAGTGCGACAATCTGCTCTTCCAAATTTTCTTGTTCCATTCCGCCAGGATAACCGCTTCTGCAATCTTTGGAAATCAGCATTCCTTTCAGACCGCCACCCCCCTTTCACCAAAAGGCGACTCGCTGGATTGCAACTGGCCGCATAAAATAGAGGAGAGTTCCTTCCGAAGTTTCCCACCGCAGAGAACCGCAATGGACACTGCCCCCGCCTGGAAACGAGATAACCGGCCCCCACGTGTGCTAATCGTCGATGACGACTTTGAGATCATCGAGGCCGTTCGCTACGCCTTGGAAGAGCAAGGATACGAAGTGCTGGTGGCCCGAGACGGCAACCAGGGGCTGGCGATGGCCGAGCAGGTGCAGCCAGACCTGATGCTGCTGGACATGATGATGCCCAAGCGGAGTGGATTTTTGGTGCTGGAATCATTGCACCGCGCCTCCCTGCCGCCGATGCGGATCATCATGATGACCGCCAACGAAGGGGAACGGCACAAAGCCTACGCCGAAATGCTCGGCGTCGACGACTACCTTCGCAAACCCCTGGCGATCGACCGCTTGATGGCAAGCGTTCGTCACTGGTTGGAGGAACCTTTTACAGACACTCAGGCTTCCTAGGGATTCCATCGATGATTGCATCGCAAAGATTCCTGATGGTGGTTGGCCTGTTGGGGGCTTTCGGAGTTGCCATGGGAGCCTTTGGCGCCCATGCGCTGCCAGGCTACCTAGCTAGCCTCGGTCTGGAGGACGCCGTTCTCCAGAAACGACTCGATCAATTCCGAACCGCCGTGCAGTACCACCTGCTGCACACCCTCGCCTGCCTAGCCCTGGCCGCTCTTGCCACCCCAGTCACCTCCCGTCGCTTTCGTATCGCCATCGGCACCATGCTCCTTGGGATGCTCTGCTTCTGCGGTTCCTTGTATGGTCTTAGCATCCTGGGGATCAAACAACTGGCTCACCTAGCACCCCTGGGCGGGATGCTTCTGATTGCCAGCTGGTTGACGGTCGCATCGGCGGGATGGCCTCCTACCCCATCGGTCTCCCGCAACACGCCTTCGACTCCACCGATGCATTGAACAGAGAGCGGTTCCCGCAGATGAAGCCCGCCACACCTGCTCCGAAAGGTTTCTCTGAGTGGCTGACGGCTGGCCGTCCATCGTTTGACGAGGATGCCGCGTCTCAGCATGGCGACGCCCTTGCGATGATTCTCGATGGGCCCAGCACCTCGGCGGAGACGCAGTGGCCAGCTAGCGAGTTGGCCGCCTGCGGTTTGCACGGAGTCCATCGTTGGTTTCTTTCGGAAGAGCAAGGCGGCTACGGATGGGCTCAGGAAGAGCTACTGCACGGATATCGCTGGCTGGCTGGCCATTCGCTGAAGACCGCCTTCATCCTGACGCAGCGCGTCGCCGCCGTGAAACGAATCGCTCAAGGTGCCTCCGAAGAACTGACCCAGTGGCTGCCTCACCTAGCCGATGGTAGCGTGTTCGCCACGGTCGGCATCAGTCACCTGACCACCAGCCGCCAGCACATGGCAGCACCAGCGCTCCGCGCGAGACAGAAAAACAACAGTCACTGGCTCCTCGATGGCTATTGCCCCTGGGTCACTGGTGCCCACCACGCAAAGATGCTGGTGATCGGAGCCAGCGACTCCGCCGGTCAGTCGCATTTCTTCGCCATCCCACTTCCGCATCCCCATATCGCTTGCCACGCGCCCGAATCGCTCTTGGCGCTCCAAGGTAGCCAGACCGGGAAAGTGGAACTGAGCGATGCAACGATTCCTGATGCCTACCGACTGCGCCTGCCCCCCGGTGGCGACAATTCGGCAGGCAACCTCTCCACCAGCGTCCTCGCTCTGGGGCTTGCCGATCGCGCATGCCGCTATTTGCGGGAGGCTTCCTCCGAGCGGCCCCATCTGGCCGATTCCGCCATCCAGTTTCAGCAGCAGATCGATCCACTGCACCAACAGTTGGTCGACATGGCACGCGGTACCACGACCGACGCCACCCCCTGGACCTTACGAAGCAGCGCCAACGAACTGGTGCTTCGCGTCACCCAAGCCGCCCTGGTGGCGGCCAAAGGCGAAGGCTTTCTTTCCCACCATCCGGCCAATCGATGGGTGCGAGAAGCGATGTTCTTTCTTGTCTGGAGCTGCCCTGCCACAGTCGCTCAGTCCCACCTGGATCACTGGTCCACAACCTGCTCGAACAGCTGAAGCAGAGCAGGGGAGTGGTTGCGGCATCCTCCAAGAGGGGCCCCGGACTCCAAGGAATCCAAATGCGCTAAAAAATTAACCTTCAAGCCTTGCCTAGCCCCGACGAAATGGCTAATACTTTAGCCGTTGACGTTTAGCTCCTCGATGGCCTTCACGATGCCAAGCCCCCAAGAACCCCAGCTAAGTCGCCGTGAACGGCAGATTCTTGATGTCGTCTATGCGCTGGGGCAGGCTTCGGCCGCTCAGGTTGTGGCACATCTTCCCGATGCACCGAGTAAAACCGCCGTCCGAACTTTTCTTCGTATCTTGGAGGAGAAAGGGCATCTGGTGCACAAGGAGGACGGAAGGACCTACATCTACCGCGCCAGTCGGCCACGACAGCGCGCCGGAACGGGGGCCTTTCGCCGAGTGCTCGATGTGTTTTTCGGCGGGTCCTTGGAACAGGCGGTCGCCGCGCACCTAGGGGAATCCGCCGCACAACTCGATGAGGCCCAGCTCAAGCGATTAATCGATCTGATCCAACAGGCCCGCAAGGCACGAAAGGAAAACGGCTGATGGATGAATACCTCGGGCTGTTGGCAGAGGCGGGGCTAGAACTGGCCGTCCGATCGACCGTGCTCTTCGTCCTTGCAATCGGCTTTTCGATCGCCTGGATCCAAGCCTCTGCGGCGCACAGGCATCTGCTGTGGAGCGCTGCATTGATCGCTTCCCTGGCTCTGCCAGCCCTCTACTTCTTCGCTCCCAAGTGGCGAGTATGGCCTGCTGGGACAGAAAGAGCCATCGCAGGTGATTCGAATCGGGAATTCGCAAGGACCGATGGCGTTACGGATTTCCCAACTATCACCAAAGCGCCATCGCAGGTGGTGCTAGAAGACTCATTGAAAATCCCCTCCGTGAGTCCCACTGGCTTTCCATCCCCGGATTTTCTCCGCTCGACATCGATCCAGTCCATCTTGGGTGCGATGTGGCTGGCAGGAGCACTCTTCGGATTGGGAAGGCTTGGGCTTGGGTTCACTCGCTTGCACGCAATTGCCCGGCAAGCGGATCCGGCCAGTGAGCAAGTCGCATCGAAATTGAAGGAGCTGTCCCATGCGATGGGGATTGGTCGCCCGGTGAAAGGGCTTGTATCGCGCCATCCGATCAGTCCCATGACATGGGGATGGCGTCGCCCGATCGTTCTGCTGCCAAGTGAAGCCAACTCCTGGTCGGTAGAAAGATTGCGACTGGTACTGCTGCATGAACTGGCCCACATACGGCGATCGGATTTCGTATCCCAATTGGCAGGGGAGCTAGCGAGAAGCCTCTACTGGTATCATCCGCTGGCGTGGTGGAGCCTCCAGTGTCTACGGATCGAACAGGAAGCCGCCTGCGACGACTGGGTCCTGACCTCCGGCGCGAATCCCGAGGATTACGCTGAGGAATTGTTGAACATCACCGCCCAGCTTCGTCACCGCTTCCCTGAGGCAGGGGTTGCTCTGGCCATGGGGCGCGCCCAAAGGATCGAAGCCCGCGTTCATTCGATCCTGGAAACCCATCGCAACCGCGCGCAGGTCGGAACGTGGCGACGGAGGTCGATCGCGAGTCTCTTTGCAACCCTCTGCACAATGACCGCCATCGTCGGACCTTCCGCCGTCGCGGAAACGAATCCGTCAGTCACTCCCACCATGCCCAACCCTGCAGCCTTCTCCAGCGAAGCAGGCAACAACAACGCAAACGCTGGCCCGCAACAGGACCAGGCAGAGGCCGATGCCCAACCGCTCACCGAGGAATCCCGGGAACGACTAAAAAACCTCGCCACGGGGCAATCGCTTCCGCCCACACGCCAGGATCTGCCCTTGGTGCTCCAGTCGCTCCACGCCAAGGATTTGACCATCCGTAGCCAAGCGTTCCTGGCCATCGAGAAACTGGCCTCGCAGAAACTGTTCGCCCCCCAAGACCTCCCGTCGCTCTGGGAAGGTCTCCTGCCCAATTTGCAAAACCAACTACAGGACAACCAACATCAGGACACTGCGGAGTGGACGGTGCGAGCCGTCGCTCAATTGCTGCAGCAACCGGAGCTCTTCTCCAGCCCCTTCTGGGTCCAACAGGAATGGAGGCTAGAGCGAGAGCCATCCGACGCCGACCGATGGGCTGGCCGGATCCTCCAGGGCGTGTACGAAGCGAGCCTCCCATGGTTGGCGAGTAGCGACCGGGAACTGCAGTGGCGAGGCGCGAAGCTGATCAGCCATCTGATGAAGCATCTGCCGCAGGCCATGCAGGAGAAGGCGATCCGCTCCCTGCTGGACATTCCACTTCCGACAGAGGCAGACACCAACCCCAGCAGCGCGCTGGCCCGCTGCCGCAGGCAGGTGACGATGGCCCTCGTCCAATCCGCATCCGTCATCTCCACCGAATCGCTGGCAGGGGCAGTCGCGGAACGATTGCTTGAGGCAACCAGCGACGTCGACGCGGTGATGAATGACGGTGTCTATCGAGGATTGGCCATCCTGGCCTCGAAGACCCAAGGGGAACTCCGGCAGCGGATCGTCCGCGCACTATGCCTAGCCGCCACCGACGGTCGATGGATCTACTCGCGCACGTCCGGAGTCCCCACGCCTCCCAAACATCATGGTGCCGATGCCCTGACCATCATCGCGCCAAATCTGACCAGAGATGAACTCGTGCTGGCCCTGGAAGCGATACCAGCACCACCTGAAGGCAATCGAGCGCCTTACGATTCGATGTATCAGGAGACGCTGCAAGCCCTGGCTGCACGCCAGCGAGAACTAGATTCCAAGATGCAGCCCCTGGAACGAGAGGAAGAAGATCTGGCCTTCTTCGAAAAACGATACAAAAAGAAATTCACCGACGTGAAACCCAAAGGCGAGTATCCCGACCCCGACCAGTTCTACTCTGCCATCGCCAAAGAACTCGGTATTTCCGAGATCGCCTGGAAAGCAGCAGTGGAGAAGTTCGGTTGGAAAAAGGAAGACGGCCGGAACATCTTTGCCATGCTGAAAGGAGGCCCGACCTCGGATGGTGGAGAAGGCACTTGGGATGTCCTCTTCATTCGATCCAAGATCAACCCCCTGACGAAAAGACCGGACCCTGCCTCTGTCGAGCAAGTGATGGTTCAGATCGATTATGACGGGAATGTCTCTTTTCCGAAGATTCCTCAGTAAACCATCCACTGCTGAAACTCAGGGATCTTCATCATTTCTTGGTGGCCTGAGCAATCGCATGCAGGAGTCGGGGATCGTTTTCATGGCACACCCCGCCTCAAGGCCAAGCGATAGATTGCTAGCTTTCTAGTACATGAATGCGTAGCAACGTAAAAGCTAGAAAAATATTGGCTTGATCTTGGCGAAATGTTCAACGCGACATTTCTTAGCCCTGGCTCACACTCTGCCGAGGCCAACCACAGGGTTCCCGTAGAGATCGCTTAATCGTCGCAACCCGACTCTCAGCACCGGAAAAACACAAGAGTTACCGTTTCTTAAGCTTTTTCGAATTCAAAGGGCAGATAGATCATCGATTCTCACAGAAGGTCCGATTTGTAACTTTCATAGTGGGGATTATGGTAATGCGATGCTTCAGTCTAAAAGCGATTCTCCGTTGCGGCGGCTTCCTAGCTGCCTTTTCGACGCTCATCACTTCCGCGAACGCCGCCGTGGTCACCTCAACCAGTGCGCCCGATTTCGCTTCAGCCCAAGTGATCAACGCTTCTGATTTCTCTATGAACTTTGATCCAAACATATTGGATTCATCGACGATACCGCACGTGGAAATTGTCCAACTGGGGCGATCCACGGCAGGTCGAGACTTCTACCGATTTTCTCATAACGGAGGCACCGTCCACCTGGACGTCGATTCGGCACCAACCATCACCAATTTCGACCCCTGGATTGGAATCTGGAACGCCGGGGGCAACTTTTTGGCGGATGACGATGACGGTGGCGGCGATCCAGGAGACATTGCCGGTGTGAACGTCGGAGGACTCTACAATTCCAATTTAAGCAATTTGAGTCTAGCGGCAGGCGACTACATCATCGGCGTCGCGGGTTTTCCAGCGAATTTTTTCGGTGCGGGCATCATCACCGGGGAGCTCATTCCGGTCGGCGGTGCTTACACTTTAGTGATTTCGTCCAACAACGTACCAGAACCTTCGACTCTGGCTGCCCTCGGCCTGATGTCCTGCGGTGCTGGTTTAAGATCTTATCGCCGCCGCAAATCACTCCCGCAAGAGAAATAATAAGGCTGCTAAACTGTTACCCCGCAGTCTGCACTCTTTCGTGAATTCATCGATCTTCAGTTCCGTTCGAGTTCGCAAACCTTGAGAACGGGACTGAGTCAACCGAGTTCGCTTGCAGAACCACCTTCGCAAGCGAACTCGGAGATGAATCACAAACGCCCTAGCAGCAGGAGAGAAAAGACACGCCACCTCCCTCCTGGGTAAACAGTTATTTCCTGCTTAAAGATGCTCTATGGATTCCATCTTCGCCAGCTCCCAAGATCGAGGGATTGCGGAGGTTGCATTAGATTCCAACTCGTCACCATCTCTTCGCCAGCCCTGTGTCTTCCATACCTTGCTCTACCTACGAGGCAGCAAAAGTCGAGGCTGGTTACCATGTCAGCGCCAGGAATCTGGCAACGCTCTTTCTGACATCAGAACGATTCGGCGATCGAACTCAATCGAGCTATCTGCTCTCGCCTCTCCAAGGCGTTCCTCGCACCGTCTCGTCTGATCTCCCGGACCAACATGGCAATTGGCCCGAGGAAAAACAAAATGAAAGAGACGAGTATGGACGCCAGCCAAATCGATCGGCTGTCCCAGGCGTGGTTGTGCCAGGCCATCCCAGTACCAGCCATCAGCACGCACCCGAGTAGAAAGGATCCAAGGACCAATAAGAGTACCGGATAGTAGTATGGTTTCCAGCGTCGATTGTCTGGGGGCAAGCGAACCAGAATCGCTGGATCATTGAAGACAAACTTTCGTTTCTGAGTCTGGTTTTTACCGACCAGTATTTCATCATCGATCAATCCCAAGGCTAGCCGATCCCCTCGTTGAAAAAGCTCTGGCTTGGAAAAATACGAAAAGTAAACCACCTCCCAGCTATCCATTTGCGCGACAACGATGTGCTGCTTTTCTTTCCCTTCGAGTGGGCCTCGGCCAAACGATTCGATGCTCCCAGGAACGAGTTCTCTTGGGATGGCAACTCTCAATCCGATGCGAGAAACTCCATCAACATCGATCCTCAAATTGCTTCCCGATGCAAGGACCGTACCATTCCGCCTTTGGAAGGTAACTTCACTGTGCGGATAGATTCCATGGAGCAGGATCGCCCCTTCGGACGCTTCCTCTGGATCGGCATTCCAAAACGAAATCACGTAACCTATCCTCCACCGGGATCCTTCAGCCACTTCTCACTTTCTACAAGCTAAAACTGCACCGTGTTTTGTGGCAGCAATTTTTTCGGGGATTTCTGGCAGATGCCTATCGGCTCGGAAAGAATGGCCCATTCGACAACTCTATGGAACCGTAGGTCAAGTGCCATGCACTGCGACAAGGTTACCGTGTTGGAATTGCGGCTCAATCTTCGCGGTACGTCGCGAACCATCCCGTGACCTTCCATGGGTGCTTCCAAATGGATGCAGTGAAGCGATCGCTAACCACCAAAACCCAGATAGACCGAAAAGGCAGGATCATGCAGATCGCACCACCTGATCCTGCTTCCGGAAGATGCAGCAGGCAGGATCATCGATTTCATCTCGACAGTTGGCTATCGGCCCAACCGTGGCCTGCATAGCTAGAGTGCAGCAAGGATGGGCTTAGGCGCCCCGTCCCTGGGTCTGAAGACTTTGCCACAATCCGATCAGTTCCTGACCGTAATCCAACTGCCCCAACTGCCGGTCTCGTTCCAGACTCCATTTGCTACGGAGCAGTTGGCATAGGTCCGGTTCCAGCAACCGATCGATCTCAAGGGACCGGCCGTTCTGGGCTGCACGCCGCAGATCTCGCAGCACTTCGCGCCAAGTCTTTCGCCGCGACGCAGCGCACTGGGCCAGGGTGTATCCTGCACTGGCTAGTCGCCAAGTCCACTCCCAGTGATCACTCTCCTGCAGCCCGCCGTCGATCAGATCCTCTTTGGTGGCTTCCTTGGCTTCCAGTGGAGCGGAATTCATCGCGCTCCCATCTCCCTTGAAGCTGGCTTGTCCAGTCGATTCCTGTCCCTCGATGCCTGCCGACGCTTTCGGTTTCGCCGCAGCGGCTGGTTGTCCCGCGGGCGTCTGAGGAATTCCATCAAGGCTCCGCAAACGCATCGCCACAGCGCCAGGCCAGCGAATTCCAGTGGGAAGCAGTTCCTTTCCTGCGGCGACTTCCTTCCCCAAAGCGGAGAGCCCAAGCAGAGGACGATGTTTCTGCAGCTCCGTCTGCTCCAGCACCCCTGCCGAAAGCAACGACTCCAGCAGACCATTGGCTTCTGCCTGTTTCCATGCCTTCAGCAGCCCAAAACCTTCCAGCTTGGACAGCCTAAGCCTTTGGATCTTGGCGTTCTCCGATCCAGTGAGGAATTGCGCCACCAGGGTTTTCCCCAGTCGCCCGTGCAGCCTTCCCACCGCCTGAAGGACTTTGCGCACCGATCGTGCAATCGCTGCTTCCTGCTGCGAGTCCGACGCATCCGGTGCGGTGGCAACGGCAGCATCGCCCGCACCCAGAACTCGGCCAACTGGCGTGGGCCCTGGATCGATGCTGAACCATCCGCTTTGATTGAGGCATCGGTCACACGATCCGCATGGCCGGGCTTCGGGATCGCCAAAGTATCGAAGGACCGCCATCTGGCGGCAGAGTTTTCCTTGCGCGTAAGCGATCGTTTGATCCAGCTTGTCGTAGTCGGCGGCTTTGCGCGCATCGAGTGTCTGGAAGTCGATCTTCAGCTGATCGAAGGGGACATCGCGCTTCCGAAAATGGATCGCCCTACCACGAAACGGCGGGACGTATTCGATCGCTTCCAGTTGCGATAACGACCGCAGCACCTCCTGCAGCGGATCCCGCTCGATCTCCGTTCGGTTGGCCAGAGTGCCCAAAGAAAAATAGACTGATTCGTAGCGGCGATCCCCTACCATCTGCTCCAGCGCCCGCAGCACCTTGCGACGCCGCTGACTGGTCCTCGGCAAGAGCTCCACCAGCGTGGGTAGGTCGCTGGATATCCGCACCATCGCCTGCCCGGCTCCCGAATCCAGCCGCTCGATCACCCCCGACCGCGAGATCCACTGCAGCGCCGTCCCGATCGACTCGGCCGTCATCTCGATCTGCAGTGCATCCCGCATCTCCTGCAGCGTCATTTCGATCGGGTCCGTATCCAGCCCCTGGATGTATTCATAGACCCGCTGCACCATCTCGCGTGGCGGATAGGCATTCTCGATGAAGAACTCCTGGATGTATCGGTCCTGCCCTGAAAAGAGCAGCACACACTGCGACGCTAGGCCATCGCGTCCGGCTCGACCTGCCTCCTGATAGTAGGCTTCCAGGCTTCCAGGCAAATTGTAATGGACAACGAACCGCAGATCGGACTTATCGATCCCCATTCCAAAGGCGTTGGTGGCGACGATAGCGGGGTACTCCCCTCGCATGAAGCGATCCTGCACGAACCTCCGCTGCTCGGGAGCCAGCCCTGCATGGTAGGCAGCCACCGGCAGTTTGACCTCCTGCCCCAATCGCTCCACCAATTCCTCACAGCGCTTGCGCGTCGCCGCATAGATGATCCCCGCCCCCGGTCCACTCTTGAGAAACTCGATCAACTGCCGATCTTTCTCGCGGTCCGAATGGCAAGGGATGACGCCGAAGTGAAGATTCTTTCTGGCAAAACCGGTGATGAATTGTTGCGGCTGCTGAAGGCCGAGTAGTTGGACGATGTCCTGGCGCACTCGCGGAGTGGCAGTGGCGGTCAGCGCGACGGTCTGCACGCCCCCAAGCCATTGTCGAAAGGCACCGATGCGGGAGTAATCTGGTCGGAAATCATGCCCCCACTCGCTGATGCAGTGCGCCTCATCGATCGCCAGCAGCTGGATCGGGGTTGCTCGGAGCGCCTCCAAAAACCTTGGATTCCTGAGCCTTTCCGGCGCCACATAGACCAGCGAGTACTTTCCCTGCGCCACCTCCTGCAATCGCTCTGACTGCTCCCCCATCGTCAGCGTGCTGTTGATCAAGGTCGCTGAAATGGATCGTCGTTGCAAAGCATCGACCTGATCCTTCATGAGGGCGATCAAAGGGGAAACCACTACCGTCAGACCGGGCCTTACGACGGCAGGCAACTGATAGCAGAGACTCTTCCCACCCCCGGTGGGCATGACGCAAAGACAGTCATGCCCCTCGAGGATATGGTCGATCACTTCGGCCTGGCCGGGTCGGAACTGACTGAGCCCGAATCGCGGGAGCGCTTCGGTCGCATTCCAATGAGATCCCATGGCATGCGACTCCTTCCTCGCCAAATCCAACCTTTTTCCGGAACTAAGCCGGCAGTCGAACTTTTGCATCCAACATGGCAAAGGTTCGATCCAGCGGACGGCTCTCTACGGTCCGTCCAGGTGTGCGACCGGTCGATCAGTAGCTGACCTTCGTCAGATTCGGGCAGGCCGCCTTCAACTGCTCGACTGCCTTCTTCGAGACGACGGTGTTATCCAAACGGAGCTCCCGCAGCTCTTTGAGCCCCACCAGCCCTTGCAGCGCTTCGTCGGTCACTCCAGTTTTGCCCAGGTGAAGAAA
>Ga0209972_10001045_pt1 | contig 25357 bp, 21 predicted proteins | sample NOAtaG_7_FD_187302 | JGI IMG/M metagenome (GOLD analysis project Ga0209972, IMG submission 187302) | Freshwater lake microbial communities from Lake Erie, under a cyanobacterial bloom - NOAA_Erie_Diel1S_2200h metaG (SPAdes) (version 2) | ecosystem: Environmental > Aquatic > Freshwater > Lake ...
GAAAGACAGAGCAAAGTGGTTGCACTGCTGCGTCCTTCACTGCTAAGTCGAGAGAGTTTGGTAAATTCGGCTTTGCGTCCATCATGCAGAATTTCACAGTTGAGACAAAAGCGAAAAGGCTTTTTGACAAACCAACAGGGAATACCTTCGGTTAATTTATCGGTAATCGTTCCATTGGATAGAATCCGCAGCTTTTGCGGAATGCGATCAATATATTTTTGTTGGGGTTCCCGTCCACCTCTTTTGGTAACTTTAAACCAACTATCAGGTAAGCGATCGCAATCTTCGTCACTCCATAAATCAGGCTCATCAAGGGTGATATAGCCTTCTTGAATTTCGGTGTTATCGGGGTCAAAGTCGATCGCATTGGGAAGTAGCGGTGTAATTTTATGATTTTCGCGATCGCAACGCACCATGTAGTAATCATGTCCGCACTCGCGACAAAAGACAATGGGGAACAGCAAGCGATCGCCTGTGGTGCTGTATTGTCCGTCAAGGGTAAGGTATCGCCGATCTTTAGGCTCAATCGTGGCATAGACACTGCCGCCTTGTGAGATGAACTGATGCAGTCTAAAAGTTAAACCTTTTGTTCGGCTGCCCCATAGCAATACATCAGTAAGTTTTTGTTCGCATTCAGAAACTAGATGTCCTGTCAGTTCAGCGAGTTGCGTTGCACCAGTGGAGATGGCGATGGGAGTACGACGGATTAAATGTCCATTGTCATCTTTTAGCCCAAAGTTCATCTCAATCCAAGCAGGGAGAGGATGTTGGCGAAAGTGAGTTAGATCCGTTTGAGAATCTGATGGTTCGGGTAAGGGATTGGCGATCGCCGCCTTTAATTCCACAAGGTCAGGCTCAGGGCGATCGATGGAACGTTTGAGTGTTTCATCGATCACATGATTGGGTTTGACCTCCGAGCCGAAGAGCTTACTGGCGACATCTGAGATCGTCTTGCGGATATCATGGCGATCGCCTTGGGTAGACATGGTGGCGCTTGTGCCGATGTATATCAGCTTTTGACCGCACCGTTGCTTCAGTTTACGAATCAGCATTGCCACATCTGCGCCTTGACGACCGCGATAGGTGTGCAACTCATCAAGAACAAGAAATTTTAAATTTGTTGATTCGACAAACTTTGCTTCATGAGTACGCGAAAGCATCAATTCGAGCATCACATAGTTCGTGAGCAGGATTTGCGGCGGATCGTTTTGGATGGCGATCTTTTGAGCTTGGCTTTCCTGACCCGTATATTTTTCAACGCGAATATGGGTGTCTGGAACATTTTTGAGAAACTTCTTTAACTCTTCTTCTTGGGAATTAATTAAGGCATTCATGGGATATACCAAAATTGCCCTAACGCCATTTTGTTCAGGATTACGGATTAGGTCATCAAAAATTGGCACGATGTACGTTAAACTTTTGCCCGATCCTGTACCTGTAGTGACAACATAGTTTTCTTGACGATGGGCGATTTCAAAGGCTTGTTCTTGGTGATAGCGAAAGTGAAAGGGTTGTCCTTTATCAGTGCGGAAATATTGTGAACAGTCAGAATGTAAGATGCCTGCGGCAATGAGTTCGCTGGTAGTTCGTCCTTTTTGATATTCGGGAGTTAGTTGCAGGAGGGGTGGTGTCCAGAGATGTCCATTGTTTAACTCCTGTTCGACAAATTCTTTAAGTCGCGAATCGGAGATTTTGAGAAAGCTTTCGATGTAGCTGCGATATTCATTGATGATGCGATCGCGTTGAGCAAAGATGTTGAGAGATGGAGTGGAGGGAGAATCGTTAAGATTAATAATTTGATTACTAACTTTAACGACTGGCTTATTTTGAAACCAATTAAGTAATTTCTCTGCTAGAGAATCGCTCATAGTCGCAGGATCGAGGGATTCACCGAGTTGTGTGAAGTCCCATTTTTCACGGATTTCTCCAAAGAGAATTTGCAATTGAGACTCATTAATATCTGCGGCTTCGACTCCTGAGCAGTCGATCGCCACATTCCCATCGACAATCATGCCCGCAAAAGTATGTAACACGGCTTCAGGCTGTTGGATCAGGTTTTGTAATTGCAGAGATAGTTTTGAGGACATAATTTTAATTTAAGACTTTCCAGTAGGGGGCTTTGAGATTTTCAATAAATTCAGAGGGATGGGAGGATGAGCCACAGACCATTAGCGATCGCATGGCTCTAGAACAGCCGACATAAAATAACCGCCTTTGTTCATCTCGGATTTTAGAATGTTCTTCGTTAGGTAAATCACTATTGAAGCTTGGGAAATTACCTGATTCTAAGCCTGTGACTACTACAAAAGGAAACTCTAAACCTTTAGCGGAATGGAGTGTCAGAACTTTGATATAGGGAGCTTTAAGATCGATCTTTTTACCTGAGACAAATTTGGCTTTGAGTCCCAATTGTGATAATTGTTTGGCATAGGTTTCGGCGCTGTAGTTGTTTGGGCAAAGGATGGCGCTACCATGCAGGGGCAGGCGGAACCGTTTTGCTGAGTCTATTAAAAAATTACGAATAGCGGCTAGTTCCTGATCTTGGTTGTTACTTAGGAAGAGCAAAGGAGGATCGCCGATATGTAAAGAGGGAATTTGCTGCAAGCATTCTGGATCGCCTGCTTCTGTGCCAAGCAGAATATCGGTACAGGCGATCGCTATTTGTTGGGTGTTGCGATAGTTTTGCTTGAGGATGAGCGTCCGTCCCGTGACTTTCAAATCTTCATGGATTTGCTTCCAGCTAAAGCCGCGCTGATAGATGGATTGAGAAGCATCGGCGGTGATGTAAATATTGTCGAAGTTGGGAGTGAGGTTAAGTAAAAAGCGCAGGGCGACAGGGGAGAAATCTTGAGCTTCATCAATGACGATCGCTTGATAGGGTTTTTCAACTAAATTTTGAGCAACTTCAAGAGCTTGGCGGCGTAGCTGTTCCCATGTGAGGCTGCCATTTTTAGCTAATAACTTTTCCCATGTTTCATAAACTGTCCAAATTGCTTCACGAATATTTTGTCGCAACGGCACAGCCCGACCACGCCGATCGTGGGCGATGTAATCATCAAGAGTGCGAATGCCCCAATTTTCGATCACTTGTAAGATTTCATCAAGGAGGTAGGGTAAACCTAGTTTTTGTAATGTTTGCAGTTTGACTTGACGATCGAATACATTTTGGGCAGGAATATTCGCTTGCTCTAGGGCATTAGCTAATAGTGATAGACATTTATCACGATCGATGAATGGCGTAGTTTTGCCTGTGGTAACGAAATAGCGGCGGGCGATCGCATCAATTGTGGTCACTTCTACGCCTTTATCCGCAGGTGGACAGCCGAGTAATTGTTCTAATAGTTGTTCGGAATAGGAAACGAGGGCGTTGGTGTAAGTGGTAAATAAAATGGAGGTGCAGCCCTGCTCGACTAATTTTTTGATGCGATAGAGGGCGAGGGTGGATTTACCAGTACCTGCACCGCCTTTGATCAGGACTGTGCCATTGCTCCCAAATTGAATTAATTTCTCTTGTTCGTCGCTGAGCTTAAGTAAAAAAGCACTGAGATCGCCAGCAAAATAGCGATCGAGGTCTTCAGCTTGACTGAGGACAAATTCGGGCTGAGTGTCTATTTCTTCAATGGAACGTGGATAAAGGTTATCCAGAATCACATTTAGCAAGCGATCGGGCATATCTAGCTCTAGCAATGCTTCAGCGCTATTCACCTTAGCGATCGCTGTCCAATATTGTGCGGGAATCTGCCATTGTTGCAAGATATCTTCTGTAAGTGCGAACGGCAAAGTAGTCAAGGCTTTAGCCTCATCACCACTTTCCCAAGTTGAGAAAGAAGATACAGCCACCTTCTTAGGTTTTACCGACTGGCGATCGAGGGTGGTTTCTGGCGCTACGACATTAGGAATTTCGGTTTCATAGGTGCGCTCGTTGCGCTTACGCACACTCAGCAGTTTTACCCAACCAGTACCGATCGCATAAAACAGGCGATAGTCACCAATACGGATGCGATAGACATTTTCATAACCTTTGAGCTTTTTGGCATCACCATCAGCAGAGATGGGATCGCGTTCTAATATTTTGGTGGCTTTAGGAACTCGTTTGGCAACGCTCTGCGGTACGCCGATGAGTTCATTTAAGAAGGTTGGAGCAAGGGTGATGCTAAAGGTCATTGATTTGGGTTTGGTTGTACTGAGTCTAACTAATTGTCATTTGGCTTGTAATTGCGACTACAGATAAAATCGATGAAGTCTAATACTTCCTGTTTTTGAAATGCGCTAAGTTCACGAATTTTATCAATGATTATTTGCTCTTGAGTTGGGTTTGAAGAGTATCGTCTTTTAAGGATTTCAATGAAGTCAATGACAATATGCTGTGCTTCGGGGGTAAGTTCTGCGATGTCTTGTTGAACGGTGTTTAGGTTGGGCATGGTATGTATTCTCCTGTTTAACTAACGGCAAAATCAGTGTATTTGCGGAGGTTTGGCGGATCGAAGGCGAGGACAATATCTGCTTTGGGAATGCCGAGATCTACTAATTTATTGGCTATGCCAATTTCTGTGCCGTCTTGCTGAATCCAGATTTTGTTGTCAATGATGTCAACGTGGAGAACAACGCCATAGACTCGTTTGGAGTTGCGCCAACCTACATAGACAAGTTGATAATGGTCATGTTCGGTGTCAAAGATGGTTTCTGCGCGAATACGGGTATCCCAAACTAGGCTGGCGTGTTCTTTTAGAAGGTTTTGGATATGTTGACGGCATTGGGTGAGGGTATCCATTTTGTTGTTAAGCATAAACTGCAACTTTTTGAGGTGTGATGGGGTAATGATATAAAACCATTAGTTGTGAAGAGTTTAGGGTTTCAATAGCATAGGCTTTGCCTGTGGTATCGCTAAACTCTACTTCAAAAACATTTGGCTCGTATTCTTCTACAATTGTGCCGACATTGCCTCGATGTAGTCCTAATTCTGGGAGATCTTGTAAGAGGGCAACGACATCTAATAGTTTCATGGGTTTACTCCTTTTTTAAATAATGTAGCAAGTGACTAAACGGGGAAAGTTTTCGTTGTAACGAACTATCCAGACGCTATGAATAGTTGCGGTTTTGTCTTGGTATGTCATGGGGAAGTCAATAATATATTTTTGTCCGTATTGATTTGATTTATCAGGAATTGCTTCATAGTTTTTAACAGCATTTAGAAGTGCGCTTTGAAGTTCTGGGAGGTTATCTACGGTGATGTTTAGGGCGGATTTAAAAACGCGGGCTTTATGTTGTCCGTCACTATGACTAGGATTAAGGCAATATCCGACTAATTTGCTGTCGTCGATGTAGGTCTGCTGAGGATTAGGTAGTTTCATTAAGATTTCCTCCTAATATCCCAGTTTATCCCATGCTTCGAGAACAAGGCGTTGGGTGCGGTATTCGCCATATTTCTTCATTTCGTTGTTTTTTAGGACTCTAAATGTCTCGCTGGGGAAGTCTGCGCCGTAGATGTCGGCGGGGTCGAGGATGTAGCGTAGTTCGTCACGGGTTAAGCCGTAGAGTTTGGCGTAGTAGGCATCGAGTTCGGCACGGATTTGGGCGCGACGGTTTTCGTGCCAGATGAAGGGGGAAAGGGGAATGCCTTGGAGGTTGTCGTCTGGTGTCTGGGTAGAGTCAGGGAACGCGGCGCGGTTGGCTTGCCATTGCTCTAGGATTAGCTGGCGGAGGTGGGTTTGGTGGGTGGGATCTGGTGGGGTGGTGAGTTCGAGTTGTTTTTTGCCTGTGATTTCGATGTCTAGGGCAAAAGTGAGTTGTTGTTTGTCGCTGGCTTGGGTGAGGATGGAGTGGGTTTCGGTTTTGCTCCCTTCGACTTTGCTCTGGGATCGCGTGGGTGTGGGATTCCAAAGGTCATCGGCGAAGGGTTTGATGTCCCATGCGGTGTAGGTGAGTTCGAGGACGCGGGGGGTGATGTAGTTGATGTCGTTTTGGCTGTAGCGATCGGGGGGGAGGACGGGGAGTTGTTTGACAATGAAATAGCTAAGAGATGTACCGCCTACTTTTTGACGTGCTACAAAATCAAAGACTAAACTACTAAAATTTGCAACAAAGCAAGAAATAAGTTGTGAACTTTTATCTATAAATATGAGGGGAGCTTTATGACCAACTGCAATTTTTGGTAAAAAACTTATAACACAAGTTCTGAGCAATTTAGCGCTTGTAACATCACGAAAACCTAGTAACCAGTTTTTATTCCATTTATGAGTTAAGCGTTTATCTACTTCTTCTTTTTCAACCCAATATTGAGGGACAGTTCTATAATCAGGATCTTGATAGCATTCTAAGGGTGTGTCAGCTAATCCTCTTCCTGTTGTTCGTCCAGTAAACTCATAAGAACCCCAGCGATGATCGTAATGCCAAAACATTTTTGCTTCGTAGAGAGGTACTGTATTTACATTTGGGGAGTTTTGAAATAATCCGCTATCATTTGCCATGTGAAACATAGTCATAAATAGAATATTCCAAGGATTTTGACCTGTTTTTTCATTTTCTAAAACAGGTACACGCTGATAAATCTTCTTAGTTATATCTGCATCCGTAGCTGTACGAAATATAGGACAAGTTAAAGTATTAGGATTCAACAAATTAATATCTTTTTGAGTAAGAGAAAAGAATCTTTTTTGTTCCAGTTGTTGAATTTTTCTAATGTAAAAAACAAATAAAGGATTAGCTTCTTTAAGTTTTTTGCCATATAGTCCAAGAATACAGAAACGTACTACATTAGCAATTTCTGAGAAGATAAATTCTTCATTTTCAAATCCTACAATTTGGGATAATGTTTGAGTATTGATGACATCTCCAAAGAATTTTTTACAAGTATCATCCGTAACAATTCCCGTAGGCACAATAATTCCAGCCCTACCATTCCCCGCAATCAAATCCCTCGCAGTCTCCGAAAACACCGCATAAGTATTCACATCACCCACCGCCGTCAAAGGAAAACGATTCGACTCGCGGATAAACTTACTTTGTGCCTCAGCATCATGCTTCGCCGCCTCAAACTCCCGCGCCAATTCAGGCTTCTGAGTAGGCAAAGTCTTAATCAACTTCTCCCGTTCCGACTTATTCGCCGCCTTCGCAATATCCCCATCCCGCGAAGCAAAAAACTCCTTTTCCTGTAACTTGATGCGCTCCCAAGGAGGATTACCGAGAATGCAATCAAAACCATCATTCTCAAACACATCAGGAAACTCTAAAGCCCAATGAAAAAAGCCCTTCTCAGAGGCTAACTGATTCGCAGCATCAACAATATCTCTTACTCCAATCCCACTACCAGAAGGTGAATTAAGATCCTCATTCAACAACCTGACTAACGCCGCCGTAGTTGGCAATAACTGCAAATTCTGCTCAGTCAAAGGCATAAAAAACGCCGCCGTCCACAAATTGCAAGCCGAACGACTTCGCCACCACTTGCGATCGCGTTGATTAGCCTCATAGCGCTCCTTCTTTTGCTTCACAAACTCAGGCGTATTCTCAGGAATCCGATCCAACTCCTGCCATGCTGAGGCAATTTCCGCCAAATCATCATCCAACTGCCCCGCCGTCGAGAGTTGCCCCTTGAGATCTTTGAGTCTTTCCTGCTTATTCGCCTTCTTCTTGATACTAGACAGCGCCTTATCATCCCCAGTCACCGCCTTAAACGCCTCATCAGGAATCCCTTCTTTTAATACATCGAGATTTAAAACACCCACCAACGAGTTACCGCACTTAATGCGATGGTCAAGGAAATTAAGCGGCATCCCCTTCGCAAAACCCTCAATCCAAAGCGCAACCTTGCAAAGGTCAACCGCTAGGGGATTGATATCCACACCATAAATGCAATGCTGAATCACATCACGGGTCGCCTCACGCAAAGGTTCAGGACTAGGCGCAGCTTCACCTGTCCGCACTTTAGCCAATTCCTTCCCAATCCGCCGTGCTGCTGCCAACAGAAAATGTCCAGACCCACAGGCAGGATCGCAAACTTTAATACTCAGAAGAGCTTTTTGTAAATCATCGGCATCCTTCATCCTTTCTGCAATCACAGGCTCCAAGGCACTCTTCACCAACTGCGCCACAAGCTCTGATGGTGTGTAATAGGCTCCTGTTGTTTTGCGATCGCTACCCGCCACTAACAAAAACTCATACTTACCCTGAGACAAACTCACCTGTGGATGAAAATCTAACAAGCTCTCATAAACACTACCTAACTCTTCCACATCCAGCGCCGCATAATTAACCCGCCGCAGTTGTGCCTTATCGGTCGGTGCATAGAGCGATAGATTGCGAATGACGACCATCAGATCGTAATTATCTAAGGCACTGACATTTAGCTCTGGCAAAGTCGTTGAGCCGAACAAATCACCATTTAGCGGCGATAGCCCCAACAACTCACCGCGCCAATTTTCATCAAAAAGGCAAAACGTCACCCGCAAACCTTGCCATAGGTCTTGAAATCCTTCGCGGCGAGGAACGATCGCCTTTTCTGCTAGAGCGCGTAAACGCTCAATGCTGTAATACTCCTCATAAATCCTTACCTTTTCAGGATCTTCTCCCGTCAGTAATAAATTGCGCGACTCCGCCACCATCAAGAATAAAAGGCGATAGATCAGCAATAGGATTTGTCGATAAAAATCGCGATCGCTGATTTCCTTAGCAACAAACTTATCTCTCAATATTTGATTTTTTGGATGTTGCAAGAAACCATTTCCTAAGTGGGCGATCGCTCTTTCGACACCATCTCTTAGGCGATCGCGTACCCTGCCGCCCTGCTGCAAAGTTTCTTGATGATAAAACTCCAACAGACACTCATGGGCATCGTCCATTCCTATCGGTAAACGCGATCGGTGAAATAGGCGATAAAACAACCCAAAGTCAGCAAAGTTTTCCCCTTCGAGAATTTGCTCAAGATCGAACTCAATATAAGTAAGCCGCGTCATCAAAGAAGAGTCACGCAACAACCGCCACTGCAAACCATTGGTAGTAATCCCCCATAGATGCTCAGTCCGATTGAGATATTCCTGCATCAACCCATGCGCCGACAGCCTCGGATTTCCACTCGGCGGCTTCTGGTCAAGTCTTATTCTGCATCCAGTAATGTGAATCGGAGAAGTTACCGTAGTAGTTGCTTTAGCAAGCTCCCCACCCCAATCCCCCGCCCGATGCGAAATCGCAAAACTCTGTCCATCAACAATCTCCGCCTCACCCCTAAAACTGGGTAAATAACCCAAGTTATAAAGCAAAGGCACAACCCAAGCCTTGCGCGTTTCCGTAGTCCCTGAATCCGAAAAGCCCGATTCTTCACGAGATTTTTTAAATCCTGCCCAAAACTTTTTCGCCTCACCCCAAACCGTCGCAATCTCATCCGCCAGCTTATCTACTTTCGCTAGGGCAAAGTCTTCGGGCGATTGTCCCTTAATATTACCCGTAACCAGATCTGCAAGAAAGTCCCCCGCAATCAAATTACCTTCAATATGTAAACCTGTGGTGTTTTTGATGATTGGAGTAGTGGTCATAATGCTTAATTAAATTGATGAAGATTAACCGTAGTAAGGCTTTAGCCTCTGAATTTGAAGGTGTAAAAGGCTAAAGCCTTGACTACTCCGAACTACTTAGGTTTCAAAACATAGACACCGAGCAGATCCATCGGTAACTGAGCCTTCACTTTGACTTGCCCCTCTTTGGTAATTGCTCTAACTCTACGGTGAGATTGCGCTAAATCTTGCGATCGCGACTTCGCAATTAACTCCAACTCCTCCTGCAAATCCTCCATACTTTCTAAAAGATCGCGCAGATCGGACTGCACTATGCCCAAACTAGGCGGATTGGCGACAGGTTCAGCCGTTTCAATTAATCGTAAAGCCTCACTTGGTTCTAACCAGATCGGATTTTCTGAAGTTCCTGTAAACCCAACCACTAAGCATTCTTCAGCTAATAGACTTTTATCCTCTTTAAGTCCTTGTTTGGGACTATCGATCAAATGTCGTAGGCGCAATAATAATAGAGTTGTGCGCCTAGTCACCGCATCTGTCACCGTAAAACCACACCTTGCCGCCACAGGATTAGTGGTATTAGTCAAAACATTTTCTAATAAATATCTTGCCAAACTTTCGACAAGGGGATGATTGCGCCCAATAAATTCCACACCTTCGGGCGTAGGACTGACAAAAGAAAGAGTTAACTTTAGGCGATCACCTAAAAATGCGGACAGACTGGAGGCAATCTGGGACGGGATATTTGGCAACACATAGCAAGGATGTTTTTGGAACGTTTTGGGAATGAGCGTGGCATTCATCCGCCCACAAGCCGATCGCACAAAGCGCTCAATTTCTTTAGCACTACCCAACACGCGATCGGACTCAATTAATTCCTGTTGCACATCTTCCGAAGTAATTGCCCTCTGAGCAAACCTTGTACGGCTAACTTTTTCCTCAGCTTGCTCCCAAATCTGATTCATTTCAGCGTCCAGTAGCGCCAACTGTGAGCCAGCGTCAAACATAGAAAGCTGTACCCCTGCCGATTCGTACTCAAATAAAGAGTTAAAAATTCGCTCGGTAATATTGGCATTGTCCATCGGCACAGGCACAGTAATGCCCAAGGATCGATGGATTTTAACCGCCTTGCGAATCAATACTTTTAACACCACATCATCTATGGGATTATCTTGTCCACAGAGTAAAGCACATTTCACTTCCGATGCTTTTTGACCATAGCGATCGACCCTACCCTCACGCTGTTCCAGTCGGTTAGGATTCCAAGGTAAGTCATAGTGCAGCACTGCTGAGAAATGCTCTTGCAAATTTACGCCTTCACTGAGGCAATCCGTTGCCACTAGCACCCGTTGAGGATAACTGGCAAGTTCATTTAAAAATATTTCCCGTTCATCTTCCGACTGTTCGCCCGTAATCGCCAACACCCGCAAGCGATCGCCTTTTTTATCAAGCTTTTGCTTCAGCACGTCGCCCAAATGCTTCGCCACATACTGCGCGGTGGCAATATAGCGACACCAGATAATCGGATGATGTCCTTCATTGAGCAACGTGATTACCGTAGCGATCGCCTGTTGCAGTTTGGCATCCTTTGCCCCGTAGAGTTTTTCCGCCTCTTGCACAAATTTTTTGAGCTTACGGCGATCGCTATCTCGATATTGTTGCTGTCCCTGCTCGATCGCTAAAGTCGGTTGAGCATCGGCAGACTGTTCCTGTTCTGTCGGATCGTAAACATAGGATGCCATCAAATCTTCATCGATGACTTCTGCCTCTAAGCGCTCCGAAACCTCACGCTTTTCCACCTGTTTACTCAAGGTCGCTACCGCCGCCGCAGGTGATGACATCACACAACGAATCAGCGCCAATGCTGCCCAATAGCGTCCCCGCTTTTGGGCATAGGACATATCATCGGTGACACCCTTAACCAAGCCTCGCGCAAAATCATAAACCTCATTAAATAATTCCCGATATTCTCGCGTCAGCTTGTAACTAAGCTCCGTAGATAGTCTCTCAGGAAATGGGGTTTCACTGCCTAGCCACTGCTTCACGTCAGCGCGACGACGTTGGATAAAATGACTGGCTAGTTTGATTCTTTCTTTTTCCGAAAGCTGTTCTAAATTCATCGCCGCAAATTCTGGCTTAATCAAACCCAAAATTGATAAGAAAGATTCTTCAATGCCGCTGTGGGGCGTTGCTGATAGGAGCATTAAATGTTGATCCTGCTTTGCCGCAATCTCATTAACTAACTGATGGCGCTGCTGTTGAGAAGCGCTTTGACCACTTGGACGCGAACAGGTATGCGCCTCATCAACAATTACTAAATCTGGACAATGGGCTAAAAAACTCGCTCGCCGTTTATCGGACTTGGCATAGTCGAGACTAACGATGATATGGGGATAGTAGCCAAATACATGATGATCTCCCGCAGGTAGCGATCGCTCTAATTTGCCCACTGTCCCCGACCGAATCACCACTGCCTCAATATGAAATTTTTCTCGTAACTCCCTTTGCCACTGATCGCATAGGTGCGGTGGACATAAAACCGCAAGGCGCTTAATTTCATGGCGATCGAGCATTTCCCTTGCTATCAATCCCGCCTCAATCGTCTTCCCAATTCCCACATCATCAGCAATCAGTAATCGCACTGTCTCTAATCGTAAAGCCATCAACAACGGAACCATCTGATAGGGACGCGGATACACCGACAATCTCCCCAAACTCCGAAAAGGTCCCGCCCCATTCCGTAAACTTAGCCTTGCTGCATCCATCAATAACAAAGCCGCTTGTCGGTCTTTAATTGCTTCAGGTTGTGGTGCAGGAAATTCGGCTGACTCGATTACTTCTAATCCCAGTTTCTTAAAAACACCGCAAACCTCATCTTCGTTCCCACTTAAAGGTCGTAGCCTAATCACATCAGCATGATCGGGCGGCAAAACTACCCACTGGCGATCGCGACAAGTAACTACAGAACCAATGTTATAACTAGGCATATTTGAAAAATCCCAAAATTAGAAAACTTTTAAAGAGCTTGAGATTTAGTTGGGGCTTGCTTCTTCAGCAGGTTTGGCTTCTTTAGGCTTTTTCTCAAATACTTGGATATTTGGCTCAAGCAAAACAAATCCTGTTTCAGTAGCTTCACCCATCTTGCCTGCGATCGCCGCTACCCACTGTGGATAATTAGCCTGTGCATCTTCCAACTTCTTAAATACTTTGGGTTTCACCGTAACACTAAAGATTTGACCATCACAATCTAAGTCAAAGGACTTCCAACCGTTTTTATCAACGGACACGTCAAAAGGAAGTTCGCTAATTTTGATGGCTAATTCCAGTTTTCCTTGTATTGCCATATTTTTATTGTATACCTAATGATTGATGTGTATTTATAACACATTTGATTCCTAGCATACGCTACCAGTGATTAAACCTCAAATCTGAAGAAAACTTAGCGATTTCTATTAGGTTATTTCTGTCCTAAAATATGACTAAAAGTATTCCAGAGAAATGTAAAAAGTGTGCGATGCTTTCGGCGGCTCAGGCTCAAGAACTTCATGGTGAGTTGGGCGATCGCTGTTGGAATCCTGCGGTTTGCTATAGTCGCCGTTCCTATGCCCGTCATCAAGATCGCCGTAATCTGATTCGTTCTCGTAAACGCGGTGATTCCGATGAAAATTTAGTTGTTAATACTGATGAATTCGCCTCAATTTTTTGGGCGGTGTTAGTGGTTTATCGGCAGTCGGGAACTGATACACCAATTCATGCGATCGCTGCTCAAATTTGGAAAGGACAAGAAAAGTTCGCAGCGATTCCACCAATTCATTGTGCGGGGATGGTTGCGACGCAAGTGCATACTTATATGCAGAAAGTGTTGGTTTTACTAGAGTCTAATTATGGGATTAAGAAATTTGCCAGTCAAGAACGCCTCGATCCTTGGCTTTGTCCTTTGCGTCCTTGCCCTTGTCATTCAAATTAATTTTCGGTGTGACAATGAAAGTTAAACAGCTTGAGTTGGATTTATGGGATGTCATTTCGTCTGCGAGACAGACTCCTGAAGATGCAAATTTACCAATGGTATTTAAGCTTTTAGATCTGACTCTGGTTGATCTTGATACGCGATCGCAGTTGCGAGTAGCAGGAGAGGCGGTTTGTCAGATTGCAGATTTGTTTTGCGATCGCTCTAGCTTTTTATTTGAGGAGTTACATTCTCGTGCGGTAAAAGGTGAGCCGATCATGGCTGATGATGCTTTTGATCATTATGTGCGTCAGTCGATGGTGGTGGATTTTGAGCAATTTATTGAGCCTTTGCCGAGTTTACCGAAGAAAACTCCTGAACAAACAAAAAATGGTAATTCGATTGTTGGCGCAATTGATAAGGAGGTTTTGATTCAAGCTTTGGAGCAAGAAAGTTTGCTTGGTTTTGAGGAGGAGTTTGAAAAAGCGATTAGTACTGCTCACACTGAAAATGTTTCGGCTTGGATTGAGGTGATCGCGCATTGCATTACAAATAATTCTCATCCTATTTGCTTGAAAGATTTGCAAATGACTTTGAAATTGCCCACTGTAGAGATTTGGCTGGGGTTACTTTTAGGTGATTTCAAACTTGAGCAACGAGGAAATTTTTATGATTCAAACGAGATTTGGATTAGCTAAGGTGAAAACTGACCATGCACGGCAAGCCAAATACAAGCTGGTTCGATACTGGTATATTCAACGCGATGCTTTGTATGCGCGGGAATTAGCAAATAATCTCCTGTTTTTAGTCGTATTCTCGTATCGTCTGCATAGGAAAGTTCAGCTTCACCTTGAAGTAAGATTACCCATTCATCAAGTTCTTGGTCATACCATTGTCCAGAGGGAGTAGTTTGTCCTGTGGAAATAATGCGCTCAATCTGAATATTTTTCCCAGAAACAATTTGCTCAAATTTTTCTAGCTGAGATACTTCTTGGGATAGGTTATAGATGTTTGGCATAGATTCTAGCTTTGAATATTGTATGCGATCACTAATAATTGAGATTGCTAGAAATACGGTATTTAGTGTTTAAATCGATAAATAGTGCTACGCTCTACAACGAAATAGGCTCCAAAAAGAGCTTGCTTGTTTTTTATCATAACGTTATGATAAAAATATTGCTATCTAAATAATGCGAGAATTTTCAGGATATATTTTTAAGCTTAAGCAATCAAAATAAGCTTTAAAACACATCATTTAATTCTTATCATAACGTTATGATAAGAATTATCAATGCCTAAGCATCCTGAGAACCTCAATCTATATTTTTAGAGTTTTTTAAAATATATTAGCCCTAAGAGCAAATAAATGGAGATAGAATGAGCCGAGTAATTGCGGTATTTAATCAAGCTGGAGGCGTGGGGAAAACAACTGTAGCCCAAAATCTTGGCTACAATCTTGCCAACCGAGGACATAAAACTCTTTTGATTGACATGGACCCTCAAGCATCACTCACCGCTTTCATGGGTATTAATACAAGGACATTAAAATTAAGTATCTATAATTCCTTAATTGCTGAAGATGATGGCGAATCACCAATAGCTTTACCAATTATTGAGAATCTCTACTCGATGGATTTATGCCCAGCCAACCTTAATCTTGCTAAAGCGGAGCAGCAGCTAGTTCTTGAAGAACTACGGGAATTTAAGCTCAAAGAAGCCATTGAACCTTTTCTTGATGCCTATGAATTTATTATCATTGACTGTCCGCCAAGTTTAGGAATCTTAAGCGTGATTAGTTTAGTGGCAGCAACCCATGTACTTGTACCAATTCAAACACAGTTTAAAGCGTTAATGGGAACCGACCTTTTACTTGGTACTACCAAGAAGGTTCAGAAAAGGCTGAATAAGAACCTAAAGTTGGCAGGATTTTTGCCTACGATGTATGCTTCTTCGACAGCAATGGACCAACAAACATTGTTTGATATTAATGAACAGCTTGCGTCTATTGCCCAAGTATTTTCACCTCTACCTCGCGCTACAGCATTAGCAGAAGCAACAAAAGCTCTTAAACCTTTTGGCGCATTTATTGGTAACAACAAAAAGGGAAGTAATGGTACGATTTTGAAAATTTTTGATGAAGTATCAGAGGCAATGGAAAAACTATGAGAAAACCACCTACAAAAGTCCAAACAAAACTATCAAATGTAGCTCTTTTTGATGATGACGACAATGAAGATAGTGGTATATCAACAGACGGGTTAATCTTAATCAGTGATATTTCTCTACCCAAACAGCAACCTCGACGCTATTTTGATCCAGCTAAAATGCTGGAATTGAAAGAGTCAATTAGTCATCATGGAATTTTAGAACCAATCATTGTTCGAGCTGTAGATGTTGGCTATGAATTAGTTGCAGGTGAGCGTAGATTTCGTGCAGTAAAAGAATTAGGGCTAGAAAAGATTCCTGCTGTCATTCATCAGTTAAGTGATGAGCAAGCCTATGAAATTGCGCTAATAGAGAATTTGCAACGCGAAGATTTAAACCCAGTTGAAGAGACTGAGGCAATACTTCAGATACTATCGCTGAGATTATCTGTTCCTGAAAAATCGGTAATCTCCAATCTTTACAAAATGCGAGTAACTCCAGAATCAGACCGTGACGAACTTTTGTCTGAGATCTCAGCTAAAGTTATCAGTATTTTTGAATCATTGCAGATTGTTAAATGGGAGTCATTTGTCGTCAATCGATTGCCTTTACTAAGTTTGCCGATAGAAGTACTAGAAGCACTACGTCAAGGACAAATCGAATATACAAAAGCAACCGCGATCGCTACAGTTAAAGATGCTGCTCTAAGACAGTCTTTGTTAAATGAAACAATCACAGAGAGTTTATCACTGGTGCAGATCAAGGAGAAAATTCGCGATATCAAAGCAGGTCAAATCATTGAAAAGCCAGTCACATTAAAGACCAGATTTACGAGTTCTATTCAAAGGCTAAAAAAATCACCAGTTTGGGATGACAAGAAAAAACAAAAGTCACTAGAAAAACTTATAGCTCAGATTGAATCTTTGATCGAGCAGGAAGAACCGTCATAAACTAATAAATCCAAGGGATCAACTTCTTCACAGAAGTACGATAGTTGGAATATACAGGAAATTTTTCTGTGAGCCAAATTTCTTCTTTTGTCGCTTTAGCATCAAAGAAAATGAATAGAGCGATCGCGCCTAAAAAATGTACCCAACTTATTTGCCAACTCGCATAAGCAAAGGCAAGAAAAACAACACCACTATATAAAGGATGTCGCACCAGACTATAGACACCTGTTTGCACTAACTGACCATCATCTCTGGGGTGGGGTAATGGAGTCAGATTTTGCCCAAGATCGAAAAGCGCTCGCCCCAACAAAATCATTGCCCCAACACCACAAACAAACAATAGCCCTAAACTTGCATAGGGCACAACAGGTGAATCTACATTGATAAAACTAGCTTGAGCATTCGGTAAAATTGCAAAGCAAAACAATAAAATACCCTGAGCAATCACCCAATATTCACCACGTAAACCGCGCCACCAATCACTAGTGACACCCAAATCTGACAATAGTTTCATAAATCAATTACCAATTTTCAGTCTAACCAAGTCTATGCTACCAACAACCGATCCCCAATATTGGGAACAACGTTATCAAGAAAATACAGCCAAATGGGATATCGGCATGGCAGCACCTCCCTTCACAAGTTTATTAGAATCAAGCGAAGCCCCGATCGCGGGAAAAACCGCAGTAATAGGCTGTGGTCAAGGACATGATGCGATTTTATTTGCCAAACATGGCTTTGATACAATTGGTTTCGACTTTGCACCAAGCGCGATCACCCTCGGTCAAAAGCTAAGCCAAACAAGGGAAATATCAATGCAATTTCTGCAAAGAGATATTTTTGAATTGCCCCAAGAATTTGCCGCCAGTTTTGACTATGCGATTGAACATACTTGCTTCTGCGCGATCCGTCTCGAACAACGCCCTGATTACGTGAATATGGTGCGATCAATTTTAAAACCAACGGGAGAATTCATTGCTTTATTCTGGGCGCACAATCGACCTGATGGGCCACCGTTCGGCGTAACACTTGAGGAAATCAAAGATTTATTCTCAGCTAGTTTTGACACATCCAACATCTCCCAAGTCAATAATTCGATCGCCTCAAGAAATAGAGAAGAATATTTGGCTAGATTTAGGGTTTTAAGATGAGTTCAACTATGGTCAGCTAGAACGCCAAAACCGCCAAAGTTGAAAACAACTTAAAACGAGCCTCAGCAGAAAGCCTAGTCAGAACATAACTATGTAAATAGTTTGGAATATATTCTGCAAAAAACTCAATAATCCCAGCTAAAGTCTCCTTTATCGGGATCTCTTCAGCCAAAAGATCAACAATTTCTAGATCGGCAGAATCAGTAAGCAAAACCAAATTTTCATTAAAAATATGGATCAATTGGTTATATAGAGTATCTAATAACGGTTTGCTCCAATCAAAATGGTAAAGCAACACTCCGCGAGGAATATCGAAATGCTTACCTAGCTGGTGTTGAGAAGCATTCAGTAAATCAAAACCACCATCGGCAACAGCATTAATCACCTGAGCCACCTTAAGTTAAAAACTCCAAGTTAGTCATCGGATCGGTTTTGATATCACCAGACGTAATCAAATGATGGGGCATATCACCGAGACCAAAATCCGACAAAAAGTAAATAACATCAACATCTTCAAAGTGATCGCCCGATTTCGAGCTAGTTTATCAGAACCGTAACGTACCTCGTATCCTGTATCGCCCCAATTAGGGACTGGAATTCGTCTGCCGATCAAGCTGTAGCCTTTCCAGTTCGGCTTGAAAGCTAGCAATTTCCGATGCAGATTTTCTCCTACGCAAAATAGGAGTTTCTAGTAAAGCTTTGAGATAGCCTATCCTGCTTCCAATAGCCGACATAGGTTCAGATTTTGGTGGTTCATAGGGGCGCAAGCAATCGGCATTGGCAGTTTTAGGGGATAGATTTTGAGACATTGCGACCTTAGAAATTTCAGCTTTTGGCGGACTTAGCCTGCCATGAGTCTCGATCCACATCGGATCGCTAGTTTTTTGCGGCGACTTGGGCAAGTCCGTCAAGACCTGAAAATCAACGTCGGCAAATTTTGGCAATACTTGCCCTCGCAGGGGCGTTTCAGAAGGCGCTAACGCTTTATATAGGGCTTTTTCTGTAACAGTCCTTTCTGTCTGGGTTTCAGCTTGTTCGTTCGGGGGGGCGATCGCTATGGGGGATGGGGCGGAATTGTTTGTATTTGTGCTGTTACGCGATTCGGTGAATTCTGGATGCCATAGCTGTTTGTTTTCATATAGGGTTTCTACTGATACTTTTGCTGTTTTGGCGATCGCTTGTGCCATGCCTCGGATTGTTTCTGGCATTTCTCCTGTTTTATTTAGCTCGTTTACGGTTGTTCGGATGCGTTCGAGTCGTTCTGCTTGTTTCTGGGCTTTTTTGTTTTCTGTATCTTCACTTTCGTCGTTTGTTTGTTCTTCTTTTTTGCTTCCCCATGGGAAATGATGCTTGATACACCATTTGGCGATGTCTTTGGCTTTTTGTTCGAGTCTCTTGATATCTCCGCAAAATTTTATAAATCCTGCGGCGGATTTCGCTGTTTTGGTGATGTATTCGGCGATCGCTTCGTCTTCTTCACATCCTAAGAAGACGCGGGCGTATTTGCCGATTAGATATAACAGTTGGTTGGATTGTCCTTGTCCTGTCCATCCTTGTTGGATTTGTTTTTCTAGGTCTTCTCGCCATTTGATTGGTTTGCGGTTGTCTTTGGGGGGGTGATAGTTGGCTTTGGCTTCGGCGATCGCCTGTTTTAGTAGGTCGATGTCTTGATGTTCTTGTACGGTCAGCCATGTTTCGACAAATTGATTTAGATCCCGTCCGATAATTTGGAGGTCGTTGTCGAGTTGGTAACTGCCTGTTTGCAGGGGCAGTCGATGTCCGTTGTATTCTGAGTCGTATTTTTTGGTGTTGGGAAAGCTCTCGATTACTCCTGCGGCGATTTCGCAGTTGTTTTTTTGCAGGCTGGCTTTGATCGCACAGGCGAGGCCGAAGCTGGGTACTTCTTGCCATAGGGGATAGTAAATATGCAGTCCTTCGCTATGCGAACTCTGCACGATTAACGGTCTGACCAACCCTATTTCTTCTAGGGCTTGCAGTGCGGTTTTAAATTTCTCGTGGTTGTTGTTGGGGTGGTAGGGGCTGCCTTTGTCTATGTCGAGCAGGGCATATTCGGTTTGGTTGCCAAATCTTACGCCAATTAGGGTGTCTGGGTCTGCCCAATAGTCGTATAGTCGCCTTCCTGTGATCGGATAGCGCGTTTCGGTTTTCCATTCTGGTTTGCTCGTCCGATCTACATTTTTGGCATAGATAAAATTCCACGAATATGGGAAAAAGCTCGCAAAGGTTTGCGCTGCTAATTCTGTTGTGGTTAATGTGTTTGCTTCTAAGCCTTTGGTCGTAAATTTTGGATCGATAGTGTTACAAACACGATCTTTCTGTGAGGTCATGCTCGTTGACCTCTTTTTTGCTTGTCACGGGCGATCGCTTTCTCGATCTGCTGTGGCAAGTCTCGCAATTTTAATGTCATCTAGATTGTCCTGATTGTAAGGGTTGTAGGGGCTTCAATCAGGAAATGAGCAGATTTTTTGTGTTTATTTCAACGCTTCAATTATAGTTTTTTGCTGAATTTTAAAAATTTCCATAAAAAACTATTGCTAATCTTGTATCTTGCGTTAAGATATAGAGAAGCGCTGAACAAAATTGCCTCGTCAAAGCAACATCTGTCCATTCCTGGATATTGAATTTAATAAAACCTTCGGGTTATCAAAGAGCTAGTGGTTCCAAGCACTGGCTTTTTTGATGTCTGAAGGGGAAAACTAACTAAGTAATCTCCTATAGATAAAAAACTGCATTTCAAGCATACAGCGATCGCTCTAGATCTGATCTAGAAAAGATCAAAATTTTATTAATGTCAGCCTCAATTTTGCTACCTAATCACGAAACTGTCATCTGTGACACTATTTTGTAGCAATGCGTGATTTCAGTATTCATAATATTTCGGGGTGTTTCCACTTTGCTGACTACAATGACTTACATAATGTTTGAGCAAGTGCAGTAGTAGTGTTTTCACTACCGTCAGAGGCTGAGGTAGCAAGGGGATAATGAGACATAGAACTGACTAAAGGAAAAAAGTTTATGTACTTTCACTCGTCCTACTTAATCCTAATTCCAGGGATGATCTTGATGTTTTGGGCGCAACATCGCGTCAAAGCTACCTACGAAAAATATGCCGAAATTCAATCGAGTTTAGGAATGACAGGCGCACAGGTAGCTAAGACGATCTTGCAACGCATGGGGATTCATGATGTCACCGTTGAGCAAGTCGAAGGACAACTGACCGATCATTACGACCCATCTGCCAAAGCAGTGCGATTATCGGAGTCGGTATACGCATCGTCATCCCTAGCCGCCGCCGCGATCGCTGCCCATGAATGTGGTCACGTATTGCAAGATGTAAGGGGCTATCAATTCATGAATATCCGTGCCTCGCTAGTACCCGTGGCAAATATCGGTGCAAACTTTGGACCACTAATGGTGATGGCAGGACTATTCCTGACCTCATTGGGTAGCTTGAGTACTGTTTTTATCAACATTGGCATTATTTTGTTTGCAGGAGCGATCCTGTTTCACATCGTCACCTTACCCGTTGAGTTTGATGCATCAAGCCGCGCCTTGAGACTTATTGACGAGCTAGGCATTTTGCAAGGTGATGAAAATCGGGGCGCTCGGAGTGTCTTGAATGCGGCGGCATGGACGTATGTAGCAACAGCGATTTATGCAGCCTTGCAACTGGTGCAATTGTTATTGATGAGAGGCGATCGATAAATTGTCAGTCCTTGTCAAAAATTAAGAGGCGGCGCATCGCGCCGCTTTTTAATTTTGTAGTAATAATTTTGCCAACTCAGAAAACCCAGCAAACTCGGAAGCTTGAGTCAGGTACTTGGGTAAATGCAACATTTGATCTTGATAATGGCGAATATTTGCCACACCGACCGAGAGGGGAAATAGATCAGCATCAAACATCGCTTCATCATTGGGACTATCGCCAACAGTTAACACTTGCTGCGAATTAAGTTCAGGAAAATATTTTTTTAGAACCGACATCAAACCAGTAGCCTTATCTTGATGGATTGGTTTGATATGACATTGAACATTGCTGTACGTGAAACTCCAACCCATTTGGTGACATTGGGAAGAGATGGCTTGAATATCCTCAGTTGATAAATTATCGACATCAAAAGTCCAATCGGTAATACGGAACTGATTATCAGTAGAAGTGAGAAGATTAGGAAATAGCTGCTTAATGTGATGGAAAGTATTTTCTAGGAGAATGCGATGTCTAGATAAATTGGGAACCAAAGAGAGCAAATCTTGTTGACCATTGGGTTGTAAAAAGACTCCCCCATTTTCAGCGATCGCCCCAGCCACAGGTAAATAATTCACCAAAGCACTAACCCAACCCGCCGAGCGACCAGTCACCAATAGAACTTTCATTCCTGCTGATTGCAAATTGATAAGAGTCGAGATGAAATTAGAAGAGAATTTGCTATTTTGGGTAAGAGTGCCATCAACATCGGAAGCAATTAAACGAATGTCGGACAAATCAGCTTGATTGAGATTGAGTAGGGTCATAAACAGAAACCAAAATAGATAAATCAGCATAAATCTTAAATTTAATAATTAATAAATTTAAGAAACAGCAGGAAGCAAGAAAGGGAGAAGGTGGTGAGCAAGGGAAACAGGATCAACCCCCATAATGGAACGTTGATTCGCCAAAGATATTGCAGCTTGAGAATGCCAAACCGCAGCAACTATAGCGGAATCGCTAGCAGATAAACCCTGAGCTAATAGCCCACCAATCATACCCGCCAAGACATCGCCACTGCCGCCACGAGCAAGAGCAGGCGTACTCTCAGGATTAATCCAAAGCACGGGTTTTTGATCTTGAAGAAAAGAAATCATTGTTCTCGCCCCCTTGAGCAGAATCGTAGCATGGCAAAGTTCAACTGCCGTCATCAGAGCATCTAAGCGATCGCCAGCCATAAGGTCAGGAAATAGGCGACTAAACTCACCCGCATGGGGAGTGAAGATTATAGGATTAGATCTGCTGTGCAACTGACGAATAAGATTAGAATCGGCAACAGGTGAAATAGCATTTAGTCCATCGGCATCCAATACTAGGGGAATATCGCTATCAATAGTTTGTTTGACCACAGAGTTAGCATCAAGAGAAAGCCCACAACCACAGACAATTGCTTGATACTTTTGCAAATCTAGCTCAGCCAGCGAATAAATAGCACCTGAATCAGTCTCAGGACAAACAATTACCAAAGCATCAGGTACTTGGGCAAGAACTAGCAGTTTGAGAGAGGCAGGAACCGCGATTGATAGCATTCCCACTCCCGTAGCTTTTGCGCCTAAAGCCGCTAGAATCGCCGCCCCCGCATAACGATGAGAGCCGACTACCAATAATAAATGTCCTAGATTGTACTTATGAACTGCAATAGGTCGAGGAATCGGAAGATATTGTCGTAAACAAATATCAGGATCAACCCGCCAAAGTGGATGGTGACCGCCCAATACTTCCATAATAAATTGGTCAGGAATATCAAAGTCAACTCTTTCTAGAATCCCGATATAGGGAAGAGCCTGCTCAATTAATAGACCACGCTTCCATAGACCCAGACATAAAGTATGGGTAGCGCGAATTGCAGTACCCATGACATCGCCGCGATCGCAATTTAGCCCCGACGGTAAATCGATAGCAACAATAGGAATCTGCCAACTATTAATAAGGTTGAATGAGTTTGCTAAATCACCCGCTACATCACGTTCTAGCCCAAAACCAAAAATACCATCGATAAGTAAATCACAATCCTGTAATTCCCTAAGAGAAACAAAAGGAATCCCAATCGCCTTAGCATGACAAGCATGTACTCTTGTAAGAGGCTTAGCTTTAGGCATCATAGAGCAAACCTTGACTTGTCGTCCCTGATGATAAAGCTCACGGGCGACCACCAGAGCATCCCCACCATTATGACCAGAGCCAACCAATATACCTACTTTAGGAAATTTATGGGCAGGATAAAGTTCGGCAAGCCTTTGGACAATTCTTAGCGCCACTTTTTCCATTAAAGCCGCTACAGGCATCCCAGATTGAAAGATAAGATTTTCAATCGCCTGCATCTGTGCTATTATAACAATTACTTGAGAGGAGATAGAACTGATCATATTGTGAGTAAAGATATCATCAACTGTTGGTTAAATCAGTTTGATTAAGATTAAGAATCGGCATAAAGAGAATCTAAAACTAGAATACAGCTAAGATGAAGCCAATCGAAAATCTAGCGATTAGCTTGTGAAGTCTAAACTAATATGAATGGAGTATTGACAATCCGAGGATATGTAAGAACAATACTTTAGATCAGCAAAATAGAAGTAAAGACTTTCTACTCTATAATATCTATAAACAAGCCTAGTGAAGGTAAATAATGAGAAACAATATCCAATCCAAGATTGATGCAGGCTATACCTACGACGAACTACTGAGTGAAGGACTAGCTAGCTTTGATGATATAGCACGCTATGAATCAAGATATTCCCTGTATGACGAAAACGCAGCACCAAAACCGAAAAAGGAAAAAGTAGCAGAGCCGAAATTAGCCGAAGCTACACCGAATCAACAAGAATCAGAAATCGACTTTGACTTTTAGAGAGAGCGGATTAACTATGAAACCGATGCTATGAAATTTAGACAAATTGACCTGAAAACTGGGCAAGAGCTACCAATACCGCCAAAAACAGTCGAGCATACTTACCTCGAACTGAAGATTGGGAGCAATGTAGATCTTAGCAAACTTGCTGTCGGTAAAATGTACGATGGCATCACTGATCGAGACATAGAACGACTGCAAGAGCAAGGACTGTACATGATCCTTGCCAATGGCCGAAGTGCCTACTTTGGCGATCGCACTATAGCTGAAAAAGTCAGCCAAGAAATTTTTACCAATCATAGTGATGCTGTCGCCTACGGCAGTATCCCCGTATCCGAAGCCAAGACCTCCATCTACAAAGAAAGCACCAGAATCCTGATTATCGATGATGAAACCCTAAGTCAAGACACAGCCACAGGAACATATACTGCCGATTGGGGACAGCAGCCCATTATTCTCAGTAACGGAATCACCCTCAGTGACAAAGCAATGGGAGCGATCGCTAGTAAACTTGGAGATTGCTACAGTCTGATCTCCCCAGATCTCGCTAACCAACTGCAAGCCGAACCAGACCGTCCATTTCAATTTCGGGCGGGAGTGCCTGAATGGCAAGGTGTTTTCAAAGGTACATGTCGGTCTAGCCTGCTCTGTCAAGCCCTAGAAGTCGATGGCATAATTGCTAAATCAAGCATCAAAGGCGATAACAAAACCACCACTACAGGTATTCACGAGGTCAGCCTATTCTGGGCAAGAAAAGAAGATGCTAAATTCACCGAACAAAAACTGGGAACCCAAGCTCTAGTTTTCTTTCCTGAAGGAGTCCAAGCAGACGTATTACCCAAGCTCAAAATTAAAGCCGAACGCCTTGCCGAAGCCCAATCCGACCCACGCAAGGTAGCGCAACTATATATAGAGCGCCATGAAAAGCGCCAACAGCAAAGGCAAGAAGAAACCGTAGAGCGCGATAACATTTATCAAATCATTGAGCCAGAACTAGCTTTAGAACTAGGTTTGAGCATTCAAGAAAACACGAAAGCTAATAACTTTG
>Ga0209972_10001046_pt1 | contig 25347 bp, 21 predicted proteins | sample NOAtaG_7_FD_187302 | JGI IMG/M metagenome (GOLD analysis project Ga0209972, IMG submission 187302) | Freshwater lake microbial communities from Lake Erie, under a cyanobacterial bloom - NOAA_Erie_Diel1S_2200h metaG (SPAdes) (version 2) | ecosystem: Environmental > Aquatic > Freshwater > Lake ...
CATTTGACGGTCAGTGGTCAGCTCGAAGGTGAGTTGGGTGCGACCGCCTTTGGCGAGATCTACACTTTTGGACCAACGTTTCGTGCCGAAAACAGCAATACCGCTCGCCACTTGGCCGAGTTTTGGATGATAGAACCCGAGATGGCCTTCTATGATCTCGAAGACAACATGAATCTGGCCGAAGAATTCATTGGGTATATTATCCGCTATGCCATGGAGCATTGTGCAGACGACCTGCAGTTCTTGGACCAGCGGCTCGCTGAAGAAGAAAAGCAATTGCCACAAGACAAGCGCAGCGAGCTGGGATTACTCGAAAAGCTTCGTTTTGTAACGGAAAATAAGTTCGAGCGCTTGACCTATACCGAAGCCATCGATATTTTGCGCGAAAGCAATTACAACAAGAAAAAGAAATTTCAATACGAGATCACCGGATGGGGCATGGATCTTCAAAGCGAGCACGAACGATACTTGGTCGAAAAACATTTTAAAAAGCCGGTCATCCTCTATAACTATCCTGCAGCCATCAAGGCTTTTTACATGCGACAGAACGATGACGGTAAAACAGTAGCTGCCATGGATATTCTGGCTCCTGGCATTGGAGAGATCGTTGGTGGCTCACAACGCGAAGAGCGTTTGGAGAATCTGCAACAAAAGATGGCGGCCATGGGCATTGGCGAAGAAGAGCTCTGGTGGTATCTCGATACGCGTCGTTTCGGCACGGTACCACACGCCGGATTTGGGCTGGGTTTTGAGCGAATGGTTCAATTTGTGACCGGAATGAGTAACATTCGAGATGTCATAGCCTTTCCGCGTACGCCGGGTAGTGCCGAGTTTTAGTTACAAAACCTCAGTAAAGTTTAGCAACCTTTCGCAGCATGTTCTTGCTTCGTCACCAACCGGTGATAAAGACAGGATACTACACTGCTCACTCTTCGTGAATACACATAACGGGCACATGACTTTGATAGACCAGTTGTCGGGTAGAACTTTTTCTAAAGAGCTTATCGATCAGTTTGTGTTGTTTGGGAATGCTAATAATTAAATCGAGATTATTTTTTTCGGCAAACTCATTGATGGCATCTTCTATATCCGCGTGTTCCAAAAAATGATAGATAGGGCGAAGATCGCTTAGTAGTGTTTCTAGCAAAACGGTTTGCTCCGGCTTCTCGTCTTGATTAGCACCGTCGGTATTAACATTAAGCACATGCAACTCGGCCTCAAAGTTTTTAACCAGATCGCGAATAATTCGCGTGGGGGTGGTGGCTACCACTTCTTTGCAGTCACAGGCAAACCCAATTTTTTTAATTCCTTTACCAAACGACTTTCCGGGAGGCACACAGATAACGGGCACGTGCAGATGGCGAATGGCACTTAACGTATTGCTTCCAAAGACCACTCTTTCAAACCCCGATGCCCCCTTGGTACCCATGACCACGGCAAAGGGCCTTATTTTTTCGCAGATCGCTTCGAGTTCATCGGTTACGTTTCCTAGCCGGGTTTCTGAATAGACCTTTTGTTCGGGAAGTAAAATCTTTCTTGTCAACTCCTTTAGTTGGTCCATTCTTTTTTCGGCCGCATGCCGGAGCTCGTCTACTGATACCAGTACAATGGGGGCATCCGTATAGCTGACCGGCACCTGATACACATGCAGTAATAGTAAATGGGCCTTAACGGAGTTAGCCATTTCGATCGCATAGTGTAGTGCGTTAGTAGCGATGGCCGAAAAATCGGTAGGAACAACGATCGTTCTCATGTGCTGCTGTTTCTTTTAAAGATAAAAGCAGTTACCACGCTGGCACATGACGAAGGTCACCGCGCCGACTGATTGTTGGCGGACGTGCGCAAAAAACTTGAGAGGCGCTCGCGCACGTTTTCTCGAATATTGAGGTAATAAAGATTGATGTCTCCTATATGATAGTTATCGGTTCGATACAGAAAGCTGCCCGGAAAATGTGGGCGATACGAATACAACACGCCATTTTGAATCTGGGCATCAGCAGTACTTTTATAGATCTTATTAAACCGTGTTAATACAGATCCCTTATTGGCTTGTCTCGACACAAAGCTTGTATCTGTTTTCCAACTTAGCGGATTGGTTACGATCAGTGAGGCCGAGCGCTCTTTTTCTTTTTTAACCCAAGGCGCCTCGTAGCCCATCTTAAAGGTGCGCCAACTACACACGCAATTTGTTTGTATTGGCTCTGCACAGGCGCGTAGTGATGTAAAGCTGTTTTTTTCGAGGGGCCAACCTACTACATATGCCACCACCAGTTGTTGTTGCAATGGTTTGTTGTCGAAAAATTCTTTTAGTAATTCAATGGCCATCAATGCGCCCTGGCTATGAGAGGCGATAATGATCGGGCGACCATTATTATTGTGTTGCAAATAATAACGAAAGGCATTGCGCACATCAGAGTACGCAAGTTGCAAGGCTTGTACGGCGAGTGCCGAATCGGCTCCATAGAAATTGCCGATATGCGCCTGGCGATAGCGCGGACTAAATACCCTGCTTTGTTGGTTGAACGCGCTAGCCTGAAGCAGGATGGTCGAATAATCTGTCTTGGCATTTATGTAATCATCATCGATGGCTGCATTAGGGCGAGCTGCTTCTTTTTTGTCGGTAAAGGTGGTGGGGTGCAGAAAGAATACATCGGCCAGGGTATCTCTTACCTCTGCAAGTAGCGGGCGGGGAACGCTGTCGGAGGGATCTTTTTTATCGGGATGGGCCGCCCAATAGTCCAGATTGGCATAGTCTGGCTGGCCGTTCGGACTCTTGAAAGGGTATAAAGACCGGTAAGATTGATATTTATCGGCACAACCCGAAAAGGTAATAACCAGGGCAAAAATGCCTAAAAACGGTAAAATTCGATTCATATTGGGCAAAAATCGGCAAAAAATGCTGCAATTATCGAAATAGGGTCTAAAGCTTTTAAAATAAAGGAGCAAAAATTTTATAAAAAAAGGTACTTTGTTATGCATAGTACTATAATTTATTCCTTATCTTTGTGCCGTTAATCGATCTTACCACCATGAATATTGACAATACTCAAAGCCAGATGCGTAAAGGTATACTGGAGTTTTGCATTCTTTCGGCCATCAAAAGAGGAGAAGCGTACCCCGGAGATATCGTCGATGAATTACGATCGGCCGGTTTACAGATTTTAGAGGGTACGCTCTACCCGCTACTGACCCGACTTAAGAATGCGGAGATGCTATCGTATCGCTGGGTCGAAAGTCCTTCCGGGCCGCCCCGCAAGTATTTTTCGCTCACCGAAAAAGGACAACTCTTTTATAAAGAGCTCGATCAGACCTGGAAAGAACTTTCCGAAGCGGTCAATAAGGCCACCTCGCCAAAACCCACCAATCTTTAATATAACCCAGTATCATCCCCCCGAACAATAACCGTAATCAGCACGCACATGAAAAAGATCATCACCATCAATTTAAGCGGCCGGATTCTTCCTATTGAGGAACCCGCCTTCGAACAATTGCAATCGTATGTTACAACGCTGCGCGAATTTTTTGCGGCCGAGGAGAGTCGCGAAGAGATCATCAATGACATACAAGGCAGGATCGCAGAATTGATGCACGAGAAAATTAAAAAAGGGAGTGCGTGCATCACCGAATTGGACGTACAAGAGTTGATCGTGCTTATGGGTCGGCCCGAAGAGTTGGCTCAAGAAGGTGCCTCTGAAACAGCATCAGGTGGCGCCTCAACGAATTCTGCTAAAAACGAAAATTCAAACACAACGGATACCGGTGCGGCAGCCTCTCGAAAACTATATCGCGACGAGGCCAACAAAGTAATCGGTGGTGTCGCGGGCGGATTGGCCGCCTATCTGGGGATCGATCCGGCCATTATTCGAGCTATACTTGTTATACTGGCGTTCTCGAGTTTCGGCTTGCTTCTGTTTGGATATGTACTGTTGTGGATATTCTTGCCAGCCTCCACGGTAGAGTCGTTCAAGGGGAAACGCTTTTACAGAGACCCGGACAACAAGATACTCGGCGGTGTCGCGGGTGGAGTGGCTGCGTATTTTGATAAGCCGGTTAAAAACATAAGATTGCTATTCTTATCTCCGCTGTTGCTCACGATCCTTTTTTCTATTTTGGATTGGACCGATGATGATTTAACCCTTGTGGTGTTCAATCTTAGTTTTGGGTCATTGATCGGGTTTTCGATAATAATGTACATCACGCTGTGGATCATTTTACCCAAGGCCATTACGCCTTATCAGAAAATGGAGATGCGCGGAGAAAAGATAGACCTGGCCTCTATTCAAAAACAAGTCACACAAGACGCCGAAAAATTTGCCAGCAAGGTCAATCAAAAAGTAACTAGCTGGGGAAAAGAAGTAGAGACCGTGGCCAATGAATTGCCGGGTAAGGCCGGAAAATTTGCCAGCGAGGTCAATCAGCGCGTACAAGAGAAATTTAGTGGAAAAGAGCGGACCATCGCCGGAACCCTATTAAAGGCGGTCGGATTGTTGATTAAGATATTCTTTGCCTTCTTCTTTGGTATACTGGCTTTTTCGCTGTTGATGGCGCTATTCGCTATCTGTTTTGCAGGAGCGGTTACCTGGCCCTATCAAAGTTTTTTATGGACTAACAACTCTCAACAACTAATGGCCTGGGCTGCGTTGATCTTGTTCGTAGTAGTTCCTCTATTAGGGTTTATTATATGGCTGATCAGACGTATTATTGGGTACAAGACAAAAAGTACGGTGTTGCGGTATAGCTTTTTCTCGCTGTGGACACTGGGATGGGTGATGGTATTTCTCTTTTTTAGCAGTTTAGGTAAAGAGTTTTCTGTGCGTGAGCAGGTCGTAACACCGGTGCCCATAGCCACCGCCAACCCTACTTCGTTGCGTCTAACCGTTTCTCAGCCCACACTCTATTATACCGAAAGGGTTCCCTGGATCCACATACAGGGCGAAGAGAAAGGATGGGACCTTTCTAAGGATACGCTCAAACTTTCTGCAGTTGTTATAGAGATGGTCGAAAGTCCGGACAATAATTATCACGTTAAGTTGTTCAGAATTGCTAATGGTAAAAACAGTCAACAGGCCCTTCAGCGTGCCGAGGCGCTCTCCTACCCTATCAATACTAAAGGGTATTTTGTAGCTGGCTCTGCCACGGCCGATACCGGAACACTGGTAGACCTACCGAGTTACTATGCTATTGCCGCCAAGGATAAATACCGCGCCCAGCAGGTAAAGTTGGTGGTGCAGATGCCGGTCGGAAAGACCATTTCTTTTGATGAGTCGATCAAAGAAAAGTTGACCTATGGCGAATTGCAAATCCGGTACAATAAGCGGGGCCGGGTAAATGAGATCTTCTGGGAGGATACCGACTTTCCCTATCAAGTTGGCGTGGTCTACGAGATGATGCCGGGCGGAACACTGCGCCCGGTCGGCGGCGATCCGGCACTCCCCGATACCCTATAGAACAAGCGCGGATTCGCGTACATTTGTGCTCTCAAAAAAAGCACATGTCGGTCAAGCGAACCCCGTTCTACAACAAGCACATAGCCCTGGGGGCTAAGATGGCTCCTTTTGCGGGCTACGAAATGCCTATCTCTTATTCGGGCATCAACGACGAGCATGCTACCGTGCGCAAAAATGCAGGTGTCTTTGATGTAAGCCATATGGGAGAGTTTGTGCTCAAAGGACCTGATGCACTAGATCTGATACAGCGAGTTACCAGCAACGATGCGGCCAAATTAGTTCCGGGAAAGGTGCAGTACAGCTGCTTGCCCAACGATAAGGGCGGTATTGTAGATGATCTGCTGGTCTATTGTCTCGAGCAGAATAAGTCTTACATGCTGGTCGTGAATGCTTCGAATATCGAAAAAGACTGGAACTGGATACAGCAACAGAATCATAAGGGCGTGGAGATGCACAACATCTCCGAAAAGACTTGTTTACTGGCTGTGCAAGGTCCACAAGCAGCGCGCATGTTGCAACCGCTTACCGAAATGGATCTGGTCAACTTGGCCTACTATACTTTTGTAAAAGGAACCTTTGCCGGTGTAGACAATGTACTGATCAGCGCTACCGGTTATACCGGTGCCGGCGGCGTAGAAATTTATTTTGAGGATAAAGAAGATCATGCCGAAAAGATCTGGGATGCTATTTTTTCGCTGGGCGGCCCACAAGGATTAAAGCCCATTGGTCTCGGTGCTCGCGATACATTACGCCTCGAAATGGGATTTTGTCTGTACGGAAACGATATTGACGATACCACCTCTCCGCTCGAAGCGGGCTTGGGATGGATCACCAAGTTTACCAAGGAGTTTAGCTCGTCGGCCTTATTCGCCCGACAAAAGGCAGAGGGCTTGTCTAAAAAATTAGTCGGATTTGAAATGATCGATAAAGGTATTCCGCGCCATGGGTACGAGATAAAGGATGCGGCGGGTACTGTAATCGGAGTGGTGACATCGGGCACGCAATCGCCCACGCTCGGCAAGGCGATCGGCATGGGCTATGTAAATACAGAACACGCACGTCTTGACCACTCCATCTTTATTCAGGTGCGCGATAAGCAATTAAAGGCACAGGTTGTAAAAATTCCATTCGTATAGTCATAGCCATGCCCAAGATTCACCTTACAACATTCATTGCGGCTCCTTCCGAGGTGGTATTTGACCTAAGCCGTCATATTTCGGTGCACAAGGAGTCCATGGCTCCTTATAAACTCGAGGCCGTTGCAGGTACGCGTTTTGGACTGATCGAAAAAGGGGATACGGTCACCTGGCGTTCACATCACCTTTTTAAAGAACGACTGCAGCGTATAAAATATACCGAGGTAAAACGGGCCGATGTGATCACCGAAGTGCAAATGCAAGGCGATCTGACCAGTTTTCAACATGAGCATCATTTTAAATCGATCGATAATGGGATGTTATTGATCGATCTGGTCGATTTTGAAATGCCCTATGGGCAGCTGGGTCGTTGGTTCAATTCGCTGTACTTTACCCGTTATATGGAATCGCTCTTACATCGGCGAAATGATACGCTCAAACGATTTGCAGAAACCGACCGCTGGAAAAAAATACTTATTAAATAGTTGCGAATATTTATTGCATGAAAACCCAACCTTCGCTTTTTACTTCTCTTTCTCCGGCTTTACTTCATTTATATGATCTTTCTGATAGTGTGGTGGTGATCATCGATGTCTTCAGGGCTACCTCTACTATCGCTTCGGCCCTTCACAATGGTGCCCGAGCCGTTATTCCGGTAGATTCGGTTCCCAAGGCTATCGAGATGAGTAAAAATATCGATGGGATCGCAGCCGGCGAGCGCGATGGCATGATCGCCGAAGGATTGCAGCACGGAAATTCCCCATTGGAATACTCGCGTGAATTTATTGGAGGTCGTACCCTGGTACTGACCACCACCAACGGTACCCGACTCTTACAAATGGCACTCGATCGGAATGCCTCTACGATTGTGGCCGGTAGTTTTCCGAACCTGAGTGCGGTTTGTGATTATTTACTGGCGCAAAAGAAAAACGTTGTGCTTGGCTGTGCCGGCTGGAAGGACCGATTTAATCTCGAAGACACCCTTTTTGCCGGTGCTGTAATCGATCGACTTCAAGAACATTTTAGCATACACTGTGATAGTTCGCTGATGGCCGTGTCGTTATACAGACAGCACAAGGATAACCTCCTCGACTTTGCGCCCCGGTTAACGCATTATCACCGGTTGGTCCAACGATTCGGATTGATCGAGGATATCACATTTTGTCTGACGCCCGACGCCGCCAACGTATTGCCTTTCTATAAGGACGGCAAACTCATCATCAAAAAATAAATCCTTCAAGGTACGAAATATTTTGACTGCTTTTCCGAAAGCGTCCGAATAGTTTTTTTCTTTTTCAATCGATGGAAATACGAGTTACATTCCTTTAGATTTGTAGGTTATCCTTTTTTTAACCAAGATCTCCATTTAATACTGAAGGACGTTGGCCTTACCGCATTTAGTCAAATACGTTTACACGCACGGCACCGATGAGGTGATCAAGCGGGGTAAGAAAATTCATGCTATCGGCTACGTGGAGTTGGTCGAGTACGATGAGTTGTTCGGTACGGCGACCTTTCGGGTAAAGGACGATAGTTATAGCACTTTTTATAAAGTTTATATTCATCATTTCAGAGATCCCAAGGCCACATCATTACGCTGTGGCTGCCCTTACAATTTGGGAGATATTTGTCGGCATGAGGCGGCCGCCCTATTTCAATTACAGGAACTGTTAGACAGGGGCCATTTGCAAACAGGGCATATTCGCTACGACCAGCGTCATACAGTGGTCAAAATGAAATCGATCGACCTTAAACACCTTCGGTTGCTTTGTGCCGCTGAAACGCTTGTGTTGGCCGAGACCTTTTTGCGCACCCAAAAGGCCGTGATCGAATATGCGGAGAACGAAACGGTCAAGGCGCAGGTGACACTTGAGGGTCAGACGTATGAGGTATTGATCAAAAAGAACGAAGAGCGCAACTTTGATACGAGCTGTATCTACGAAGACGCCGAACATCCGCTTTGCTTACCTAAGGTGATCGTTTTTTTACAACTGCTCAATACCTACGGTGCCAATTACTTCGATAGCATTCGTAATTGGGACAAAGAGAAAAATAAATTGCTGGAGGCCTACGGTTATTCATTGAAGGACGACCTGAAAGGAAAGTTTGAATTTACGTACCAAGAGGGAAAGCCTTTTTTACGCGTTCTGGATACTTCTATAAAAAGAACGGCTATAACTATGCCTACCGCTCGTCCGGCCCTGCGGTCTTTTCCGGAAGCAACTCCTGTTATTCCCGAGGTATCGGCGGCAAGTACAGTTGTTTTACCAGCTCAACGGTTGGGGGTAGTGTTTAATTTCAATAAAAAATCGTTTCCACGTTTCTCGGTAGATGCCGTGATCGGAGAACCCAATGAGGCTAATGACGGTTTGATCGGCAAGGTCGAAAAACTCGATATTGCTCGCTTTGTTAATACTGACACGTTTAGTACTGCCGATGCTGCTATTTTGCAGATGGTGCGAAAATTGCAGGATGCCGAGATCAATAAGTATGTAAACCGCAACTCTCCCTTTTCGGGTATTTGGGAGAATATTTTACATCATGAGGCCGATGATCTGCCGGAGGAGACCAAAGATCTGATTACAGAATATCTGCAGCCCAAACTACACCGCTTGTTTCAGGAGTTTGGTTCGCAGGCACTGGTGTATACCTTGGCGGCCGGCAAGGTCTTTAAGACAGCGAACTTGGAGTCGCTGCACTTACAAGCGGACGAGGCCCGTCCGTTTTTTCTGGTTAAAAAGAACAGCCACTATACGTTATCCTGTAAGGTAAAAGCCGGCATTGCCGAATTGGATCTGGCCGATAACGAGGCGCCGACATCGCTACTTTTTTTCTATAACCATCAAGCCTTTTGCTGGAAGAACAAAGAGACCATTTTGTTGATCGAAAAATTCAAACCTTCCGGTAAACGTGTGATTCAGGCAGGGCAATGGAAGCAAACGCTTCAAGAAGAGATCTTACCCTTGTCGCGGGAGTACAATGTACAGTTCGATAAATCGCTGACCACAGAGATCAGTAATACATCTCCGGAACCTCGCGTTGCCTTGAGCGAAAAGGGCGATTACCTGGTCTTTACACCCCGGTTCTTGTACCAGAGTTATGAGGCTGGTTTCAAGGACGGACAGCGCGTTTTAGTGCCACAAGGGGACGGAGTTCTTGTTATTCAGCGACAAGTAGAAAAAGAGAATGCCTTTTTGCAAAAACTGCAAAGCCTGCATTCGGGGTTTGTGTATAACAAAGAAGACGGTACGCTGGCGCTCAAGGGCCCCGATGTACTTCGTAATAACTGGTTCTTTTTGTTTATCGATGCCATGAAGGAGGCTAAAACGCCGGTCTTTGGCTTTGAGCTTCTCAAACATTATCGTTTTAATACGGCAAAGCCCCAGACCCGCATTTTTATAAGCAGCCATACCGATTGGTTTGACGCCAAGGTCAATATTGTTTTTGGTGACCAGCAGGTAACCGTGGCCGATGTAAAAAAGGCATTGGCCAGCAAGCAGCCTTATGTACAACTTGGAGATGGTTCATTAGGCGTATTACCGGAAGAGTGGTTAAAGAAGTATGCCCTATTGTTTCGTGTTGGCGAGGGCAAGACCGATACACTAAAACTTTCCCGCTATCATTTGGGGGTAGTCGATGAACTCTATTCCAATAGGCAAGAGGAAGATCTTGAGTTACAGCTTGAGGAAAAATATGAGCAGCTACGTCGTTTCGATAAGATCGAATCGATCGAATTAAAGGGAACCTTGAGCAACGTCTTGCGCCCCTATCAGGTGGCGGGGTATCAGTGGCTCAATTACCTGCGAGGCATCAATTGGGGAGGTATTCTGGCCGATGATATGGGACTTGGTAAGACCGTTCAGGCACTATCTTTTCTAGAATACTATAAACGGACAGAAGGAAAACTAAAGGCCCTGGTCGTTTGTCCGACTACGCTTATTTATAACTGGGAAAATGAGATCAAGAAATTTACACCGTCACTAAGTTTCCGCATTCATCATGGGGCGACCCGCACACGTAAAAAGGAGCAGCTCGAAGACCACGATATTACGATCACCACCTATGGCACCTTGCGAAGCGATATCAAGTTACTAAGCACGATCGCACTCGACTATGCCATCTTAGACGAATCCCAGGCTATCAAAAACCCATCGAGTAAGGTAACGAAAGCGGCTGCGTTGCTCCAGGCCCGCCACCGGCTTTGCATGAGTGGAACACCTCTTCAGAACAATACATTTGACATTTACGCGCAGATGAATTTTTTGAATCCCGGTATGTTGGGTTCGGTGGAGTTCTTTAGACAAGAGTTTGCCATTCCCATCGATAAGCTGGGCGAGCAAGACCGCAAGGAACATCTCCGCAAGCTGCTGTATCCATTTATTCTGAGGCGCACCAAGGAACAGGTAGCAAAAGATCTGCCGGAAAAGCAAGAGGTTGTGCTCTTCTGTGATATGGAAGAAGAGCAAAGAAATATTTACGATGCTTATCGTAATGATTTTAGAAATCAGATACTTGGATCTATAGAGTCTCAGGGTATACAGCGTTCACAGTTGACTATTTTGCAGGGATTGATGAAACTTCGCCAGATCTGCGATTCGCCTGCTATTTTGAATGAGACAGAGAAGTTTCCCAATCACTCCATAAAACTCGACGAACTATCCCGTGAGTTGAGCGAGGGGATCAGCACACATAAGGCCTTGGTCTTTTCGCAATTTTTGGGCATGCTGTCGCTGATCCGTGAGAAGCTCGATGAATTAGGTATCGCCTATGTGTATTTTGATGGAAGTACATCGGCGCCCGACAGAGAAAAGGCGATCCAACGTTTTCAGCAAGACGATTCCGTCCGGGTATTTTTGATCTCGCTAAAGGCCGGAGGGGTGGGATTGAATCTGACCGCTGCCGATTATGTATATATAATGGATCCCTGGTGGAATCCTGCCGTAGAACAACAGGCCATTGACCGTACGCATCGTATAGGCCAGACGAAAAATATTTTTGCCTACCGGATGATCTGTAAAGACACTATTGAGGATAAAATTTTGCAACTGCAAGAGCGAAAGCGTAATCTGGCCAAAGATATTATTGCCGATGATCAGGGATTTGTAAAGACGCTCACTCGAGAGGATGTGGAATATCTGTTCAGTTAGTGTTTTGGCGATCTGCCGTTTATCCCGCTGCAAGGCCTTTTAGCCTTGGTTATCAATTAAATCGGCCTATTTGAGGCTTATTCAGCAAGTACTCCATTTGTTTTGCGTCTATCTTTGCGCACCATTTGTACAGCTATGAGAATATCCCTTTTGTTTTTGCTAGTAACGGCCTTTTGTTCGCAACCTGTTTTCGCCCAGCGTGCCGATGGCAGCATCAAGGGGAAATTGATCGACTCAACGGCAAAGCAGCCGGTGGCAGATGCTACCGTTTCCGTGATCAGCGCCCGCGATTCTTCCTTGTCCAGTTTTACACTTTCTACCAAGTTGGGCACATTCGAGATAAAAAACTTGTTGCCCGGTGATTATAGGATAGTGGTGAGCAGTAAGGGACTACAAGAAGTTCGCCGACCTTTTTCAATTACCGCCGAAAACAAATCGATCGATCTGGGAACACTTACGCTTAACAAGGATTATAAAATGCTTGAGGGTGTCACCATTACAAGTGAGTCACCCATTGTTGTCAAAAACGATACCGTGCAATTTAATGCCAGTGGATTCAAGACCATACCGAATGCTACGGTCGAGGATTTGCTCAAAAAGATTCCGGGTATGGAAGTAGACAAAGAGGGCACGGTAAAGGCGCAGGGCGAACAAGTACAACGCATTTTGGTCGATGGAAAAGAATTTTTCGGTAACGACCCGAAACTGGCCACCAAGAATTTAACGGCCGATATGGTAGAGAGTGTGCAGGTATTTGATGATATGAGCGAGCAGGCCAAGTTTACCAAGATAGATGATGGTAGCCGCAGCAAGACCATCAACATAAAACTTAAAAAAGATCGTAACAAAGGATTTTTTGGCCGAGCCCTCGCCGGGTATGGTAGCAAGGATCGTTATGAGCAAAACCTGAGCTTCAATAAGTTTGATGGCAATAATCGAATCTCTGTGCTCTTTAATGCGAATAATATCAATAAGCAGGGTTTTTCGTTCAATGATATTATCAGCTCGATGGGAGGTTTTAGTGGATTTGGCGGCGGCGGTGGTGGTGGTATGACGACGATCACCATGGGTAGTGGCGGTGGAGGTGGTGGATTTGGCGGTGGCGGCGGCGGTGGCGGAATGATGTCGATGACCATGACCGGAGGTCGAGGCGGCGGTGGATTTGGCGGTGGTGGAAATACCGGAATTATTCGCTCACTGGCAACGGGTACGAACTTTTCGAATGAGTGGAATAGCGGTAAGACCAAACTTACCGGTAGTTATTTCTTCTCGGATAACAGGCCCTTGCAGGAGCAAACCATTTTGCGCCAAACATTTTTTGTGAACGACTCTTCTGCCAATCAAAATCGAAGTACGCGATCGGACAATATCAATCAAAATCACCGAATCAATATTCGTTTTGAACATCAATTCGATTCTCTCACCTCTATCTTGTACACCCCATCGGTTACGCTACAGCATTCCGACAACTACAACGTAGACAGTAGCAGCACCCTTTCCAAAACTCCATTGGCCTCTTTTCTGGCCATTCAAACACGTTCCGAGAATAGCAACGTACGTGACGGGTACAACATCAACAACAATGTGTTATTGCGGCGAAAATTCGCAAAGGTCGGTAGAACGTTAACGATCGGATTGAACAATACGATCGGGGGTAGCGAGGCCGACGGCAAGACCATTGCCAACAATATATTTCTCAGGCCCAACGGTGGTGTCGGGTTGAATTTTTCGCAAAACCAGCAGTACAACCAGCAAACCAAGACCCGAAACAACGTGCTGAGCACCTCGTATACCGAACCTCTCGGCCTAAATAAGCTGCTTGAATTCAATTACGCGTACACCAATAACTTTAATCGTAGCGAGAAAGAGACCTTTAACTACAATAACAGCAACGGTAAATACGATAACCCCAACCTGCTGCAGACCAACGAATTTAAAAACATATTTACGGCACACCGAGTAGGGGTCAATTATCGTCTGCAAGAAAAGAAATATAATTACCAGTTCGGGATCGGGGTACAGCAAGCCGAACTCGAAAACCATAGTTTTCAAGCGCTCACTAACAAAGATTCTATCAGTCGTCAAACCTTTACCAATCTATTTCCTACGGCCAATTTTAATTTTACACCCACGCGCAGTAAAAACCTGCGTGTTTCCTATAACGGACGCACCAATCAACCTACGGTGGCACAGTTGCAAAATGTTCCGGACGTTACCGATACGCTCAATGTTCGAATCGGTAATCCTAATCTAAAGCAGGAGTTTAACCACAGCTTTAACATTGGGTATAACACGTTTAACCTGGCGACCTTTCGTTTCGTTGCAGCCAATTTCAATATTGCCACAACGCAAAATCGAATCGTAAATAGTATCTCGGTGAGAGGCCCCGTTCAAACTACCACTTATGCTAACGTAGACGGATACCTGCGTGCTTTTTCGTTCTTTACGCTGGGCCTTCCGTTCAAGAATCCCAAACTCAAGGGTTCAAACATCAGCCTGACCAATACGATGTTGTACTTGCGCGACATCAGTTTGGTCAATAAGCTCGAAAATGTGACCCAAACGTTAGCCCTCACCCAAGGCGCGGGCATCAGCATCAATAAAGAAAAGATCGATTTCGGATTACGCGCCAACCTAACGTACACTAACCTTAACTACAGTATCAATAAGCAACTTAATGAGGATTTCTGGACGCAGACCTACAATGCGGATGTTACATTCACCTTTCCGAAGGGCATCTTACTATCGACCAACTTCGATTACCTGATCAATACGGGCCGTGCCCAAGGGTTTAACCAAAGTATTCCGCTGTGGAATGCGAGCCTGAGCAAATTGATGTTCAAGAAAAAGAATGGCGAGTTGAAATTTTCGGTCAATGACCTGCTCAATCAAAACGAGAGCATTACCCGCAATGCAGGTGATAACTTCTTACAAGATACGCGCAGTATGGTACTGCGTCGCTATTTCTTGGTCAGCTTCTTATTCAATCTGAATAGAATGGGCGGTAAGAACGCGACGCAGCCACAGGGTATGCCGGGTATGCCACGCTTTATGCAGCGGGAGGTGCGCGATATAAGAATTAACTAATTAGAGATCCAGTAATATACGGGCTCTTTCCAGATCTTCGGGTGTATCGATTTCCACGCCCTTTTCCGAGGTCAATACCATGCGAACGGGAATGCCGTGCTCTAGCAGCCGCAGGTTTTCTAGTTTTTCTATTTTCTCGAGCGGAGTTGCCGGCCACGCAGTAAAATTCAGAAGCATCTCCTTTCGAAATGCATAAACGCCTATGTGCTCGTAATAAGACAACTGAGCATCCGGATCGCGGCGAAAAGGTATCGCGCTGCGGCTAAAGAAGATCGAGTTGAAGTTAAGGTCGACCACCACCTTGACTACATTGGGATTTTGTATATCGTCTAATTGGGTAATAGGCCGCATCATGGATCCAACTTGTACGGTAGGATCGTTGAATTGGGCTATCACTTGCTGCAATGGTTCTTTTTTAATGAAGGGGCTATCTCCTTGTACGTTTACAATAATGTCGAATGGCCTGTCTCTTGCTACTTCGGCGATTCGATCGGTGCCACTCTCGTGTGCTAGTGTGCTTCTGAGTACTTGTCCTCCGTTTTTTTTGATCTCTTCTTCTATCAGGTCGCTATCGGTTACCACAAATACCTCATCGAACAAATTGGTTTGAACCGTGGCTTCGTACGTTCGTTGAATGATGGTCTTGTTTCCGAGTAGCTGCATCAGTTTACCCGGAAAGCGCGATGCTTCGTAGCGGGCCGGGATCATGGCGATTACCTTCATACCTAAATGTACTTAGTCTTGCGAAGGGAGAAATGGTTTTTTTAGTAAGGTCCCTAGCTCTTCATCTTTTTCGGCGGGATAATAGCGGTCGATACCGTAGCGTATGTCTTGCATGGGTAAATGGGAGAATGTACCGAGTAAACGGTCCCATATTGAAAAAACAGCCCCATAATTGCTATCGGTGTAGGGCTGCAGTCGGTGGTGATGTACTTTGTGCATGTTGGGTGAGATCAGTAAATAGCTCAGCCATTTGTCTATGGCCACCGGTAAAGAAATATTAGCGTGTGTAAAAGCGGTAAAAGCTACTACCAGGGTCTGGTAGATCATGACCGCATACATGGGAGCTCCCGAGATAAAAATGAACAGGATAAAAAATACCCCTCTTAACATACTGTCACCCGGGTGATGACGCAATCCGGTCGTTACATCTACTTTACTATCGCTGTGATGAATGAGATGAAACCTCCATAGTAGGGGTTGTCGATGCATCACCCAATGTACCCACCAGCTGCTAAAGTCGAGGGCCAGTACCCCAATCAAAACGGACCACCCGATGTTGGCCTTGGTCCAGTGTACGATGCCAAATGAATGTGCCTGGCACCAATCTGAAAGTCTTACGATAACAATCGCAAGCAGACTGTGAATGATCAGGTGGATTACCGTAAAGGCAAAGTTGACGGCGGCATGGTTGAGTTTGGTGGTACGATAGCGAAGTGAAAAAACCGGAATAGCCCCTTCGAGTATCCAAAAAAATAAAAGACCGCCGACCAATATGGCCATTCGTTCGAGCGGCCGCTGTTCGAGATCTTGAAAGTAGTGAATCACCGAAGACCAAGTATCCATAGTTGACAGCATTTACGTGCTCGGTCGCAGAAAAGATCGCACTTACTGGTTAAGCATAAGCGGCATTACCAGCATTAGCAACTCTTCATTATCGCTTTTATCGCGAGGCTTGAGCAATCCGGCTTTGGTAGGTGTAGAGAGCTCGAGGTTCACCTCGTCGCTATCTGCGGCACCCAGCATTTCGATCAAGAATTTCGCATTAAAGGCGATGACCAGGTCTTCTCCCGAATACTGGCACTTCATTCTCTCGTTTCCTTCGAAACTAAAGTCCACATCTTGTGCGGCCAATTGCAATTCGCTGCCAGAGATATTCAATGCTACTTGATTGGTGCTCTTGTTGCTGAAGATGCTTACCCGACGCAGGGCACTTTGAAAATCGGCGGTGTTGACCGTCAGGTGATAGGGGTTCTCGGCAGGGATCACCACTTTGTAGTCCGGGAAACGAGCATCGATCAGGCGACAGCTCATTTGGGTGGTACCATAGCGTATAAACAAATGATTGCTGTTATAGCTGAGCGTCACCTCTTCTTCACTCACCGGAATGGCCGCCTTGACCAGGTTAAGTGGTTTGCGGGGCACAATAAAAGAATCGGTCTTGGGGCATTTGACATCCGTGCGCTTGTAGCGTACCAGACGATGGGCATCGGTAGCCACGCATTGCATCCCCTTTTTGTCGAGCTCAAAGAAAACGCCTGTCATGGCAGGGCGCAGATCATCATTGCTGGTCGCAAAAATGGTCTTGTTGATAGCGGTTAGCAGTGCTGAGGCGGTCATGGAGAAAGAAGTGGTATCATCTGCTCCCGGCTCTTTTGGAAAGTTATCGGGATTCTCACCCATCACCTTATACTTTCCATTATCACTGGTGATCTCGATGGCAAAATTTTTATCGATCGTAAAAGTGAGTGGCTGGTCTCCGATATTCTTGAGTGAGTCCATCAAGATGCGGGCAGGAATACAAACCTTGCCAGCATCCTTGGCTTCAATATCTAATTGTACCCGCATGACCGTTTCGAGGTCGGTGGCTACCACGGTCAATTTATTTTTTTCGATCTCGAACAGAAAATCCTCCAGAATGGGCAATACCGTGTTGGTATTGATGACGCCTGAAATGTGCTGGAGTTGTTTGAGCAGCAACGAGGAATTCGCAATGAATTTCATACAATCTCTATTGAGGGTTACGAGCGAAACTACTGATTTTTTGGGTAGTTTTGAAGGGATGTATAAAAAGGCATTGACCCCTGAGCAGGCGCTGCAAAAGTTACGGCATTATTGCGCGTATCAGGAGCGTTCTCACCAGGAGGTTCGTGATAAATTGCGGCAGCTCAATTGTGCAAAAAAAGAACATGATGCCATCCTCTCCCGCCTTATAGAGGACGATTATCTTAACGAAGAGCGGTTTGCTATTGCCTTTGCCGGTGGTAAGTGGCGTGCCAAGCATTGGGGGCGTCACCGTATTCGCTACGAACTCAAGCAAAAAAGGGTCAGCGACTATTGTATCAAAAAGGCATTGCAACAAATAGAAGAGGAGGACTATCTGGCCGTATTGTCGAGGCTTGCAGCCGAAAAACATGCTTCGTTGTCACAGTATCAATATGTTGTTCGCTATAAAAAAACCACCGACTATTTGATCGCTAAGGGGTTTGAACCCGAGCTGGTCAGGGCTGCCCTTGCAGCTAGCGGTTCGGGCACCAAATAAATTAGTATGTCTTCACTTACCCTCTCGTTGGTACAAACGGCTCTTGTTTGGGAAGACAAGGCAGCCAATCTGCAACTTCTCGAAACGCAGTTGGCCTCTTTGCGCGGAAAGACCCAGGTAGTGGTATTGCCTGAGTTGTTCAGCACCGGGTTTAGTATGCAAACTCAAGTGCTGGCCGAACCTATGAACGGCCCTACTGTACAATGGATGCGAACGATGGCTCAACAATACCAGCTTATTATCACCGGCAGTGTGATGATACAAGAAGAAGGTCTCTTCTATAATCGATTGATATGGATGCTGCCTACAGGAGAGCTGGGCCATTATGACAAGCGCCATCTCTTTGCGTTTGCCGGTGAGGACCGCTATTATAGCCGGGGCAACAAACGATTTATAGCTTCGGCCAATGGGTTCAAGATCAATTTGCAGATCTGTTACGACCTGCGCTTTCCGGTCTGGTCTCGTCAGCATGCTACCGACGGACAGCCCGAATACGACCTGTTGATCTATGTTGCCAACTGGCCTGAGCGCCGCCGCTTGGCCTGGATGAGTTTATTGCAAGCGCGGGCCATAGAAAATCAATGTTATGTGATCGGCGTCAACCGAGTGGGCGAAGACGGGCATCAAATTTATCATAGCGGCGATTCGATGGTCATCGATCCATTGGGGGAGGTCCTATTTACAAAGAAAGACGAGGCTTGTGTGCATACACTGACCATTAGTAAAGAACAGCTGCAAGCTTATCGCCGGCAATTTCCCTTTTTGAGGGATGGCGATGCGTTCGAACTACTACCCTAGTTTATTGCTGTAGATGATTCCATCCCTGCGCGGTAAGCGGGTGTGTCGAACCTCCTTTGGTGATGATACGGGCTCCCTGATCGGCGTCTGTCATATAACCAATGACACTTATTTGCTCGTTAAGTACGAGTTTATCATAGTCGGCCTGCGAAAGAGTAAAGAGTAATTCGTAATCCTCGCCGCCGCTCAACGCACAGGCTGTGGGATCGATCTCGAATTTATAAGCGGCCAATCGAGTGGCTTCGGCAACCGGAATTTTTTCTTCGTACAATACACAGCCCAGCTGGCTTTGTTTACAAAGGTGCATGATCTCCGAACTTAATCCGTCGCTGATGTCCATCATTGCAGTAGGCGTAATGCCTGCCTCTGCCAAGAATGCAACAATGTCTTTACGCGCTTCGGGTTTGAGCAAACGTCCGATCACATATTGTTCGCCTTCCAGATCGGGCTGCACCTGCGGACTTTCGAGATAGATCTTTTTTTCTCGCTCCAAAAAAAGTAATCCGACGTAAGCGGCACCAAGGTCTCCGCTTACACAAAGCAGATCTCCCTTTTGGGCCGTGCTTCTTTTGACGAACGTATCGGGAGCTACTTCTCCTATGGCAGTGACCGATAAGACCAATCCTTTTTGCGAAGAGCTGGTATCGCCACCTACCAAGTCTACTCCGTACTTGCTGCATGCGGCATAGATTCCTTCGTATAGTTCGCTCACCGCTTCGACACTAAAGCGATTACTGATCCCGATACTCACTACCAGTTGCGTAGGAGTTGCGTTCATGGCATAAATGTCGCTCAGGTTAACAATAACAGCCTTATATCCGAGGTGTTTGAGCGGAGTGTACATCAGGTCGAAATGTACACCTTCGAGCAGTAGATCGGTAGTAACGACGGTTTGCTTACCAAAGTGATCGATAACGGCTGCATCGTCTCCGACCCCTACTACCGAAGAGGCTTGTTGCAATTCGATATTACGCGTAAGGTGCTCAATAAGGCCAAACTCGCCCAATGAACCGATCTCTGTACGTTCGTTGCTCATATATTACGATTGAAGTTCTTTTTGCCCATTGATAACCTGTAGCATCTCGTCGTGAATATTTCCATTGGTAGCTAAAATCTTATGCTGATAGATCGAAAATGATTGTCCGGCAAAATCAGTGACCTTTCCACCTGCTTCCTCCACAATTAAATACCCCGCGGCACTATCCCAAGGTTCGAGTTTTTGCTCAAAAAATCCATCGAAACGACCACAGGCCACCCAGCAAAGATCGATGGCAGCCGAACCTAATCTTCTGACGGGTACTCCTTTTCTCACGAAACGTTCAAATACTTCGAGTGGTCCGTTAGGCTCGTTGATGTAGGTATATGGAAAGCCGGTTACCAAGCAAGATTTGATGGTTTCGCTTTTGGTGCTGACACGAATGGGTCTATCGTTGAGTGTAGCACCCTGCCCTTTTTCCGCAAAGAAGAATTCGTTGAGATGAGGGTTAAATACTGCACCCATAACGATCGTGCCCTCATGCTCAATGGCGATAGAGACGCAATTAAGCGGAATGCCTTGTGCAAAGTTGACCGTTCCGTCAATGGGATCGATGATCCACTTGTAGGCAGAGCTTTGAACGTGTTTTCCGCTCTCTTCGGCCAATAGCTGATGATCGGGGTAATCTGCTTGGATCACAGCGAGGATCGCTTTTTCTGCGGCATGATCGGCCTCGGTCACCAGGTTGTTGACACCTTCTTTGTTGTGAACGGTAAACGATCCTTGAAAGAATCGCATGATCTCTTCGGCGCCGGCCCGGGTAGCCTTTTGTAGTGTAGAGCGAAGCATGCGCGAAGATACTGCCTCGATGGCGCAATTGCTTACCTTAGCATCTTATTCGGTTTTCGAACTATGGCTTCATTTTTAGAAAGTGCTTTACCCCACCGACTGGCTTCGGCCCTTCGGTTAGCGCTGGGCGACCCGCGACGCCAGCAATTGCGGGTCTTAAAGAAGTTACTTCGTAAAGCACGTTTTACGGCCTTTGGACAACACTATCATTTCGATGAGGCCTTGTTGAGCAAACATCCGGGTAAACGTTTTCAAGAATTGGTACCCGTGCACGATTATAATAAGATCTACAATGAGTGGTGGACCCAGACCCTCGATGGTACGCCCGATGTAACCTGGCCAGGAAAGATCAAGTATTATGCGCTCAGCTCGGGCACCTCAGAGGCGGCGAGCAAGTATATTCCTGTTACGAATGATCTGTTACGCAGCAATATGATCAATTACCTGCGTCAGCTGTTGAGTCTGGTTCGCTATCAAGAAGCCAATAAGATCGCCATGACCAAGGGTTTTTTGATGTTGGGCGGAGCCACCGACCTAAAAAAGGGAAAGGCGGGATGGTATGCCGGCGACCTGAGCGGTATACTCGCAAAAAAAAGACCTTTTTGGTTTCAGACCTTTTATAAGCCAGGAGGGCGAATTGCGGCCATTACCGATTGGAACCAGAAGCTGAATGAGATCGTAGAACAAGCCCCCAATTGGGATATTGGTTTTGTGGTGGGTGTTCCGGCCTGGTGTCAGATGTGTATCGAGATGATCATCGATCATTACAAGGTTAAACATATTCATGAGATCTGGCCCAACTTCAGCTTTTTTGTGCATGGAGGCGTGGCTTTTGAGCCCTATCGAAAAGGATTCGAGAAATTGCTCGGTAAGCCGATCGTATATGTAGAGAATTATTTATCGAGCGAAGGTTTTATTGGATTCAAGCACCGCGAACAGGCCAAGGGGATGCAGTTGATCTTGAACAACAATATCTTTTTTGAGTTTATCCCCTTTGATGATAACAATTTTGATGCGGATGGAAATTTGTTACCTGGCCACCGGGCACTGATGATCCACGAAGTAGTTCCCGAAAAAGAGTATGCGTTGGTGATGAGTACCAATGCAGGCACTTGGCGTTATTTGATCGGCGATACGATTCGATTTGTAGATATGGAAAGAGCCGAGGTGGTCATTACCGGACGGATCAAACACTTTTTGAGTTTGACCGGCGAGCACCTGAGCGTAGATAACATGAACAAGGCGATCGAATTGGTAAGCGAAGAATTCAATATCAGTATTCCCGAATACACGGTGACCGGATTTGCGTACCAGCAATTTTTTGCGCACCGCTGGTATATCGCCACCGATGACACGATCGATCCTGAAAAGTTACGGCAACGGATCGATGCGCATCTACGTGCGTTGAACGATGATTATGCTGTAGAAAGGGACAGCGCTTTAAAAGAGGTTTTTTTAGAGGTGCTGCCAGAATCGGCATTTTTCCAGTTTATGGAACAAAAAGGAAAGCTCGGCAGCCAGCATAAGTTTCCAAGAGTCATGAAAGGAAAGATGCTTGCCGATTGGGAGCAATTTCTAGCTTCTCGCGCTAGTAACGGGTCTAATTAGTATCGATGACAGTCATTTCAGCAAAAAGATCGTGGTGGTATAGGGTAAAGCGTGTGCTGGTTTATCTTTTTATTTTTCAATTGGTCTGTATTGTTCTTTTTCGCTGGTTAGACCCCCCGCTAACCGTCACACAGTTGACCGCTTGGGTATCGGGCGATGGACTTCGGCGTAACTATGTAAGGGCTGATCAGATCTCGCCCTATGCCCGATTAGCCGTTCTGGCCTCGGAAGACCAGCTATTTGTTTCGCACAGCGGGTTTGACTGGAAGCGAATACAACAGGCGCTCGAGTATAATAAACGAAAACCCAATCGACTTAGAGGGGGCAGCACCATTAGTCAACAAACAGCCAAAAATGTTTTTCTGTGGCAAGGGCGCAGTTGGATCCGAAAAGGGCTCGAAGTATATTTTACCTTCATGATCGAATTGATCTGGGGTAAGAAAAGGATACTCGAGGTGTATTTGAATGTGATCGAGATGGGCCCAGGAGTTTTTGGCATCGAAGCCGCCGCACAGCATTACTTCAATAAGCCTGCCGCCAAACTCACGCGCTATGAGGCGGCACTCATCGCCGCATCACTACCTAACCCCAAGCGGTATCGTGTGCAGCCAGCCTCTCGTTATATGCAACGACGGGCCTCCTTTATAGTTGGGCAGATGCATCATCTATTTTATGATAAGGAGGTGCGCCAGCTTATAGAGAATCGCTAACGCAGCAGCGGATCGATGGCCTTGATAGCCTGTTGCAATCGATCGGTTTCCGTTCCGCTGATCAGTGTCCAAGGAGTCGATTGATGTACCATGGTGTCTTTGTACAAGCGAAACAATTTTTCGCGCGTGGCGAGATCGGGATATTCCCGAAGCTCATCCCTGACCCAGGGAAGATCGGTATTGCAAAGCAAATAGTGATCGTACGAACGGTGTACAATTTGATCTAAGATATAGCGATGACATTTGTTGAAGACGAACTCACACCACACTTTTAGTACGTACATATCTGTATCAATGAACAAAGGCCATGTCTTGTGAGTTTCTTGTTGAGCACGTTGTTTTTCCTCAAGTTGTCGCAAGGCCTGGTCCTCGAGTGCCAGCTGCCCTTTGGCAATGGTCAGCAGATCGTCGAACGTGTACTGCGTTCCGTGTTCATGTAAATAGGCTCTGGCGTATTCGGGACACCAGTCAGTACCGTAATGCTCGGAAAGCTCTTTACAAAGTGTGCTCTTGCCAGTGCTTTCGGGCCCTATGATGACAATTTTCTTTATCATGATTGCATGGCCAGTTTTTTCCATTTAAAAAGACCCGATAGGGCCAACCCTGTCAATACCAGGTAATAGATACTGGTCAGTGCCAGCCCTTTGGTATAGTACAGCGGAACAGCTGTTACGTTGGTGAGTAGCCACCAATACCAGCTTTCTACTTTTTTTTGCGTCATCAGCCACATACCCGTAAAAGCTGCTGCCGAGGCTAGCGCATCGGCCCAGGGAATGGCTCCATCAAAAAAATTCTCTTTTAGGTAGACCAGTGAAAAATATAAGACCAGGTAGGTTCCGGCAAAAAAAAGCGATTGTATGGCCCAAAACCGCTTTGAGCTATAGCTGATATGGAGGCGTTTTTCATTTTGCTCGTTGCGTTGCAGCCAGCAATACCAGCCATAGATGCTCATGATGGTGTAATAAAAATTTACGGCAGCTTCGCCTGGCAAATGCGATACAAAGCTGAGCCAGGTGTAGATAATGGTATTGATGAGCCCCAGCGGGTAGACCCAAACATTTTCTTGTCGGCTACACCAGACACTTGCGATACCGCTACTAACGGCTATCCACTCCGGCAAGGTGGCGGAGGTTAGCGCTGCAATAAGATCTGCGTACAAGTAGAAAAGGTTGATTATTCGGATTCGGCCACGACCTCTTTAACCTCGGGTATCATTCTTTTCATCATTCCTTCGATACCGGCCTTAAGCGTGATCATCGAAGAAGGACATCCGCTACAGCTCCCCTGCATGGACAGGCTGACGGTGCCCGCTTCATAACTTTTGAATTGAATGGCGCCTCCGTCCATTTCTACGGCAGGACGAACGTAATTGTCGAGCAACTCCTTGATGCGTTTGACCACGTCATCATCATCGGCACTTACCTCGTTGCTGCCCGATAACTTGATAGTCGCTAATTCTTCTTCGTTAACGACGACCTTTCCTTCTTCGAGATAGTCCTTTAAAAATTGCCGCACCGATGGAATTACATCGTTCCAATCGGTTTCCGCGGTTTTGGTGAGCGTTACAAAGTTGCTGGCGATAAAAACCGCCTTGAGAAATGGAAAGCCAAATAGTTCGGTAGCCAGCGGCGAAGGCTTGGCGCTTTCTATGTCAGGAAAGTCAACGCTTTTGCCCGGAAATAACAGTTTGTTGGCCACAAACTTCATGGTCTCGGGGTTGGGCGTCATCTCGGTATAAATGCTGATAATAGGGTTTCCGGTCTTGATCATAATCCACAAATTGATATGTAAAAATAACCAAAATGGAGCGAAAGGGTTCGATCAAGCCGTAAAGCGCCCCGATTTTTTGAGCATCCGAATTAGGGCGTACAGCGCACAGAGCAATGCCACCGAAACAGTAAAAATTCTACGGGGGGGTAGGGCACAGCCTTCCAGCAGTTCGGGATAGCGAAGTTCCGGTAAGGGAGCCGCCAGCAGCGAAACGATTCCCAGCAACCAAATAAATTGGGTCGTATGTTCCTTCAAGATCCAGCGTTTCCAATTGAACTCCATACTGCGAAGGGTACTGCCGATTCCCCGCAATGAAGGCCACCAGCGATTTACGTCGCGGCAGTAATTGTCGAATCCCGCTCCGAATTTTTTTCTGAGAAAATCCTCTTCTGCCAGTACGATGGCTTGGTAGATGAACAAGAATAAAGGCATCATTAACGCTACGTAAAAAACGGAATTGGCGAGTATGCCAACTCCTAGGAGCATAAGGATATTGCCCACATAGAGCGGATTGCGACAGTGTCTAAAGATGCCTTCGGTAACCAATCCCTCCGCAT
>Ga0209972_10001051_pt1 | contig 25322 bp, 30 predicted proteins | sample NOAtaG_7_FD_187302 | JGI IMG/M metagenome (GOLD analysis project Ga0209972, IMG submission 187302) | Freshwater lake microbial communities from Lake Erie, under a cyanobacterial bloom - NOAA_Erie_Diel1S_2200h metaG (SPAdes) (version 2) | ecosystem: Environmental > Aquatic > Freshwater > Lake ...
CTAACGCAGTCCTTGAAGCGGTGTGCAATGCGTGTAAAATCAGTTCAGAGGAACTTTTCTGCCGTTTAAGATTACGCGAGTTCAACGATGCCCGTATTATTTACACGATGTTTTTGAGGAAAGGAACGAACTGGAGTTATGCGAAGATGGCAAGCCACCTCAACCGCCATCACGCGACAATGCTTCATAATATGAAAACATTTGAATGCCTTGTTGAAACTAACCCCCCATTCAAAAAGAAGGTGCTGCAAATTATTCACGAACTGAATAATAAAAAAATATTTATATTTGACGACTTACTAACTACAAACAAATGGAAATATGAACGAACTAACGGAAATCTTGAGCGAAGTGCGAAAATTGCACGAAAAACTCGACAAGCTATTATCAACAAAAGAAGAGAAGAAATCGCGCTTCACACCGCCCACGCTTGAGGATGTCGCTGATTACTTCATTGAAAGGATGCCAAATGCCGATACCGAAGATGCGATTAACTTTGCAGATATCTTTATCAGCCATTACACGAACACTAATTGGTATTATGGCAAAAAGAAGATGAAAGATTGGAAAGCAGCGATGCGATCCGCTTGGAAATTACACGAATTCATAACAAATAAAAACAAACAAAATGACACAGTTGGTAGAATACAAAGGACTGAATTACAAGAGTGGGTTAACTCCTAATGAGCGTGCTTATCTCGAAGCCAAAGAGCAGGCGCGAATTTGCGATATAACTATGCAAATGTTTAAGTCATTGATAGCACGAACCATTGTTATCAGTGGAATCAAACAACTGCCATCGGTTGAGGAAGTACAAATGCTGTTTACTAACGCGATACATTACCATCCTTATATGACTATTGGAGAATACGCACTGGCCTTTGAGATGAATGCGGCAGGGGTGGAATTTACACGCGTTGAGAATTTCGGAATGATTACCATTGCGTTTCAAAGTGATGTGCTAAAAAACTACACGAATGTCAGGAACAAAATGAACATCGATCTCGAAAAGAAAAAAACGAAGATGGAAACACCTGTGCAACAATATCACGAGCCAATCGATTGGAAGGAAATGTTTCAAACTGATATTGCACGTTGGAAGAATAATGAGCGCAATGCAGTGATGATTCTCGCTCCAAATTTCATTGCGAAGTTTTACGAACTTGAATTGATTAACGATGACTGTTGGACTGACGATCAATGGAAACAATGGAAGTTCGCTGCACGCTTCCAAGTAATCGAAGAAAAGAAGCTAACTAAAACACGCATTGAGCGAATGAATAAAGAGGAAAAACATTCGTTTAATCTATCCGTGCAAAATGAACTAATGCGCAGGTTATATGCGGATATTATGGACAGTACAATAATGCAGGAACGAATATTAAAAAAATTGTAAAATAAAAAAAATTTAATATATTCGCAAAAACAAAACGATTATGAACTACGAACAATTTTTAGAAAGTAAAAAACATTTACTCGGTAATTTTGGATTTAATCCAAATTATTATCCTGATATTGCTTTTGATTTTCAAAAGTCAATTATTGAAAAAGCAGTAAAAAAAGGAAGGATGGCAATCTTTGCTGATACTGGATTGGGTAAAACATTAATTCAATTATCAATAGCTCAAAACATTATTAAAGAAACGAATAAGAGGGTATTGATTTTAACTCCTTTAGCTGTTGGATTTCAATTTATTCAAGAAGCTGAAAAATTAAATATACCAGATGTTTATCAAACTTTAAAAGGAGAATTGAATGGTAAAATTATTATTTGTAATTATGAGCGTTTACATTATTTAGATTCAAATGATTTTATAGGTTGTATTTTAGATGAAAGTTCAATACTTAAAAATTTTGATGGAAAAATAAAAAATCAAATTACAGCATTCATTAAGAAAATGCCATATAGATTTTTATCAACTGCCACTCCTTCACCAAATGATTTTATCGAATTAGGTACATCTTCTGAAGCATTAGGTTATATGGGTTATATGGATATGCTGACAAAATTTTTTAAAAATAATCAAAATTCTGTTGATTCTAATAATAGAAATATCGGAGAAAAATTTTATTTGAAACCGCACGCTGAAAAAGATTTTTTTGCTTGGGTAAATCAATGGTCTATAATGGTTAAAATGCCATCAGATTTAGGATTTTCTAATGATCGATATGTTTTACCCGAATTAATCGTTAATAATCACATTATTAAAAATCAAAGTTTAATAGATATTAATGGTCAGATTCAAATGTTTACACCTATTGCAAAATCAATGACTGAAGTTAGACATGAACAAAAACAAACTGAATTAAAAAGATGTGAAAAAGCTATTGAATTAGCTAATGGTAAAACTTCTGTTTATTGGTGTAATACTAATCAAGAAAGTCAATATCTAAAAGAAATGGATAGTAGCGCTCATGAAATTATAGGATCACAATCTTTAGAAAAAAAAGAAGAAATACTTTTAGCTTTTGCAAATGGAGAAATAAAAAGATTAATTACTAAAGCTAAAATGACTGGAATGGGTTTGAATTGGCAGCATTGTAATCATTCTGTATTTTTCCCTACATGGTCATATGAACAATATTATCAAGCTATACGTAGATTTTGGCGATTTGGTCAAAAGACTGAGGTAACCATTGATATGGTAATTTCAGATGGTCAAACAAGAGTAGTAGAAGCATTACAACAAAAAACTCAAAAAGCAATTGAATTATATGAAAATTTGACAAAGGCAGTTAACTCATCCTTTGTAAATAATGTAAAAGAGTTCAACAAAGAAATAATTAAACCTAAATTTTAAAAACAAAAACAAAATGGAAAACAAAGTAAAAGATCAGTTAGTAACTGAAAATTATGCAATCTATAATTCTGATTGTATGTTAGTATTACCAACACTGGAAAATGAAAGTATTGATTTATCAGTATATTCACCCCCATTTGCAGGACTTTATAATTATTCAAGTAGTCCGAATGATTTTAGCAACTGTGAAAGCAAAGAACAATTTTTGGAACAATATGAATTTTTAGTATCTGAGATTGCAAGAGTAACAAAGGCAGGTAGAATTACCGCAGTTCATTGTACTGATGTATTTGATAATACGTGTAGATTGTGGGATTTTCCAAATGAAATAATTCGAATACATGATAAATACGGATTTGAATATAGAAATAGAATTACAATTTGGAAAGAACCATTAAAGGTTAGAATGCGTACAATGGTGCAATCATTAATGCATAAATTTATAGTTGAGGATTCAACAAAATGTTTTACAGCTATGCCTGATTACGTTTTAATTTTTACTAAAAAAGGAGAAAATAAAATTCCAGTAACTCATCCAAATGGATTAAAAAAGTATTTCGGAGCTACTCCAATTTTGCCTAATATTTTAACAGCTTGGAATAATGCAAATAATTCAGATTTCAACGAAGCTCAACTTTGGGATTATCTAAATAAAAAATATATCAATCATGAAGATCCAAAATCTAATAAGTTAAGTCATTACATATGGCAGCGTTACGCATCCAGTGTATGGGATGATATTAGAATTGATAATGTTTTGCCTTTTAGAGATTCAAAAGAAGAAGATGATGAAAAACACGTACATCCATTGCAATTGGATGTTATAGATAGAATAGTTGAGTTATATTCTAATCCTAATGAAGTTGTTTTAACGCCATTTATGGGAGTAGGTAGTGAAGTTTATTCACCTGTTAGTTTAGGTCGTAAAGCTATTGGAATTGAATTAAAAGATTCATATTTTAAACAAGCTAAAATAAATTTAAGTTTAGCAGAAAAAAGATTTATAAATGATTCAAAAAAACAACAAGTATCATTATTCTAAATGAAAACTTACAATGTCCGTTTTGAATTGTACGGAAAAAAGTATCACATTAAAAAACAATGTGATAATCCAAACCTACTGAAGCAATTGATACGAATGGATATAATCTTTAATCAGATCAATGAAATACCATCAGAAACAAATTGACGCTCTCAACCTACTCGCCATCGATAACGATTGTAGGCAATTGTTGTATGGTGGCGGTGTAGGTGGTGGGAAATCTTTTTTAGGTTGCGATTGGCAAATAAAAAGAAGATTGAAATACGCAGGTACACGCGGTTTAATTGGAAGGTCTGAACTCAAAAAACTGCGATTATCAACGATGGCTACCTTCTTTGAGTTATGCGCAGCGCACGGATTACAACCCGATAAACATTGGACATACAACGGACAAGACCACGTGATTAAGTTCTTCAATGGAAGTCAAATTATCTTGATGGATTTAGCCGACCTTCCTTCCGATCCCGAGTTCCAAAGATTTGGTTCAATTGAGTTAACAGATGCATTTGTCGATGAAGCTGGAGAAGTATCTCAAAAATGCATCGACATCCTTTCCTCGCGCTTGCGTTATAAGTTAATCAATGACAAGCCAAAGTTATTGATGACGTGCAATCCGCACAAAGGTTGGTTGTATACCGAGTTCTTTGATGCGAAAAGAAACGGAACGATTCGTAGCGACCGCGATTTTATACAGGCATTACCAACGGATAACCCACACGTTTCACCGGTATATCTTGAATCATTACAAATGCTTCCCGAAGTTGACCGCAAACGATTGTTGGAAGGAGATTGGGATTACGATGAAACAAAAGATAGGTTGTATAATTACGATGACTTACTGCGATGCTTCCGCGCTCCACAAATCAACGCTAACAATGATGCGTTCATTACTGCCGACATTGCGCGAATGGGAGACGATAGGACGGTTATCGTGTTGTGGAATGGATTACACGCGTCAAAGTTTATCGTGTTAAAACAAAAGCCAATTAATGAAGTGGTGGACACAATCAACCAACTCGCACAATCGAATAACGTGAGATTGTCTAACGTATTATGCGATGAAGATGGGATTGGTGGCGGTGCTGTTGACTTCCTCAAATGCAAGGGATTTTTGAATGGATCAAAAGCGGTGCGAGATAATTATATGAATCTCAAAGCGGATTGTTATTTTAAACTTGGTGAACTCATTACCACCAATGCAATCACATTTGAAACCACGCACAAAGATACCATTGTTAAGGAACTGGAGATGATTAGACGTGAGAAAATAGATAGTGATGGAAAGCTGCGCGTAACTAACAAAGAAACGCTTCAAAAGAAGTACGGCATTAGTCCCGATTTCGCTGATGCGATAATGATGCGGTGCTTCTATGAACTCAAAAAGAATTATGGCAAATATGCATTTGGTTAAATTATTTTAATATATTTGAAATGGAAAACAAAAAACAAAGTTCAATTGAGTGGTTATTTTTAGAATTATCATACACACCAAAAGACAAATTTCAATGGCATACAATCTTGAGAAAAGCAAAAGCAATGCATAAGGAGGAGATAATAGATTCGTATTGTCAAGGATGTTTAGATATGACTAATGATGATACTATATTTCCACGAGAAACAAGTGAACAATACTACAATGAAACATTTAGATAATGAAAACTGAAATTACAAAAGACGAATTAGAAAAAGTAAAGGTGTTAAACCTATTGATGTGGTTACAAGCGTCCATCTACGCAGGTGATGAATGCGAACCAATCAAATGGTTCTATAATCATCAAACAAAGATGCTACTCAAACGACTTAACGACTCAATCCAACGTGAACACGGCAAGACAATCACCGCGTTATGGAATACCGATGGTGCAATACTCCCCGATATAACTCGCCAAATTGATGACTTCACGTTTGAAATGGCAAGTTATGGCTACTGGATGTTACCGGAACTAACCGAGTACATCCGTAAACAAAAAGAAGTACAACCTAAATTAGAAATAAAATGAAAATTGAAGAATTAATTAAAAAGTACAACGTAAATTTTTATTACGAAACATTTGTAAATGGTAATGAAAAAGATAAAACACTTATTGAAATCCCTTGCAAAATTTTAGGTTACTATATTGAAGATTGGTATCATGAAGAAAAAGGTGAACAAATGTATTTATATTTTGAATTACAACCTTTAAATACAGAATGGCAACATGGTTTAGATGAAGATGATATTCATGATATTTGGCATTCATTAAAAACTTTAGATTGGGATGACATTGCAAATAATTTAATTTCAAAATAATGAATATCACACACGATTTTGATAACTGCCAAAGCGAGACATACAAAGAAGTAATTACTGATCTAATCTCACGCGAGAAAATGGGACGAATGAAGTACGGAGTAACGGTGGACAAAGCTAATTTGAGTGAACAGGAATGGTTACACCACGCTTACGAGGAAGCACTCGACTTCGCTATCTACTTAAAACGTATAATGAAGCTAAAAAGATAGCATTCAAACCAATTGAATAAAGAGTGGCTTTGCGCCACTTTTTTTTTCGTTTTAATTCCTCACTTAATCCCTTAGTTAATCCCTCATTTAATCCCTCTATATGGCTCAAATCACGCTCAATTTGTGCGATATATGACACATTAAGCTCATTTATCTTAGTTAACGTTTGATTTTCTTGACATAACTTTTGATTATCTGCGCTCAAAAAATACATCTTGTTAACCGCTAACAATACCAACCGCCTTTCTTTACTTAAAGAATCCAGCACGTTCACTCTGGAGTAATCGTTGAATTGCTTTTGTGTATGCGCTATCGATGGCAATAGAATCATAAAGGTAAATAGTATCAATTTGCTTTTCATAAATGTCTTTGATTTTAATTCGTTCTTTTTCTATCGTGTCAATTCGTGCCTTCAATACGACAACCGTATCTGATGAGGTGGTTACAATTTGTAACCGATTGGAACTGCATGAATTTTTCCCAATAATCCATGCAACAATCAACCCAATTGCAAATGCAATCCATTTAATAAATTGCTCCTTCATGTATTCGATAATTTTTAACGTGAAATGCTTTATTCAATCCGCGCGTAATTATCGCGAATCCGTGATTGTATTTGGAGTAAGGATTGTAATCAGGTGAAAGTTCAGATAAACACCCCACCCCCCAACACGTTATTACCTTTCCATTGACATCGCGCTCGGTGTGTTCAGCAGTTTGATGATGATGGCCGCACATTGCATTCGCTTTCGTCTTGAGAAACAACCCACGCGCCACGTTAACGCTCGGTAAAAATTGTTTTCCAAATTCGTGGCCGTGAAATATCGATAGGCCGCCAATGTTTAATTTGCTTTTGCCATCGAGCCATTTGATGTTATGCTTATCGCAGTGCGTTAGTGTTGGAAAATCAAAGGCATCAATGTCGAATAGCTCTGGAGCTTTCACTCTCATATATCGCCAGTATCGTTCCTCGTGGTTGCCTTCTTTGTAAACGATTTCAGCGTTTGGAAATTGCCCTCTCAACTCGTGTAAAAATGTACGCATTGCATACAATTCATCTTTGAACTTTCTCTTCTTTGGATCTTTGACAAAGTCGCTTATCATATGACAATCGAGAGCATCACCATTCAACACAACCGTATCAACTCCTTCATCGATTCCTGTTTGGATTGCTACGGATAGCGCGTCAATATCGTGGTATGGTATGTGAATGTCAGATAAGATTAAAACTTTTTGCCCTTTAATATCAAAGTGTTTACGACCTTTCGCATATGACTTCGGAAGGTTGAATGGGTTGCGTGGGCGATGTTCAGTAATGACCAGTGTTTTGTCTTTTGGAGTTCTACCATCTTTGCCCTCGATTCTACGCAGTGTATCACGAGCATCTTCAACCCCTAAAAAAGTTTCGAAATGTTCTTTGCTTAATTTCTTCGCCAGTGTTAGCGTTGGTGTGTTTGGGAATCTCGTTCTTAACTCTCTTGCGAGTTTTGTTTTGTCTGATTCTTTGCGTCCTTTCATATAGTTAGTAAGGTTTGTAAATAGTTTTTCCTTCGCTCTTAATCGCTCGTAAAATTTGTTTTCTATTTACTCCCTTGTTGTAACTAACGTGAACCCAATCAGGCGCATTCTCTGTTCCAAACTCCCAAATGAGTTGGTCAAATATACAATTATTTTTTATGAATTCGAATATGTCTTTATTGCATACACCACCCAATAAATCGCCATCGATATCGATTGCCTTTCCTTCTAAATGTTGCGATGATTTACTACCGCCAATTCGCTTGTTCAATTCAGGACTTCTGAAACCGCTTGTAATTCCGATTGGCTTTCCAAAGTGTTCGCGAACTTTATCGAAAACTTCCGTACAAACTAATTTTAGATTCGCAACTTGTTCAGCGTTTGGGATGTTTTGAATTTGCAACACGCTCGCCATATTGCTTTTAATCACTTCTTGCAGTGTGGTGTATTTACTTAGTTTGCTCATCCTTCATTATCTCGTTTATGTCCTCGTTTTTCCTTCCGACTAATGCCTTAATCTTACCCCACAAATCTTTTCCTGTAACCGATTCAATAGATTCAACAATCGATTTAAATTCGATTACTGCGATAACCGTTGCAATCAATTTCGTGATCGGTATTAACTGCTCGATTATATACGTTTCAATTAAAAATCCACTCACAATCGCAAGTTGATACAACAGCATTTTTGTAACGCTGTCGCTCATTCTTCTTGAACGGATTTTAATACCCAGCTTTACCGCTTTCCAAATGCCAACAACCATATCTGCTCCAACTAAAAAACCAATGGTAATCATTAGTTCTTTGATTGGCAGAAAAATCGTTACCAACGCGAGTAACCAATATTTTGTTTTCAAAAACAATAACTCCTTCATCATTTCTTTGTCTCGTATTGTTTCTTCAAATATTGTTTAAGCAATTTCTCGTATTGCTTTTTGCGGTTTAATACGATGGTGGCAGGAAATCTTTTATTGTCCATTTTAATCGGTTATGTTTGTAACTATCACTAATTAAAAAACTACTCTTTCCGTACGGATTACGATCAGGAGAAATGTCGTTGTTGGTGTTGGATGTGTATTCGGGAAACAACGTGCTATTGTAACAAAGATATTGCACCAAACGATTGGTATAATAACGTGCGTTATCACGCGCAGATTCCTTCAATGATTCCATTTCGCCTTTCGTTACTGGAGTTGTGTCCTCACTTTGTCGGCTTACAAGATTTCCATTGTCGTGCTTATATAAAAGCGATGGATATAACTCAACCATTGTCCACCACAATAACGCTTTCAGCACGTAATCATTCAATAATGTTTCGTAATCACCTGCCAAAGTTCCACCGCTAACATCGGATTTAATTTTGTTCATTAAATCAGTACCCAAATAATTCGTTATTTGCTTATCCTGCGCTAAATAAATAGCAGGTCTGATAATGTTTGGATCAACCGCGTCAGTGATTGCGGTGTACTTCTTTAAATAATCTTCAGTGATTAGTAATATTTCGGGTTGTATTGCCATTTTATTCTATTTTATTTAATTCCAAATCGAGGATTATCAGGTAAAAATCCATTGTAAGGCATATCAATTGGACGCGTTTCAACCAAGTAATTGTTGCGTACTTTGTAACCTGCTTTTTCAGCTAAACTCCACGCTTTTTTACGCACATTTGGGTTGTTTAAATCTAATCCAAAACCCTTCGCGCTAATGTATAATTCCTTTTTGAAGATATGGCCACAATTACCCCCCCCTTTGAATAACCAAACCGAATAAGTATCAGCCCCATACGGTCCCCAACCTGGATTAACTGCCTTGTTGTTTAGTGCCATTATATCTTCTTTTCGGTATAACTTATCCGCGCTTATCATCTTGCGGCAAAATGGTCTTGAAGATGCAGTAATGCGACCACTATAACGATAACGCACATAATACGTTTTACCATCAATGACTTTATCTTGTTCGCTCGTTGCGTTTGGTCGTGATGTGCCTGTGCTTACGGCTTGTTCAATTGGTGTAATATCAAAAATATGTGCGAGTGCTTCATTTTCGATATCATCATTTTCGTAATCCACATCGTAACTATCAATTAAAATCCAATCTTCATTTGGTTCTTCACCAAGTGCAATCAAATCTTCTGCGATGTCATCTAAATTTACTTCCTCGCGTTCAATGATTCTCTTTGCCCAATCGCGACCTGCATCACCGCCCCATAACTGCCACGCGATACGACCTGCTGTTGGAAATCCTTCTTCGCCATCGTTCCATCCAGTTGCTTCTTTATCTACTTCGTGCCGTGCGAAATAAGAGTTCATTCGCTTCACGGTATCAAATGACAAATTACGCTTATTGCTAATATCACGCGCTCTCGCTACACCTACTTCCGTGCCACCTCTACCAAATTCCTCTCGCCACTTTAAACCTAATTCAGCTTCTATTGCCATTTCGTTTGTTGGCTCATAGCTTTCATCGACTTGAGAAATGCTTTCGTGTTCGCACTTAACTTTTTTTTTTTGCTCTATTTGAGTGGTGGGAGTAGTATTGGCAGGGGGTGAATAAATCAAATCGTTTTGCGTGATTTCAACCGTTGCATTTATTGCAACAACTGAAAACAAATATTCGATGCTGTCAGTAATCATTCGTTGAAATGGTTCAATTACTTGTTTGGTGAAAATCCACATCGCTTGTTTCATTTCATCAGTATTACTGCCTAATCCACCACCATCGCGAATACCAAATAATAAAGGACTTGTAACGCGGTGAGAAATCAATATTTGTTTGGTGCTTTCTTCACTTAAAAATTCATATTGCTTATCTGCATCCGAAATAGGAAATGAAGTGAACTCTACACCCCTATCACGATCCTCATTGAAAAATGTAAGTACCTTTCCTGCATTCTCCGCTCCTTGTATGGCTTGTTGCAATTGGTTCTTAATCATTCGTTGTTCTTCTAACGATGGAATGCCATTGTTAAACGAAGTAATCAATGAAGGAAAAAAGCCGTTTAATATATTATTAACGTGATATTCGCTAATCTGACGTGTTAACTCGATGTAATTTACACCACCTATATAATCGGGTTTGGGATAATACTCACTTCCAGGTACAATCGAATGAACGAACATCACTTGCTTTGGATATTCATCTTTGTAATCGGGGTTGAACATCGGAATATATGCAGGTGTGTTCTTCTTTTTTCTCGTGTCGTTCCAATCACGCGAGTAATAAATACCACTCACATCATCATTATCATCGCTCACGCATAAGCGACAATTCTCGAATGGAAGATGATTGATTTGAGCAATGGTGCTTCTATCCATCGACCAAATAATTTCCCAATAAAAACCACCGTGCAGCTTCAAATCGAGCGCGGTTGTATGTCTTATCTTATCTAATTGTAATCGTGTGATTTCATTCGATGCTTCTGCGCTACTTGATACGAATGATTGTCCTGCAATCATAAACGCAATCGAGTTTACAATGCTTCCGTGTACTGGCGATTCGTTGTATAGTTCGATGAGATATTGTGGAAAGGTATTGCCATCACCAAACGACACAAATCCCTTCCTATCTTCAACCTCTATTGGTTGAATCTTCACGTACTTTGATAGTTCAACTTGCGTTGCTCCTATGCGTTGTTTTATTTCGTCAACTATATTAGGCATTGTATTCGATATCAGATGGAATGGTTAGCGTTGGTTGGTCGTAGTAGTTAATGAGCGAAGAAAATTCAATAAATCCCCTTTCAATTTCACCGACCACCACAGCATCAGCAGGATCCAAGTTAGTATTTGAATTTTGACCGTAAACAATATAATTCCAACGGCCACCGTGATTGATGAGAATCGATGCATTAGTTGGATCATTGAAATTCGTACTAATGCCCAAAGTCGTAATCCTATCATTTTCGGTAATAATCGTTGGAATCACATATAACAATTCCGAAGTTAATTCATTTTGTAACACCAACAAATAATCAGTGTAGGTTGTTGAAAAAAGTAAACTCCCCTGCTTAAGTGATAGCAGGAGAGTTTGAGATGCGGTATTTGATTGCAGGTAATTCACGCTGCAAATTTATTAAACAAGTGGTGCGGTATCAATTGAGAAATCAGATGCAAATACACCATCCTCAATTCGATATGCTTTGTTCTTGGAGTCCGAAGTGAATGTAATGGTGTAACCATTCATATCACCTTTGGCTGTTCCAGTCATTGTAGACGCTGCGGTTACTTCTGCTCCATCCTCATAACCAACCACCCAATAATTGTCGTTGTTATCTAACACAATCACAAATAAACGATTTTTAGCAATTAACTCTAATTGCTTTCTGCGTTGATAACTTAATTTGTGGAATGATGCGGTAACGGTTTGTGTGTAGAAAATCGTGCCATTCTCAACGCTGGATGCTACTTCTTCAGTGAAGCTACCCGTTGATTTTGGTAAGATGAACTCAAATACTTTTGAAGTAGATGCAGATGCACTTACTTCTTGAGTAGTGCCATCAATAGTCAATTGACCTGCGAATAGATCGTGAGCATTCAAATAAATCTTTTTAATGCCACCAATCCCATCTTTACACTGTAAACCGAATCCAGTCCCTATTGTACAACTCATTGTTTTATATGGTTTTTTTAATAAATAGGGGAGCAGTCGTAACCACTCCTTTTTTATATGTGGTTAATATTAGTTATGTCCGATTACGCAGTCAGTCAATATACCAACTTGCACACCTGTACGGAATCTCATTGCCATACGAACGTTATCAGAAGCATCAGTCAAAGACATATCAACTACTTTCACTTCAGCGAAATCAGAGTTAGCATCAACACCAACAAACAAGTTAGATGGTTGAGCGGCTATGATTGTTCCTGTGCTTATACCGGGACAAACATAAATGTCATATCCATTGAATTGCAAGTTAAACTCATCCGCAGCTTGATACATTTGCATATAACCCAAAGCTGTAATCGCTTGACGATAGTATTGAGCAGTTGCACGATTCACATACAATTTAGTATCAGGACTTCCAATCAAAGCGGCAGGAAGTGCATTGATAACTGCATTCATATTTGCGATAACAGTTGATGCATCCAAAGTAGCTGCCCAAGTTTGATCAGCAGAACCACTTAAACCAGCTTTCAATTTCTTTTCGAATCCATCAAATGAAGTGTAAGTTCCTGCGGTATCACCTTGCCAAATTGTGTATTCAATAGTTTCACCAACTTTAGCGGCAGCGTAACCAATCAAAAAGTCAACAAAATTTGAAGGAACTACATCGTTAATAAATCCACGTCCAGTTTGAGCAGCTTCCCAATCTTGAGCAAATTCTTTTTTACACAATTCAAGGTTAGTCATTAAATCAGTAACAGTTAACACGCTTTCGGTTAATGTCAATGAACCTTGTTGAGTAAAATCACAAGCGGCAGCTTGTACCAATGAAGCTGAATTAGCCAACTTCTTTAATACTGCTTTATATTTTACACCCTCTTTAAGAGTAACATATCCTTTCGCTAATGTATCTCCTGATAAAATAGCAGCGTTGATATATGGTAACGCTAACTCACCTGCGTAGGTGCTTGTAATGGTTAATGAATCAGCCATTTCTTTTTTTTATTTAATTATTTATATTTATTTATTATCGAAAAAATTCTATTTTTAGAATCCATCTTTGACAAGTTGATTGGAGCAGATGCAGCAGGAGCATTCACTTTCTTCACGCTCTCCGTTGCAGGTTGTTTGCTCATCTTTTCTACTTGTGCAGATAGTTGCGCTTTCTCGCTATTCAACGCATTTATGCGGCTTTCGAATTGCTCAATTAACGCGTTAATAGTGGACTCAAATTCCTCTTTTGAAACACCATCAAAAGCGGCTTGTTCTTCTTTGGCCACTTCTTCGGATTCCATTTCGGGTTCTAAAATTTCAGTTACAACACCACCAACGGTTACGATGTACTTGCCTTCGGCAGTTTCGTGTTTACCATCGGGTGCAGGAACTTCATTACCTTCGGCGTCCTTAACGAACAACGGACTACCAACGGCAATCATTTCATCGGGTGAAGTTACTTCAACACCATCTTTAAGAATTGCAACTGCAAAACGTACTGGAGTAGCCGCTTCGATTTCGCCTTCAGCACTTAATTTAATGCCAAATGACTTCAAACGATCTGCGTACTTACTCACGATTTCATTTACTTTATTCATTGTTAAAATTATTTTCTCGTATATATGTAGCATTCAACCTATTTTTGTTTTGTAGTTTGATCGTTTAGTTTTTGTTTTAGTTTAATTTCCTTTGTACGAAAAACCCCCTAAACGTAGGGGGCTTTTTGTTTTATAATACTTGGTGGATAGTTAATGGGTACTTGGTTTTAATTCCTCATTTAATCCCTCGTTTAATTACCCATTTAATTCCGCAGTTAATTCTCGCATTATCTTTTCAATCTCTTGTTCTGCCAAATATTCATCGCTTAACTCCGTGAAGAATCCCTCAAGTGAAAATCCTTTCACATCACCTTGCTTTATCGACTGCCACACTTCATCGTTATCGACTTTCATTCCAATGCACCACGTACCATCGGGAAAATTAAAACCAAAGTTTTGGCTCTTATCGTGTTCACCTTCTTTAATCCACGACTCGACAACCGTACACCCCGTGATTGGAATCTCGTGTTGAAGATTAGAATTGTGATGCATATTTCTTTTGAGATACTCCTGCGCTATCTTGTTAATAGTTTCTGCGCTGTATTTAGCGTAATACTCACCACCTGCGGCATCAACGCGGTAGATCAATTGTTCGGGAAGCATAACCGCTCCGTAAAGCATCCTACGTTCACCTTCATCAACGGCTGCGTGGTTCATTTTCTTTGCTGATTTTAGCGCAACAAAATCTACTTCAATTGCTGGTTTGTCAACAAGTGAAATACAATTCACACCAAGATAACCGCTATCGTCTATGGTGTATTCAATTACTTTTACTTCGTTCATATTATTTAATTATTCGGGATTGGTCTTTGATTTTTTCGTTTGCTTCTTGTGCTGAACTCACGTTGGTGGCGAGTACATATGCTTGTAGCGGTTGCGGTTGATTTGTTTGCCCATTGATAAAAGAAAGGTCTAACGCAGGTGCGTTGGTACTACCTCCACCCATTCCACCGCCACCGCCTCCGCTTGGTGGAGTTACTCCAGGTGGCGGCCCTCCATCTTTATTGAATTTCATTGAAGCAATTTTAGCGATATTCGCTGCTCCTGCTGCTGCTGCTACACCTGCCATCACGAATGGATAACCTGGAAAGACGGTGGTAATTGGTGAAGCGGAAGCTGTTGTAAATGCGTTTTGAGTTCCTGTAATTGCGCTAATCGTTGCCTGTGCCAATTGTAATGATTTGCCAACTTTAAATGATTGTTCCGCGTTCAGTATTCCTGCGGATGTGAGCAATTCATTAAGCGACATCATGCCATCAATAGCCGCTTTTGCTAATTCATATTTTTGCTCATTTAACGCTTTTTCACCTTCGTATATCTTTCGTCTTTTTTCATCTTCCATCGCAATTTCCAACGCAATGGATTGCATCTTCAATTGATGTTGTGCGTCAATAATTAATTTAGTATTATCGATGGACGATGCTAATTGTTTCGCATCTTTTGACTTAATGAATGTAATTTCTTCATCCGCACGTTTAACGGTTTCTTCAGTTTTTTTCTCGGCCGTTGCTTTATCCATCTCACGCAATTGCAACTGAAATCCAGCGTAATCGCTTTCCATCTGTCTAATTGCATCTTGTTGTTTGCTAATGTTTTCATCTAAATTCTTTTCAACTTCCGCAGGATCAACAATAAAACTCGCAGTTAAATCAACCAATCCCTCTGCTAAATTCGTATTAATTCCGGGAATTGCATTTGCGATAGTATCAATTGACTTCAATAATAAATAAAGTGGGGCTTGTAAAAATTTCAACATCCCCTCTAAAATTTCACGATTGCGTTTAGCCGCTGCGAGTTGTGAATCTCTTTGTTGAATAGCTGTTTCTAATTGAACTTTTGCATCTGCAATTGATGTTTGTAAACGCGTCAATCGGTATTGAACAATCTCTTTTTCAGTTTGGCCTTGCAATTTCATTGCGTTGACCTCTAACGCGCTTTGGTCATACGCTTTTTTTGATGCTGCTGCTCTTGCCTCAACTGCGGCTGCTATATCTCGCTCGACTTGACTAATTCCTTTCAACGCATTTTCAAAAGCTGGAATGGCTTTAAATACCTTATCCATATTTGTTGCAATCAATGCAATGCTTCCTGCAATTAAAAAGATGGGATTAGTTAGTAACGCTTTACCAATTGCACCTAATGCGCTGCCAAAACCTTTGATGGCATTGGTTAAATCACTCACTTTAAAATCCTGCAATGCACCTGCAACACCTTTCAATCCTGTAATGGCATTATCAAAATCCAATGACATGACGGACGAACCAATCATGCTGAATGAATTATTCAACCTTTCCAATGGCGCACCGCTGACTGTATTAACCGACCTACCCAAATCATCCATCCTATCCTTGAGTTCACCGAGTTGTCTTTGTACTCGGTTAAATTCGGCAGTACCTTCGGGAAGTGTGGCTAATTCCTCACGCAGCTTACGCATCTGCGTACGCATGGATTCAACCTTCGCTGTGCCTTGTATATCTACTTCAATTACTACTTCTTGCTTTGCCATTAGATTAAATTAAAAATGTACATAGTTCCCAATATCATTGTAGCAAGAACGCTCAAATTAATAAGCGTTGTGAGCCAATTGGGTAAATTGTTTTTGTTGTTTGGAAGATTACTGCCATGTCCTAATTCAACTAACTGCTGAATGTTTTTAAATGTCATTTGTGGGTTATGCATAGTTATATTGTACATAAGTGGTTAATGCTGTAAATTTCATATCATCTTCGGGATAGGTAGTTGAACCAACCAATTTGATTCGTGGATAAAATGTCGTGCCACTAATAACAACATCCCACTCCAATCGGCCATTCATATTATTGAATGTTTCATCGATTGTTGTTACATTAACGAATGTGATTGTTCCTGCATTATTGATCATATGCAAATTATATTCACCGCTTATTGTTCCATCCATTGCAGTTCCATCGTGTTGCATTCCGCTCAATAGAATCTTCACAATCCACATAGTATCATCAGGCATAAGGTAACTATCGACACCTCCGATTTGTAGGTTGATGTAAGTGGTGTTGTTAGTGAAATCACCTTTACCGATTAAATGTATTATTCCACTTTGAACTTCACCGCGATAACCACCATTACCACCGATTGTGATATCTTTATTCAACACATTGGCATCACTACCGACAACGGTTACTGAACCTAAATCAGAAGCAACGTAATTGTTATCTCCAACAATCAAACTATTTTCATTACCATTATTCAACACGTTGTTACTACCTCCAACAATGGAATGAGTATTGGTGGGATAAACATTATTGTTAGGTGTTTGTAATAATTTGGTTTGGTCATTATCAATATCTTTAACCAGTGGTTTAGTGTCGCTTGTTGTTGGCTTACGACCTCCACCATCTTGGCGCACTGCATAACAACGACCTTGTGCTGCATTCCAATTGTAACCATAATAATCACAGCACGTTTCAGTTCCATTTGATGTATTACCATCGGGGTCTAAAAAGATAATGTTTAATGTACTTGTGATGCTATCGATTGTCAAATTACAAGGTGGAGCAACATTGATTATTTTCATCAATTTAACCTGTACACTCTCTTGCATTCCAACAACGTAATCTTTAATCTCTAAAATGCGCCAATAGGAATCGCGAATAAAGATTTTATCATTGTATCTAAAGTTGTAAATGTCTGCAAATTCAAGCGAAAAAAATGCTTCCATTATACGAGCATCTGGAGCATAGATATTTGCAACGTAGTTATTCCAAAACCTTTGATACAACGTTTGGTAAGGAATCGCATTGACTTTATGCAATGGTGTTTCTTGACCAAAATTGTAATCGACAGAAGTGATATCGGGAGTGATATTTTGATAATGACTAAACATAGGTAAAACAAATGCATCATCAATTAAATTAGTATCATCATTCAAAATGTGCATTGTCATTGTGTCTCCAGTGCGGTATAAAATACGCGGTGTTGGGTTCACATATTCATTTTTATCATTGATGAATTTAGCAATTGGATAGACAGTATTCGGAATTAACGCGAGTGGTGTGCTACCAAATTCAACTTCAATTTTTTGTTCTTCAGTGGCAAAATCATTTTCGGGATCGAGCAATTCTAATCGACCATAAACGCGATTACCTTGCGTGTTGTAAAGGTTGTTTAAATAGTCATCTGACTTTTTGTAAGTCCAAGTATTTATTTGCGCTTGATAATCGGTGGTTGGTGTTAAGATGATGTCTTTGCTGATATCAATGATATTGCTCCAATCTTTATAATCACCACTTTGCAGATATTCATCGAGTGGAATGAATGACAATAATTTGGGATTGAACTTATCAGGAATAACAACCAAATTAAACATCTTGAATAATGCACTCATGAATTCAGTACATTTCATCACTGGCGCATTAGCAACCCAATCGACCTCATTACCGATGATTGGCTTACTGACATAATCGCAGAAGAAAGTAGAAGGTAAATCATTTGGATAAGTCGTTTGTGAACTCGCATCGCGTAGCGTGAGCGTGATGTTAATTGGATTAGGATTAGTATCAAATAGAATCGGTTGAACTGTCTCCCCTACGTTTAAATAAACATCAGTATCCCAATCCGCACCAATCCCACAATTTATGGATTGATATTGCGGAAAGGTTGTGCCGCTTGTCCAATTGATGAATAACGTTCCGCTCGTTTGAATTTGTGATAAGCGATAATCACCATTCGTATCTTGAATTAAAAAAGCTAACTGACAACCACCAATGCCATCTGCATTCTGCTCAATGTTGATGTTACATTTGATTTTATACCTTCCGCTAAATGGAACGGTAAACACATTGTTTACAACGTAATTTAATGGATCAGTGGTCTCCGTTAAATTTGGAATTGCATAATAATAAATAGTGTTTCCGCTTGGGAATGTCAGTGGGTTGAAATCAGTTCCATCAAATGTGATTCCATCGATACCATTCTCCAACAAAAATTGCGCTGCTTGTGTATCTCCTATCTGTTGCAATTGATTGACTTCGCTTGTGAATGGGACGTATAATTTACCCAATTCAGTAAGTAAAGTAGAACTATCACCAGTATTCAATTCGAATCCACTCAATGACATTATCTTATTAAAGATGTATTCAGATTTGATCATTGGAGTGAGATTACCTGCCTTTATTACCTTCTCGATATTGTTGGTATAGATTGAACGAGTTTCGGGTGTGTTAATCATTCCAACCCAACTATCACCTCTATCGGTTAAAGTCAATTCAATATTGCCATCGCCTATCGTACCACTCAACACATCGATAATATTCAAGTAATCGACTATAAAAGTGTAGTCATTATTTAACTCTACACCAATGTAGTTTTTGAAATCAGCGTCTCCGATGTTCTTGAAAAAATCAATTACATTACCAAAGAACACTATCTCATATTCACTCACCACTCCATTGCTCGTATATGCAGCTTTAAATTGTATGCTGCCTTCCATTACCGGCAAAGTGTCAACTGTGATAATCGCTTGGAATTTGCGCTTTGGATTGAACTGCGAAAACTGAAAAGTGTTGTTCTCAATGAATCCAAATATCTGCGCGTTATTCGTACTTGCAGGAATCCTAAACGTACGTGAATAAGTTGCCTTTGCTTTGAGGTCTTTGATATCGCTGAACGAATACTGCAATGAGATTGTCTCATTCTCGTATAAGTCCATAACATAAGGAGTGTTAGTTCCTTGCGTGTATATAATTAAAGCTGTTTCCATTTTTTACTTTTTATGGGCAATTACCGAATCCAACAGTTACGTAAATATTACCAGTCCAAGTTCCCGAACTCCACGCAGGTAGTTTGATATAAAAATAATTTGGATTAGTACCCGTACCCCAAACACCACTTGCAATAATAGGTGTTCCAGAACTTTGCATATCAAACGAAGTACGTGTTCCACCACCTGTTAACACATTACCCAAATCAATGTAGCCATTCTTAATCGGTGTTGGTACGTTTGATGTATAAGACAAACTTACATAATACGCTTGACCTGCGATTGGTGTTACTCCTAAATTATTTGCAACGCTAACCGTTATATATCGAGCAGAAACGGAAGCCGTACTTACAATATTACACGCGTTACCCACGTTCACACCTACGGTCAAAGTAGTTGAACCGCCAACCTTCGCAAACGTATTAAAATAAGAACAAGCCACAGGCGCAGGTATTGGATACTCCGAAGCAGTGATGTTTATTGTCTCATTATTCGAAGCAACTTGTAAGCGTAATGTCTGATTATATTTCTTTGAATTGCGTTCACGCTTCATCAAATAATTACTATCACTAACGACAACCGGAACAATAGAATATCCATCTACATTATCATCTACCATCCAAACACTTTTTGAGATGAATAAATCTTTGAGATATTTAAACTCTGATTCGCACAACCAATCACTCGTTAAATTGATGAAGGTGTTTACTATCGGTTCACGCTCGGTTAATTCACGCGTGTAGTTTTTTGTTGCGTATGGTTCAGTTACGGTTGCTGTGTTGAAATCACCTTGATACGTCTTGTAACGCTTACGCTCCACATCTATGCTTCGCTCATTGCGTTTAATGAATGAGTAACTATCCCATCCACCCATTTGATTAAGCCAATAAACGTGAACTGGATTATACTTGCAATCGTCCGATAAATAGTAGCCGTATTTAGTTGTTACTTGTTCATCGCTTGCGTCATAACCTGCATAAACATAGAATGCAGTTGTATCAGCAGTGGCATCATCAACATAACCACCATTAACAAGATTCTTTAATCCAGTTGGTAAGAAAAGTAAACTACCTGCTCCGAATGTCATTGGGATGTCAAAAGAATCGAGCAGTGTTTGATTGTCATCATATAAATCGAAAGTAAAATGATCAATGTTATTGTATGGATAATTCGTATTTACAAATGTGTTATCATCGGCTATCCATCCGTGAATATCATACGCGCTATCGGTTTGACCATTGACATTGGTTCGAGAAATATACCTCCAATTGATTGTATCTGATTGTAATAATGTTGGCAGATGCAATCGATTAGCTAATGTCTCTTTATCGAATCCAATTTCATCATCGTAGTTTTGACATAGTGCTAATGGTCGCGTGTCATTCGTACCCATCACAATGAAGTTTTGTTTACCACTTCCGTAAACGCACATTAGATTATAAGTTACCGCAACACTATTATCTTCAGTGAACGCACCGCTCACATCATAACCTTCGTACAATTCAATGGTGAATGTGTTTACATTATTATCGGTTGTGAGATTTGGAGCAGATGATTGTAATACTACGTTATCAGTACCATCGTAAACAATCGAATTTTTTACAAGTTGGTTGAAGATTGTTTTAGCATTGAACACTCCACTATTCACAGCGTTTTGTGAGATATAAAACTTGTATTGGTTCGATGTATTGTTGTCAGTGATGTTGACAATGTATTTAAAGTTCGGTTGTGCGTACTCGCTCGATGTCATTGTAAATGAGACATCATTATTTGAATAACACAAACCTGTAAATGCATCAATGCCTTGTGCCGTTAGTCCAGTGATTGCGGTTGTATATGCCATAATTAAATCTTTATTTTCTTTTGCAAATTATCTTCTATTACTAAATTTATTTCACGATTCAATGCCGCTTCAAATTCGGGTTGAAATTCCAGCATAGTGTCATTGACTGCATCGCGCCAATAAAAGAGCGGTGGAATACCTCTGAATGAAATTCCTTTGGCGATATTGTACGCTGCGCTCCTAACAACAGAAGGAGTTTGTTTCACTATCTTACCTTTGTCATCACGAACACGAATGGGTTTAATTCGCATCCATTCGACTATCGCGTCTATTGGTGGCATCTTCGCACCTTTGCGCCTTCCGTATTCAACAACGGGAGCATAAACTGACGCTTTACCTTTGGCAAAGAATTGTATCTTACTACTTCTGCCATCGTAATAAAATGAAAGCGAATTGCGAAGTGTATCACTTGCCACCGCTCTGCGTTTTTTTCCTTTAACCGTACGATAGACACCGAGATTGAGCATTGCCTTCTCGACAACCTCTTGTCCAAATTTCTTCATCAAAGATGTCAGTGGAGATTCAGCCATTGACAAATAAATTAAATGCGGTGTTCGGATTATCTGCGAGTAATTGAGCAAATGCTTCAATGCCTTTCTCAATTAACTTTGATTCGAACAATCCGTAATTATCAACATCACTTGGATCCCACGCAAAGAGAATCGAATCATTCACGATTAGTAATGGTAATCCTTCATTGTTCTTTGTCAATTGATACGTCATATAGTTATCTTAAATGATTGTCCTGATGTTGGAGCAGCTACCGCAGTACCAGTATTTTTGAATTCAATTTGGTATCTATCACCTGCACTAAATGTTGCATTATTGGTTGTGTCTGAATAAATACCTGCGGCACTACCTGCGGCAATGGTTACGCTTACACTTGTTGCCACCGCATTCTTGACAATCGTAACTTGAAGCGATGAATTAACAGGCATTGTTGCCGTAGTTCTAACGTACAAATTATTTATTGTTATTGCCGATGCGAGTGGTATGCTAACTTGAGATTCCGATGTTGATCCATTGACAGTATTATAACGCGTTGTATTTGCACCTAATCCAGTTGCAACACCAGTAATTGTTTGTATCGATGTTCCACTACCTGCACCTGCATACACAGGAATATTCAACGTGCTACCAACCAACGTAGAACTTCCACTTGTTCCTGTTGTGGTTAACGTAATCGTGTCTTGTTTGGTGCTTAATGCGTTGCTATTTTCCCAAAGCGAATTGGATGAATTGTATTTGAGAATGTCATTGTTCGCAACCGATGTAATTTTTACATCATGAATTTCATCAAGTTCATAACCATTTTGAACACGAACATACATACGACCTGCACTTCCATTATTGGCAGTTGTAACGAATCCCAAATACACCAAATGATTTGGCGCGGATGGTTTGACATTAGTAATTGTTCCTGCTGTTGCACCTAAATAAATAGCATCGCCATCAGCATAAGTGGATGTTGGTAAAATGCTTAAGCCATCGAGTTGACCATTGACAATTATTAAACCTTTTTGATTTGCCGCAATGGATGAACTCAACACCAATCCAACAGTCTGCGCACTTGTGGCATCGGTTGTATTGTATGCAAGTTTGACCGTCAACCTATCGCCAGTTCCACCAAATGCGTAAACAGGTTGACCTTTTGTAATCGTAACTGAATCCGCGTTAGTTACATATGCGAGCAATGTGTTTGGTGCTGTTCCAATTACTTGAAATCCATTCAGCGTAGTGTTGTAAATGCAAAACATTTCAGCACCATCAATGATATCTCCACCAATTAAAAGTCCATTATTATTTCGATACAAATCTTTTGCGCCTAACGAATTGATGTTTAGAGTGCATTGAGTTGTATTGCCATTGGCAAACCTAATCAAATATGCATCGCCATCATTATACGCGCTTACTCCACTGATCGTGGTTGTGTAGGTATCAGTTCCGCTTGTTGTTCCTTTTGGAATGCCACTACCACCACCTGGTATTGTTTTCCAAGTGTTATCGGCAGCGAGATAATCCGTTGTCGCACTTGGTTGATTGGTTGTGAATTGTACCTTCTTTGCCATTAGTTACCGATATAAGGAATATCACAAGCATTCCACTCGTAATCTACTGTGATGTCAATAGTGCCTTGCACACCGCTCAATACATTGCTGAATTCTTCGATAAACGGAGTGAACTGAATTGGCTTGGTAATAATAACCGATTCGTCAAATATCTGACCATTCTCAATCTCGTTAACGAGGTCAGCAAATAACAACACGCAATCGCTAATCGCGTAGCGTTGGTATTCAGTTTTCAGTTCTTTGTCGCGTGGCAAATCAGCAAAGAATACATCGAGTGAATAGGTCAATTGTCCTGCGTCAATACTGAACTGATTTGGTACAACGTGCATAAAGGGAAATTCATCTTCCTTCTCCAAATCGGCCTGTGCGATTTGTCCGTGCGTGAACTTTTTTATTAGTGCGTGGTTAGTGGCAAACTCTTTTAACTTGCCAATGATTACGTTATAAGTATAAAGTGAAGATGCGCTCATATCTATATGTAGCTATTTAATCATTTTTTAGTAAGCAATTGTTTCTGAAATTGTGCGTAATCTATTTTGTAACTCAAATGCGCGAAGATGGTTGACGCTTGGGTATCTATTATCTTATCAAATTTAGTTACATCGCGGTCGGCAAGTTCCTCGATGACGTGAAACCATCCGTAATTCGAACTCAATTCGCTTGTTGCTGTAACGCTTCCTGCATCATCTGAATCGCCTTCTTCAACTCCGTCATCATCTGATTGTCTGAATACTCTTGGAAACGAGTCAACAATTCTTTTTCGATATTCGAAAAAAAAACCATCGCCCCATTCGCTATCATCAATGGCATATCGTTAAAATCGTCTGCGTTTTTTAGATGGATATTTGAATCGTAATCTTCCACCTCATAGCGGTTAACCAGTTCATTCTTGCGAGGTCTAAATAGGATGGCGAGTAGTTTGTTGAGTTGCTTTGGGAACTGATTACAATGAGCATCGAGGTCTAACCATTCGCCAAACGTTACCGCGTTAATATCAGGAACGAATCCATAACGATTCCACTTTGGAACGTGCTTCGATGGAATGCCATTCAATGCTTCCTCGAATGCTGTCTTAATCTCATTCATCTGCGTTGGTGTGAGCATCAACACTTGTGCGCGTGGTAGTTTAGTGATGGCTTGTACTTGGTTCACCAAATCGCCTTCGTTCGTTGCGAATCCAACGTACTGTCCAACGGTTATCAGTTCGGGGGATAGGTCTAATTTAATCTTCATATTTTAAAATAAAAAAAACACACCCCCTATGCGCCCTGTTCTTATGGGAAGGGGGGGGTGTATGTTAATCTTCATATTTATTCGAAAGTTCGGTGATCCATTCGGAGTAAAGTTCGGTAATCTTTGCTTTTGCTAATCGCTTACGCTGTTCCTTTTGTTGTAACCACATTCCGAATAATACCGCGATGGTGAACGCTGAATGCGCTTGTTGGTTTACTTCTTTATTGTCCATTAGTTAAATAATTCAAATGATAATGAATGGTCGTTTAGATAGTCGCGTAACTGCTCGCGCATATCTATGAACGCTTGTTTGTAATCCTCGCTTTTTGTTTCATCGTACTTAATTACTCGCCTCATATCTTCATCCATCTTCCAAATGAGAAAAG
>Ga0209972_10001053_pt1 | contig 25300 bp, 18 predicted proteins | sample NOAtaG_7_FD_187302 | JGI IMG/M metagenome (GOLD analysis project Ga0209972, IMG submission 187302) | Freshwater lake microbial communities from Lake Erie, under a cyanobacterial bloom - NOAA_Erie_Diel1S_2200h metaG (SPAdes) (version 2) | ecosystem: Environmental > Aquatic > Freshwater > Lake ...
ACCATTTAAGAAAATCATTTATATATCAGCTTAAAAAATTATGTTACTGAAAGATAAACCTGAACTTCCACCTTCTGAAGATAAAACACAAATTTCAGGTCAAGTTTTGACGGATAAAACTACGCCCAAAATTTTATTGTCTAAAAAGGATTTACAGGCAACTTCGACTAAGCCAAAAATTCCTTTATGGAAATTACCATCTCAACTTTGGAATAACTTGGGGGTAAGGTGGAAATTGTCGATCTTGATGTTGCTAACTTCGGGCTTGCCAGTCTTAATCGTGATCCAAATATTAGTTCAATCATCAGAACAAGCATCACTCAAAGAGTTGCGAACTTCCGTCCAAGAAAAGGGTTCACTCTTTTTATCGGAATATGTACTCTGGACAAATGAGGAAAGTAAGCAAGAAGCAGCGGCGATCGCTAAATCTGTTGAAGGTGCAAATATCGATCTCAGTGATGTTAACGAACTCACCGCAAAGCGCTCTATCCTGCAACCATTAGTGCAAGTCAGTAGTGAAGGTATTAATCCCGAATCGATTAAGAATTTCAAATTGATTACTGACAATAATGGTCGTAGCATCGAGGGAAATGTGCTGGTTCTTAATGAAGATTTTTCTAAATTTCCGCAACTTGCTGCTAAAGACAAAGAAGAACTAGTTCCCCAATCCTACCAACAGAAGGTAGCACCGAGTAATAGTAATTTGGCAAACCTACCGATTGTCAAAAGTGCGATCGCCACAGGTAAGCCGATGTATGGGATTGAATTAGTGAAATTAGCCGATCTCCAATCCTTAGGATTAGAGAAGCAAGCCAATATTGGTATTCGCCCCCAAATAACCCAAGGTCTGAGTGAAGCCAAGCAACCAGCACCCGATGACACCTACGACACTGAACAGGGAAAATCAGGACTGGTAAGTATGGCAGTATATCCGATCAAAGTTAAAGGTCGGCTTGTAGGAACGGCAGTAGTAGGAGCCTTGCTCAATCGTAACTATGGTATTGTTGATAAATTTTCTAAGCGATACAATATACCAAATGTGACTATCTTTGCTCAAGATTGGCGAGTTAGCACCAACGTTCCCTATGTTGATCCAAGTACTAAAAGTCCTGATAGTACAAGAGCGATCGGTACTCGTGCAGCTCGTGAGGTATCAGATACAGTTCTCAAACAAGGCACAGAATATGTGGGAGAAACAAATATCACAGGTGTTGACTACTTAACTTTTTATGCACCACTCTATGACCATCGCAAATTACTCGAGCCTAATTCTAAACCAGTGGGGATTGCCCATGTTGGTCGTCCTCTATCTGAGATTCAAGATCTATTAGCCAATTTATCTAATATTGGTTATGCAATTGGCGCTATTTCTATTGTTGGTGCAGGGGCGATCGGTATCTTGATTGCAAGTTCCTTTACTAGTCCATTGCGCCGCCTGTCTGGATTCACCCAAAAAATCGGTCAAGGTGAAATGGGAGAACGCCTAACTGATAGCGATCGCTGTGATGAAATTGGCACATTATCACAAGAGTTAAACAAAATGGTCGAACAGTTAGAAGTTCTGATTACGGAAAAACAACAGGAAGCAGAACGCATCGCCGAAGCGAAACGGGAAGTTGCACAAACAGATGCCGAACTTCGCATTCAAGAACAACGTCAAGCCAAGGAAGCCTTACAAAAAAGGGCGCTAGAGCTATTGATCGAAGTTGATCCCATTAATCGTGGGGACTTGACCATTCGCGCAAAAGTGACTGATGACGAAATTGGCACGATCGCGGATTCCTACAACTCAATGATTGCGAATTTACGCAAATTGGTGGAACAGGTTCAAACTGCTTCTCTATCTGTATCACAAACAGTGACAGAAAACGAACAAACTGTCAAAAATGTATCGAGTGGAGCTGATCAACAGGTACAGGCAATTACCCAAACCCTTAAACGGATTCATACACTTGCAGAGTCGATCAAAGGTATTGGAGATTCAGCCGCCCAAGCCGAAGCACAAGTGGACTATGCCAACCAAGCATTAAGGGAAGGTGACATAGTGATGAATAGCACCGTTGAAGGTTTTTCGGCAATTCGTGAAACTGTAGTAGAAACTGCGGAAAAGGTAAAGGCATTGGAAGAGGCTTCTCAAAAAATCTCTAAGGTAATCAAACTAATTAGTGGATTTGCATCACAGACGAATATGTTGGCGTTGAATGCGTCAATTGAAGCGGCTCGTGCTGGTGAAGAAGGTCAGGGCTTTGGAGTTGTGGCGAATGAGGTCAGAGCTTTGGCGCAGCGATCGGCAAAGGCAACTTTGGAAATTCGGCAGTTAATCGAAGAGATTCAATCCCAATCGAAGGATTTAGGTAAAGCGGTGCAAATCGGCACAGAACAGGTAAACAATGGCTCTCGACTGGTGGAAGAGTCCCGTCAAAAACTCACTGAAATTGCTTTTTCTAGCCAAAGAGTTAATCAAATCGTACAGAAAATTTCTCAATCAGCTTCCGAGCAGGTGCAAACATCAGAGGATGTAAGTCAAACCATTCAAAACGTGGCTCTGATTGCGGCTAACAACTCTACCCAAACCGAAAGCATGAATGAAGCTTTTGCTGAGTTGCGAAAAGTTGCCCAAGAGTTGCAAATCAATGTATCTCAATTTAAAGTCAGCTAGAAAATCAGGATAGCCGCCATGTACAACACTGAACTAGAGATTCAAGATCAGGCTTATCAATTTTTCAAGCAAGAAGCACCAGAATTTTTGCAGATAATTGAGACGGGATTGCTTTCTCTCAGAGAAGATCGTAGCACCGCAAATATTCACTCAATCATGCGAGCCGCTCATTCGATTAAAGGTGGTTCGGCGAGTCTCAATCTCAATGGTATCAAAACGATCGCCCATCAACTAGAGGATGTATTCCGATCATTATATCGCTTTGAAGGGGAAATCGATGCTGATATCGAAGGCTTGTTGTTACAGGCTTATGACTGTTTGCGTGAGCCATTAATGGATCAACTACAATCAGGACATTACGAATCAGCAGCAGCGATCGCGGCGGCGGAACCCGTCTTTGATGTTTTAAAATTGTTTTTTGGGGAAATCGATGAAGATGTCGAATTACCAACATCTGCCGAATTAGGGGTCGATATTGTCCAGATTGTGTTTGATGGTGATGTGCAGCAGGGAATATTGCGACTGCAAAATGTGCTGGCAAATCCAGAAGGTTTACCTGTGACAGGAGAAATTAGAGCGCAGGTGGAAGTCTTTAATGGTCTTGGTGAATTATTAAATCTATCGGGGTTTAAAGCAATCGCCAAGGCAACGTTGGAAGCTCTGGAGCGTAATCCTGATCATCCGATTTTGGTGGGTGAGGTAGCTGTAGCAAATTTTGTGACCGCCCGCGCTGAAGTTCTAGCAGGCGATCGCGTCCAAGGCGGAAACCCTAGCCCTGAATTAATCGCGCTTACCCAATCTTCAACCAGTTGTGAAGAAGATATTCTAAAAGAATCGCAAATCCCAAATCTTATTCAAGAAAATTCTAGTTTCAATACTTCTAATGATTGGATTACATCCTCAGAACAAGAAATAGATAATTCTAATTTCCTAGAGATAGAATCAGAGCCAGAAACTAAATCATCTAATTCTGAGAGTAGTTTTCTAACTGCAAGTTTAGAGATTTTTACGGAAGTTCCTAAATTCGATGATTTTGATTCCCAGACTATAAGTTTAGAGCCTGAGCAACTCAATCAGAATTTTGATTTTTTTACGACAAATGTCGATAATAGTCAGAGTAATAGCCCTGAAGCAAATATTTTTGACAATTTGAATTCAGTCTTTGACTTGGTTGAACTTGATGACTTTAATGAGAATTTATTAGATTCTGAACCAATAGTTACGGCAGAAATTAAACCAGAAATTACTCCCCCAATTGATGAACAAACAACTCAATTAAGTATCTCTAATCTTGCCAAGACAACAACATCAACAGAAATCACCAGTAAAAAAATAACTACTGAAAAAGTCACTCCCTATATTACTGAAACCGTAAGAGTTGATCTGCCTCGACTAGAAAGATTAAATAACTTCTCTAGTGAATTGGTTACTCAAGAAAATGCCTCGATTCTACAAAATCAACAACTTCAAGCCAAAATTGAGCGTATTCAAAAACAATTTAAAGGTTTTGAAAATCTTTCTAAAAATTTGCAAATATGCCTCGATAAAGCGCAGCGATCACAAGTAAAAACTCAAGATTCTAGTTTGACTAATTCTTCCATAAATTTATCCATATCTATTGCCAGTAACTTATTAGCAGATTTCGATCCATTGCAAATGGATTCTTATAATCGCCTCCATAACGTGATCCAAGAAGCACTCGAAGAAATCGCACAAATGGATGAAGGGATGCGTGATATGGCGATTTTGATGCAACAAAAACAACAAACCCAACGCCGTAAACAACAAATCCTAAAGCAATTAAGGTATGACCTACTATGGTCACGAATGTTACCGCTAGGCGATATTCTCAGCAGTCTGCCCCGCATGGTACGCGAATTATCTAATAAATATAATAAACAAGTTAATTTAAAACTATTTGGGACTGGAACCTTAGTTGATAAATCTGTTCTGGAAAAACTATATGATCCCTTTGTGCATCTAGTCCGTAACGCTTTCGATCACGGCACAGAATCAACCCAAGAACGTCTGAATCGCGGTAAACCTGCCATTGCGACCATTGAAATTCGAGCCTATTATCGTGGCAATCAAACCTATATCGAAATTAAAGATGATGGTCATGGTATTGATATTGAAAAGATAAAGGCGAAGGCGATCGCTGTTGGATTACTAAAATCAGAACAAGCCAATCAAATCAGCAAAGAAGAGATTTACCAATTCTTATTTGCGCCGAGTTTCTCGACCGCTGAAGTCGTTTCTGAACTGTCAGGTCGCGGTATAGGGTTATCGACGGTTCAGGAACAAGTACGCAGTCTCAAAGGTTCCATCGAGATCAAGTCAGAAGTAGGCTTAGGTACTAATTTCATTATCAAGTTACCGCTCACCCTCAGTATTGCTAAGTTGCTAATTTTCAGTGTGCAGGAGCGATTAATGGCGATCGCGATCGACACATTATTAGGAATTATCACCGTTGAATCTAATGCGATTCAAATTATTCAGGGCAAAGAATTTTTCCGTTTTGAAGATCGTTTGATTCCTTTATATCCGCCTTCTATCTTTGCCGATGGTTATCCATTGCCTAAAAAATCTCTGGATATACTCACACCAGAGTCATTTACAGAAGAAGATCAGACCACCTTATTACTATTAGCTGATGGTGATGAAATCGCCGCCCTACCAATTGATCGCGTCATCAACGAGCAGGAATTAGCAATTAAACCCTTTGGTAAAGCTGTCGCGCCGCCATCTTACCTCTATGGTTGTACAGTTCTCGGTGATGGCAGTCTTGTACCTGTGATTGATAGTACATCTCTATTGGCTATAAATCCCGTAAATAACTTACCACTTCCAGTAATAAGTTCAGCACCAAATTCTCCATCCAGTTCCCCAATAAATTCCACAGATGTACAATCTGTTCCACCTGCATTAAGACCCAAACCAAAACTTCAACAAAGACGAACAATCCTCATTGTTGATGATTCCCTAACTACTCGTCAGGCTTTGTATCTAACCTTAGAGAAGTTTGGCTATCAGGTCATCCAATCCGTTGATGGTCGAGAAGCGCTCGAGCAACTTTCACGATCGCCTGACATCCAAGCCGTAATCTGTGATGTGGAAATGCCAGTTATGAATGGATTTGAATTTTTAACCGCCTGTCGGAAAGAAAACCGTTATGCGAAACTTCCGATAGTTATGTTGACTTCTCGTAGTGGCGCAAAACATCGCAGGGTTGCCGAGATGCTGGGAGCTTCGGGATATCATACTAAGCCCTATCTTGAGCAACAACTAATCGAAACTATTCAAGGACTATTGAATACGAACTAAGTTGTGAGAGTCGCACCCTGCGGGTGCAACTCTCACAACTTAGTTCAGGTTGGTATAAAGGATTTCAAAGAGAATTATTATGATCACTAAGCAAAAGAAAGAAGAAAAGCTTAAATTCCTTGTTTTTACAATGGGAAATCTGAATTTAGCGATTGGAATTGATAGTGTAATTCGGATTATTCCTTTACCAAAAATTCATCGCAGTGGCGATAAGTTACTGGGTATAGCCATGTATGAGGATCAAGAAGTCTTGGTTATCGATTTATATAAGCGCATTTATGACCAAGAAAAAAATATTGCAAAGGGATTTTTAGTGATTTTTTTAGGAAAGAAGAGTTTATGTGGAATTACGATTGATACTTTGCCTAATGTTGAAGATGTGCCACTTCTAAGCCTTCAGACTGTGACTTCTGAATATCGTGATCACGACACATTAGGAATTGCAAGCCACATTATGCAAATACCGATCAAAAAATCTGAACCACAAACAGTTTTTTTACTTGATTCCGAATTATTATTAAAAATGGCATCTTCATAAGAGGTTGTGGAACTATCCCTCCATCAGGCGATCGTGTACTGAGTAGGGACGTGTTTATCATATAGCTCTTGCTTCAATCAACTAAATCCGCTCCTACTTTAGACTTTGATTAGTGTATTAAAGGCTTCCTTCATTTAAGGTATAGCTGTAGCCTGTTATGTTAGGACAAAAATAAAACCCAGAAGAGAGTTGAGGCGATTCGCGCCTCAACTCTCTTCTGGGTTTTATGGCTGAAATATCAAAATAATGTTTTTTGGCAATCGTAAACGCTTAGCCCATTGCTGGGTATGTGGATTTCCCCTAATAAGGGTGCAAAATTCTGGTTGTCAGTACTCACCGAAATTCACAACCGTGGAGTCCATATGGTGCGTAACTTCGAGGTTCACCTCCATCTCTAGCTTCTAGACTTTACACACTTTGCTTGACAGTCTCCAACAGCCATTGAGTCCGATATTTACCTGTCTTGGCGATGGATATGATGGAGTATGGCGTTTAACCTCTAACTTTGGTGGCAGTCTTGTATCAATTAGGCGTGAAGTTTTAGATTGGTTTCATTTAGTAGAAAATCTGCATAAGGTGCAAATGTTACCATCAATGCAAAAATGGGTGGAACATTTGCTCTGGCATGGTGCTGTTGAGTCAGCTTTGCGTTTTTTGTCTCCCATCAAACAACATCAATCCCAATGTTTTCAAAATTACTTGCGGAAGCATCACCAACGTTTACCTGATTATCAACTCTATCAACAACAGGGCTTACCGATTGGTTCGGGCAAGGTGGAATCGACGATTAAGCAAATTGGCTTCAGGGTCAAACTGGCTGGAGCTTCTTGGAGTCAACGTAATGTTTCCAAGATCTTACGCTTGCGTACTGCTTTTCTTAATAATTCTCCCTCCCTAATTATAAATACTTAGCGCAAACTTGGATGCTCCTATAAAAAATAGCTAGGTCTCGCATTTTAATTGCTTTGATGAATACAATGATATCTATCTTCTGCCTCAAATATTCAATCTCTGAACTAGAGATTTTATCCCTGTTTGACTTTGGTCGAGGAAGAAACTTAGTCAACTATTTACAAACGCAAATGTATCTAGCTTGGAGTTGTCTTGAGTTAAATTTACAGCACTTTGCGCTCAAAACCAAACTAAGACATTTCCTGAAAAGCTTGTCTCGCAAGCTTTTCAGGAAATGTCTTGTGGTTCGTTTGATCGAAAACTGCTGTAAAAGTAAATATTTGACAATTTTGGAGAGTGGATAGCATCGTTGTTATTATTTTTTTGATTTATCGCTTTTAATTTAGTAAACTAAAAGCCTTTTTTCTAGATACTTTTTTATAAATTATTTTTTGATCGTAAATCTCTATTAAGTAGTCTTAGTTTATCTGTAAAATCACAGCTAAAATCTTCGTTTTTATAATCTATGAGCGAACTATCTTGGGAATGGAGCGAAATTAGGCAAACCTTTCAAAGAATTTGGGGATATGAGGATTTACGAAAATCCCAACGCGAAATTGTAGCTAGTTTATTACGGGGTCAAGATAGTTTGGCAATTATGGCTACAGGTGGGGGAAAATCTATTTGTTTCCAGTTACCTGCGATTCTCAATGAAGGTTTAACTCTGGTAATTTCACCTTTGCTGGCTTTGATGGAAGATCAGGTGAGGGACTTACGATCGCGGAATTTACCCGCAGCCACATTGCATAGCAACCTATCACAGACAGAGCGTCGAGAAGTATTACGAAACCTTCCTAATATTCGTTTACTTTACACTTCGCCTGAAACATTGCTGAGTCAACCTGTTTGGGAAAAGCTATGCGATCGCCAATTAAAAATTACAGGATTAATGTTAGATGAGGCGCATTGTTTGGTGCAGTGGGGAGATTCATTTCGACCCAGTTATCGTCGTTTAGGAGCAGTGCGATCGACTCTAATGCAACATAAGCCTGATCATCATTCGCGTATATCTCTAGCGGCATTTACAGCCACTGCAGATCTCGATGCGACTGCGGAATTACAATCTTGCTTACAAATGGAAAATCCTCATCTTGTGAGAACAAGCCCCTATCGTCCTCATTTGAGTCTTAATGTGGAAATTGCATGGACATCCGCAGGACGGAAATTGCGAACTTTGAAATTTATTCGCGATCGCAAGGGGCAATCGGGGTTAATTTATGTCCGCAGTCGTAGCGATGCGGAGAAACTAGCAGCATGGTTGCGAGACAATTCCTTGGTAACTGAAGCCTATCATGCAGGCTTGCCTCCGCGAGAGAGACGGCATATTGAGCAGCAATGGCTCAATAATAAATATCCTTTCGTAATTTGCACGTCCGCGTTTGGCTTAGGAATTAATAAACCAGACACCCGATGGGTCCTGCATTTTCATCCCCCCTTAACTCTGTCGGAGTATATCCAAGAAATCGGGCGTGCGGGGCGTGATGACAAACCTGCGGAAGCTTTGATGTTAGTGAGTGAGCCAACGGGACTCCTCGATGATAGTGATCGCCAGAGGGTCAATTTTTTCCTCCTGCAACAACAAAATCTACAGCAGCAAGCGCAATTGCTGCTGCCCCAATTACCTCGGCGCGGTAATTTTGCAGAAGTTACCCGAGGTAATCCTGATGCGGCGATTGCTCTGGGATTGTTGCACCGTGCAGGTGATTTAGTGTGGTTGACACCCTTTGATTACGAAATTCACAACTTTTCCCAGAAGCAAAAGCTAAAACAAACCGTTGGAGTGCAGAGTGCTATCAGGCAAATGCAAGACTACATTCGAGTAAAAAGCGATCGTTGGGCTTTTTTACTAAATAACTTTGGATTTGAGGAAGAAGCCAAGTTACTGCTAAAATCAAACAATTAACTTAATTTTTCTTAACAACAGGGAAATAATACGTGTCGTCTACGACTATTCATCGGATCAATCTAGAAAATCCACTTACTGATAACTCTTCTACATCACAAACTGAACTTCCATTTACCTTTCAGGATGTAAAAAATGCCATTCCTGCTGAATTTTTTGTTCCCAATGTATGGCGATCGCTCGCCTATTTTTTTGCAGATACTGCCATTATTGTAGGCTTATATGCGGCAGCTATATATATTGATGCTTGGTGGTTTTATCCAATTTTCTGGTTTGCCACTGGGACAATGTTTTGGGCTTTCTTTGTCGTTGGTCATGACTGCGGACATGGTTCCTTCTCACGTTTGAAATGGCTCAATAACTTAATTGGTCATATTACTCACATTTCTATTTTGGTTCCCTATCACGGTTGGCGCATTAGCCATCGTACTCACCACCAAAATACAGGCAATATTGACACCGATGAAAGTTGGTATCCTATTACCGAGACTCAATACAAGGAAATGGATTGGCTTGGTAAATTTATTCGCTTTGATGCCCTGTTGTTTGCTTATCCTCTTTACCTATTTAAGCGATCGCCTGCTCGTCCTGCTGCTTCTCATTTCATGCCGAATAATGATCTCTTCCGTGAGTCAGAAACCGTAGACATTATTACTAGCACTACCCTTTGGTTAGCAATGGTGGGATTTTTGGGCTACTTAGGCATTACCTATGGATTCTTATTCTTATTTAAGTTCTATATCGTTCCCTATTTAGTCTTTGTTGTATGGTTAGATCTTGTTACCTACCTCCATCACACAGAAACTGATATTCCTTGGTATCGTGGCAAAGATTGGTATTTCTTGAAGGGAGCACTTTCAACGATTGATCGTGATTATGGTATTTTCAACAATATCCATCACAATATTGGTACTCACGTTGCCCATCACATCTTTATTGGTATTCCTCACTATCACCTCAAAGACGCTACAGAAGCGATTAAACCAGTTTTAGGTAAGTATTACCGAGTGTCTAATTTGCCAATCTGGAAGTCTTTCTTTACTTCTCAACAGGAATGTGTTTTTGTACCTGATTCAGGCACAGGAGTATATTACCAATCTGCTAAAGACTAGCCTAGCTTCCCCTTAAAAAACGTCAGTTCGGGTTAAGCTAGCAAATTTTAAAAGCCCCAAAATAAAAGCCTTGCTTAGCAAGGCTTTTATTTTGGGGCTTTGAGAGCACGTTAAGAAGGATTTAGGGGGATCTGTTAGAGCTTTTGGTTACAAAAAGTAATTCTTAAATGATTTTAAACAGAAAGGGGTCGCTATGCGACCCCTTTCTGTTTAAAGGGGACAAGATAATTCACCAACCTTGCGGGAGAAGCGCATATTTTCGCGGTAGTCCACAATACAATCAATTACCGTTGGTACATTCTGTTCGAGAGCATCCTTAAGCACTGGGATCAGGTTGATAGCTGAATTAACTCGATAGCCTTTTAGCCCCATACTCTCAGCAAGTTTCACAAAGTCAGGATTCCCAAACTTAATAAATGCAGACTTTCCATAATGAATCTGTTGCTTCCATTCGATCAGTCCATAACCGCCATCATTGAAGATCAAAGTGACAAAGTTGGTACCAATACGGGTAGCTGTTTCTAGTTCCTGCATATTCATCATGAACCCACCATCACCCGTCACGGCGACAATTCTACGATCAGGATGTACTAATTTGGCAGCGATCGCCCCTGGAATGGCGATACCCATAGCAGCAAAACCATTGGAAATGATACAGGTATTGGGGCGATCGCAGTGGTAATGCCGTGCCATCCACATTTTATGTGCGCCCACATCGGAAATGACTACATCCTCGGCTCCCATCACCTGCCGCAAATCATAAATGAGCTTTTGTGGCTTAATCGGGAAGCCTTCATCATAGGCGTACTGCTCGTAGGTGGCTAGAATTTGAGGGCGTAAGGCGATCGCGTGAGGATTAGGCATTCCTGAGCGATCGCAACGGTGCATAATTTCTACAAGCGAATCAGAAATATCGCCGACGATTTCTACCTGTGGCATATAGCTACTATCGACTTCCGACGATAATTCAGCAATGTGAATAATGGGAATTGTACTATTAGGATTCCACTTCTTTGGTGAATACTCAATAAGGTCATAGCCAACTGCAATTACCAAATCCGTTTCATCAAAGGCACAGTTGATAATATCCCTTTGCTGTAAGCCCAATGTCCATAGGGCTAGAGGGTGACGATAGGGAATCACCCCTTTGCCCATGAAAGTATTGGCGACGGGGATATTTAAGCGTGTGGCGAAGTCAGTTACAGCTTGGCTAGCATGAGAACGAATTGCCCCATTCCCCACCAAAATTAGAGGATTTTTTGCCTGTGCAATCAGGATGGCGGCTTCGGAAAGACTGCGATAGGAAGCATACATGGGATGGCGATCATCTTTAACCAATAAAGGTTTTGCATCAACTTCCATGCCAGCAATATTTTCGGGTAAGTCAATATGTACGGCTCCTGACTTCTCCGACTGAGCAATTTTAAAGGCTTTACGCACAATTTCAGGAGTGATACTAGGGCGTACTATTTGAGCATTCCATTTGGTCACAGGCTCAAACATGGCAACCAAATCAAGATATTGATGGGAATTAGTGTGCATCCGATCAGTTCCCACCTGTCCTGTAATCGCAATTAAGGGAGCGCAGTCCAAGTTCGCATCAGCAACGCCTGTCATTAAATTTGTAGCTCCTGGCCCGAGCGTTGATAGACATACCCCAGGTTTACCTGTGAGTCTGCCATAAACATCTGCCATGAATGCTGCCCCCTGTTCATGGCGAGTAGTTATAAATTTAATCGATGAATTCTCAAGGGCATTGAGAACTGCCATATTCTCTTCCCCCGGAAGTCCAAAAATATATTCGACTCCTTCATTCTCTAAACATTTGACTAATAGTTCTGCGGTATTCATAGCTTCCTCATAAATTAAGCTTGTAATCATCTGCAAAGCTGGCGATCACAAATAGGGTTTACTTAATCCAAATAGTTTTGATATTCACAAATTCGCGAATACCTTCTATTCCCAATTCACGCCCAAACCCTGATCGCTTAATGCCTCCAAAAGGTACACGTGGATCGGATTTGACCATCCCATTGACAAAGACTGCACCTGCTTCGATTTGGGTGATCGCATGTTCGATTTCCTGTGGATCATTACTCCAAAAGCTTGCTCCTAAACCAAAACTAGTGCTATTCGCCAGTGCGATCGCCTCATCAAGATTCTGCACCCGAAATACTGAAGCCACGGGGCCAAAAAACTCTTCTTGATAAGGTGGCGCACCAAGGGGAATCTGATCAAGAATCGTTGGTGCATAAAAATTCCCTTTTCCCTTGATTTGGTAGCCTCCGACTAAAACCTTAGCCCCTAAATCCACTGTTGTTTTTACCTGTGCATCCAGTTCATTTAAGATTTGCGGCGTGGCAAGGGGACCAATATCAGTTTCAGACTGCATCGGATCGCCTACCTTCAAAGCTTTGAACTTATCAACAAATTTAGAGATGAACTGATCCGCAATCGCTTCTTCAAGGATAAATCTCTTCGCTGCGATACAGGTCTGCCCATTGTTCATTACTCGCGCGATTACCGCCGTATTGACAGCCAATTCCAAATCCGCACTTTTCAGCACAATAAACGGATCGCTACCTCCAAGTTCCAAAACTACTTTTTTAAGATGATGTCCTGCGATCGCCGCTAAGCTTTGTCCCGCAGGTTCACTTCCCGTCAAGGTGGCTGCTTTTACCCTTGGATCAGCAACTATTCCCGCCACACGATCCGCCCCAATTAATAGGGTTTGAAACGCACCTTCAGGTATACCTGCGACACGAAAGGTTTCCGCGATCGCTAAGGCACATTGCGGCACATTTGAGGCGTGTTTCAATAGCCCCACATTTCCCGCCATGAGTGCAGGTACAGCAAAGCGAAACACCTGCCAAAAAGGAAAGTTCCAAGGCATGACTGCGAGGATAATTCCCAGAGGTTGATAGCGAATGATCGTGCGACTAGCATCGGTTTGAGCAGGGGTATCGGCTAAAAAACTCGGTGCATGTTCGGCGTAAAAACGGCAAAGATTGGCGCACTTCTCAATTTCGGCGATCGCACTTTTGAGTGTTTTCCCCATCTCAAGGGTCATGATGATCCCGAATTCGGTTTTCTTGGCTTCCAGAATATCGGCGGCTTGGTGCATCCATTGGGCGCGATCGCGAAAACTCGTATGTTTATATGTAGCAAAGGTGCGATCGGCGAGTGCTAGCTTATGTTCAAGTTGCTCATCCGTCAAAGGCTCAAAGGTCTTTAACACTTCTCCTGTTACAGGATTTATTGATGCGATCGCCATGATCTTTTCTCCATTCCTGAGTAGCTACATCAAGCTCAAACTTGCCATTGGTAAGCTCAAACTCGCTATATCAGTTTGTATGTATTCGATCTTAATCCTTGCGATCGCCAAATATTTCGATAATTCAACTTAATTTATGATTCATGGCGAAGATATGGCACTTTACGCTGTTTGTGTAGGATAATGACGATCATTTATCTGCTACGCTAAATATTTATTATAAAATCATTCTAATTACCTTTTATTTCGAGTAATGCGAACAAACTATATTTTAATAGATTATGAAAATGTTCAAAATATTAATTTGAGTGCTCTTAAGGGTAAAAGTTTCTTTATTAAGATATTTATTGGTAATCTTCAAACCAAAGTTCCTATTGATCTAGTCCTAAAATCTCAAGAGTTACATACTCAAATAGAATGGATTCAAATTAATGGAACTGGCAAAAATGCGCTTGATTTTCATCTCACTTTTATGCTGGGAAGATTGGTAGAGAAAGATCCAAACGCTTGCTTTCACGTTATTTCTAAGGACACTGGCTATGATCATTTAATCAATCATTTAAAATTTAAAAATATTCTTTGTAGCCGCAAAGAAGATATTGCTAAAATTACAACCCTTATACAAGAAGGAAACAAATCATTAGAAGATAGCTACGAGGCTGTCATGAAAAAGCTTGAAGCCGTTGATAAGAAGAACAGACCAAAATCTGAAGCTACGCTAAAGAATCATATTAGAGCGCACTTGAAGCTGCATGATGGGGATATTGTCATAAATGATATTTTTCAAAAACTACTTAGTAGTAAGAAAATCAGTATTGATCAAGCTAAAGTTATTGACTACAGTTTCTAAGATTATTTTTCCACGGGTTCAAAGATCTCATTAACTGAGATCACAATATTCTCAAACATACTCATAGAGACTACTTCACCTTTGCCATAAATCTTGACCTGCTCATATCTGTCTTGATTAAGCGATCTATAAACTTCAAATACTTGCTCTTCGATATTCACAATCCATACTTCAGCAATTTCTGCCTTGGCATAGAGGGGAAGTTTAACCTCGCGATCGTATTTCAATGTGGAATCGGATATCTCAATCAATAAAAAGATATCTTCAGGTTGGGGATGGCAATCAGCATAGCGACTACTGGGGCGTTTCACTAAAACAATGTCAGGTTGTGGCTCAGAGCGATCGCTTAAATGTATAGGATTTTGCTGGCGCACATGAGCAATTTGAATAGTTTGAATAGTCAGTAATTCTGCAAGATTAGAAACACAAATCGCATGTTTTGTGCCAATTGCCGACATTTCAATGATTTCCCCTTCGATTAATTCTGTACGTTGCTCTATTCCCAAAATGCCAACCTCTGCCATTTTGTAATACTGCTCTACCGAAAGGCGATATTTTGCTGGTGTAGATATTGCAGCGAGTTTCGTTGTCGTCACCATAACGCCCTCTTGGTTAATATCTTCATTGTCTTAATGATAACGTGAGTTCGATAACGCCATTTGCGCGGCGCTTCGCGCCGCGCAAATGGCGGAAAATGGTAAAAATCGCTTAGCGATTTTTACCATTTTCCGCCTTCGTCGATGTGAATTTTATTTACAGAAAAATCTTTACGATTCAGAAACTTGACTAAAACCCTTGACATTATACCATAGTATAAGGTCTAAGCTTGTAATTGTTGGATGTGAAAAAATGATCGTGGGCAAGGATAGCAATGCTGCAAGTTGGTGAAGTCTCTCGCAAATTAGGTCTTAATCCTCAGACACTTTATTTTTATGAGCGGATTGGACTAATTCCTCCTCCTCATAGGACTGAATCTGGCTATCGCTTGTTTAGTCAAGAAGATGTAGATCGTCTATCCTTCATTACCCATACCAAATCGATGGGATTGAGCTTGGATGACATCAGAGAAATCTTAGCTGCTAAGGATAGCAAATCACCGACTTGTCAGACGGTACATGATTGTCTACTCAAAAAAGCAAGAGCGATCGAGGAAACCATTCAGCAACTACAAATCTTACTGGATGAACTTCACCCCCTCATTAATCACTGTCATCAAAATATTGAGTGCCAAGATTGTTCCAGTCCCAAAGAATCTTGCGCGGTATCAGATGATCCTCGTCATGACTTTCAGAAAGCTTGTAGTTCTTGTCAAGGGCTTGCTAAATCTGAAGAACAGGTTTTAGGTGCGAATTGATTGGCGGTTTTTAATTCACATACCACTGAGCCTCTGCGGGTTAAGGTTTCATAGGCGATCGCTTAGTGGCTGGATTTGTATTTAAGAAACCATTTAAGAACTACTTTTTAGTGCTAAAAGTTCTAAGAGATCCCCCTCAATCCCCCTTAAAAAGGGGGAAGAATTTAATTACCCCCTCCTTAAAAAGGGATCTAAGGCAATTCTTAAATAGATTCATAAGTTCATCAAATCCAAGTAGCCATCATTTGCTAAAGCGAATTTTACATAGGATGGGCAGCAATTTGTGCTGGATATCCTTCCTTAGCAATATGGGAAAAGGTTGTGCTTACAAATTTTTGATCGCAAACTTATCCAAAATTTTTTAGAAAATTGGCGATTCTTCTCTTCTTAAATTTTTTACCATTTAGATATAGACGCTTAAAATATGTCAAGACTATTTTCAGATATCATTCCTGAGCCTCAGCCTGAACAACTAAAACTGAGTTGGGTATCGGTGGGTTTCTTTACTATTGTTCATGCTCTAGCCCTTTTAGCCCCTTGGTTCTTTTCATGGTCAGCTTTAGGAATCACAATCCTATTGCATTGGTTTTTAGGAAGCATTGGTATTTGCTTGGGCTATCACCGTTTGCTGAGTCATCGCAGTTTCCAAGTGCCGAAGTGGTTGGAATATGTGATTGCCTTGATTGGTGCGGCAGCTTTGCAAGGCGGCCCAATTTTTTGGATTGCAGGACATCGCTTACACCATGCCCATACTGAAGATGAAGAGAAAGATCCTTACTCAGCACGTAAAGGTTTTTGGTGGAGTCACATGTTGTGGATTCTGTACCCTAAATCAGACTTTTTCGATGCGGATAAGTATTTTAGATATGCTCCTGATTTGGCGCGTGACCCCTTCTATCTCTGGTTAGATAAGTACTTTCTCTTATTACAAATTCCTGTAGGTGTTGGTTTATATTTGCTGGGCGGTTGGGCTTACGTCATTTGGGGAATGTGTGTACGTTCAGTATTTTTATGGCACAGCACTTGGTTTATTAATTCCGTTACCCATATGTGGGGCTATCGCACCTTTGAGACTAATGATAATTCGCGCAATCTTTGGTGGGCAGCGATCGCGACCTATGGCGAAGGTTGGCACAATAATCACCATGCTTATCCTAATGTGGCAAAGGCGGGCTGGCGTTGGTGGGAAATAGATGTCACTTGGTGGGCAATTCAAGTCCTCAGAGTTTTGGGATTAGCCACAAAGGTAATCATACCTCCAGCGATCGCTAAATAATCTCCACACAAAAAGAGACTCGCCTAGCGAGTCTCTTTTTTAGGAAGCAATAAATTGCCGAATTAAATTGATCAAGACCGTTTGCGAAGATACTCCTGTACTGAGTGCTTTCTTTTGAAACTGCTCAAACTCCTGCTCAGGCAAAGTCAAACTAATTGTATGATTTTTTTCCATCCAAGCAGCAGCAGCTTGCCGATAAGCATTCATTTCTTCCTGAAGATTATCAATTGATTTCCACTCATCACGCTCATAACTATCAAGAATATCTTCTTCTTCAGCTGTTAAATTGTTAATCATTGCTATCTCCTGCATGATTTCTAATCGCTAAATAGTAGCCATAACTTGATTAATCACTTCATTTCTTGCCCATTTATCGGCTTCGAGAATATCCTCAAGTTCTGGCTTTGAGATGAGATTGTGCCGATCGCATACGTGCTTAATCAGATCAGCAATCTGCACATACCGCACACGTTCTTGGAGGAATAGCTCGACTACTTGCTCATTCGCAGCATTCAGCACCGCAGGCATCGTACCACCTGCCCGACCTGCGGCATAGGCGAGATCCATGCAGGGATATTTCTGATGATCGGGGGCACGGAAGGTGAGCGTACCACATTTGACGAGATCGAGGCGTTCCCATTGTGTGGGAATGCGATCGGGATAGGAAAGGGAATAGAGCAGAGGCAGACGCATATCAGGAAGTCCCAGTTGCGCTAATACGGAAGTATCTTCTAATTCAATGAGTGAATGGATAATGCTTTGGGGATGAATCACAATTTCGATTTTGTCGTAATCCACACCAAAGAGATAATGGGCTTCGATTACTTCTAATCCCTTATTCATCAAGGTTGCGGAATCAATCGTAATCTTTTTACCCATCGCCCAATTGGGATGTTTTAAGGCATCGGCAACGGTGACGGAGGCGAGTTCCTCCGTGGGGCGATCGCGAAAAGCACCACCCGAAGCCGTGAGAATAATCCGCCGAAGTCCACCTTCAGGTACTCCTTGCAAACATTGAAAAATTGCTGAATGTTCCGAATCAGCTGGTAATAATTTCACGCCATGTTTTTTCACTAATGGCACAACTACTTCTCCTCCTGCGATCAGAGTTTCTTTATTAGCTAGGGCAATATTTTTACCTGCTTTGATGGCAGCGATCGTTGGTAATAGTCCTGCACAACCGACAATACCTGTGACGACTGCTTCAGAATCTCCATAGGCAGCTACAGTTTCGACCCCTTCGGCTCCTGCTAAGATGATTGGCTTTACGGCGAGATCAGCGATCGCTTCTTTGAGTTCAGCAAGTTTAGTTTCATTAGCGATCGCTACAAGTTCAGGCTGAAACTTACGAATCTGCTGGGCAAAAAGCTCAATATTTCCTCCTGCGGTCATACCTACGACTTGAAATTTCTCAGGATATTCGGCAACGATATCAAGGGTCTGTGTACCGATTGAGCCAGTGGAGCCAAGCAGAGTAATACGTTTCATAAAAATGGGCTTGTTAAGTATTTATTAAAGTTTTGCGTAAAGTCTTGTTTTAAAGTCTTGCATAAAATTTTGAGCGATCGCGATTTGCCACAAAAAAATAGAATATTCCCATAGCAGGATAGTCTGTGCTTTGCACAGACTATCCTGCTATGGGAGGGAAGCTTGGCATCCCTTTGTTTTTATTAAATTAACGTGAGTTCTCTATCCTAATTATCGCAATTTAATGGTAGCTAGAATCATCACAGCAACCATCATCGTACTTAGGTAGTGCTGCAAAGTAATTTTTTTAGTAATTGTGTTGCGGGCGCGAAGCGCCCGCAACACAATCACATTGCATGACTACCCCATTTTAGTTATCTAAAAGCTGAATTTTTTGATTTTTCGACTTCGCGGTCTTTTTTGCCTCGGAAGATAAATCTTACAGGAGTACCATCAAAGCCAAGGCTCTTGCGAAATTGATTTTCGATATAACGCTTGTAGTTATCGTTAAAGCGATGAGGATCATTGACGAACAGGATAATGGTGGGGGGACTATCGGAAATCTGAGTGCAGTAATAAACTTTGCCCTGTTTGCCGCCACGACTAGTCGGTGGTGCGTGCCATGTAACTGCTTCGGTGAGGGCTTCATTTAAAACCGCAGTGGGGACGCGACGTTTATGCTGCTCGGCGGCAATATCCACACGATCAAGGATTTGGGTGACGCGCTGCCCTGTTAATGCACTTACAAAAATGATGGGTGCGTATTCTACAAACATTAAGCGACTTTTGACTTCGGCTGTGTAGTCGTAAATAGTGTAGGAATCTTTTTCGACGGCATCCCATTTATTGACGACAATTACACAAGCTTTACCTTCATCGTTGATGCGACCTGCAAGCTTTTGATCTTGATCCGTCACCCCATCGAGAGCATCAATAACTAATAAAACAACATCCGAACGCCCGATCGCTTTAAATGCTCGGTTAATACTAAAAAACTCAATGCCGTACTCGATATGTTTCTTACGACGCACACCTGCGGTATCGATCAGCCGATATTTCTTGCCATCATGCTCAATTGACATATCGATCGCATCACGAGTTGTCCCCGAAATCGGGCTAACGATACTACGATTTTTGCCGAGAAAGGCATTCAGTAAACTTGATTTACCGACGTTAGGACGACCGATGATCGCGACTTTGATCTCATCACTTTCTTTAATGACTTCATCGGGAGGTGGTAAATGTTTAATTAATTCATCAAGTAATTCTCCTGTCCCATTACCATGAATGCCTGATAGAGGTATTGGCTCGCCTAGTCCCAAATTCCAAAATTCTGCGGCTAAGGACAGTCCATATTTAGAGCCTTCGCATTTGTTAACAGCCAATAGCACAGGAATATTTTGTCGCCGTAACCAGCCCCCCAACTGCTCATCAGCATCAGTGATTCCTGCTTGTCCATCTACCACAAAAATCACGGCTACCGATTCACGGATGGCAATTTCTGCTTGCTCACGAATCATCGGCAAAAATTCAGTCTCATCGTCAAATACTAATCCCCCCGTATCCACAACTTGAAATTCATGTGCTCCCCAAAAACATTCGCGGTAAACGCGATCGCGGGTGACACCAGGTTCATCGTAGACAATCGCATATTGTTCACCTGATAGGCGGTTTACGAGTGTAGACTTGCCCACATTGGGGCGACCGACAACGGCAACAATCGGTAGCGGCATGGCTTTACAGTGTTAGAATTCCGAACTCATTATTATAACTTTAAATGAAATCGATTGTCAAAAATTTGTTGATGTTCCCCTCAAGCTAAACTCATATAGCGCTTTTCAAAAAAGAGAAGTCTAGAGAATTGTTTACCTGCCTTCGGCGGGTAAACAATTCTCTAGAGTGGGAAATGCTATATAGCAGTCCTGAATCAGTAAATAAATAAAGTAAGTTTAGGCCGAGCAAAGCCGAAGCTAACTATTCTCACAACTGATTTAGGACTTCTCAAAAGTTAACTAACCTCATAAAAAACCCTATTCCATAAATTTATATGACAACAGGTTCTCCGCTTTCCCAAAATTCAGATCAACCTGATGCTTGGCTATATGATCGTTCAGTTTTAGGATGGTTATTCAATCCCAAGCTGAATCAGCAATTACCATTTCTATACAAAATCTTTGGTCTATATTGTAAAGCATACTTTCTACTCACAGGTCAAAACTATCTTCGAGGTGGTCGAGAATTATTTAGATTCCTATCAAGTATTTTCTACAAACTCTCACCCGATCAGTTTTTAGAATTGCAACTGGCGGGCTATAAAGTATTTTTAGATCCCATTGATATGCGTCTGTTTCAAGTAGTTAATGAACTAGCTAGTAATGATACGGATACGCGAGTTTTAACAAAATTACTATCTGAAGGGGATACCTTTCTAGATGTTGGTGCAAATCATGGCAGTTTTGCGATCGTGGCAAGCAAACTGGTCGGTGCGAATGGCTTTGTGTTAGCAGTTGAACCACAGCCTCGTTTAGCGAAAGCATTAGAGCGATCGCTCACGGCTAATGCCCTATGTAAGTTCCAAATCCATAATCTTGCAGTTGGCAATGCCGATGGTGAAATAGAACTCTTAGTTCCTCTTGGTACATCTGGCTCCGCAGGTGTTTTTCCCGAACATTCTGCAACCCATCAATACAAAACTTTTAAAGTGCCTCTACGCCGATTTGATGATCTTGTTGATTGGCGGCAATTTCAGGGGCGAGTATTGCTCAAGTTGGATGTCGAAGGTAGTGAATGTGCATTTCTCATAGGTGCAAGCCAGATGATCACCACGCTCAAACCTACCTTAATCATCGAAGTGCATCCCACTAGCTTAAAAGCAGCCGGGGCAACGGGCGATAAACTGAAGGAATTACTCCAGACCTTAGGCTATATGTGTTATGCCGAGCTTGATGACTGCGATCGCACTTTCCCTCTAGAGGAATTAAATACTGATATTCAAAGAAATGTCGCAATAATGATGACATAACTAGCGCTTCTAAAATTCAATCTGAAACCAATTTTTGTACAGCCAAAGCCCAAGACCTTGGCAGTACAAAAATCATAAAGAAGAAGGAGCGTTCAGCGCTCCTTCTTCTTTATGATTCGAGAAATACGCCCATCTTGCGGAATTTTTGATAGCGTAACGTCTGTAGATCCTCTACACTCAATTTACTTAAGCGATCAAGGTTTTCCACAAGAGCTGCTTTGAGATTTTCGGCGGCTTTAAGAGGTAAACGATGGGCTCCGCCTAGGGGTTCCTCAATGACATAATCAACGATACCCAAACGTTTCAAATCGGGAGCAGTAATTTTTAATGCTTCAGCAGCTTTACCTGCTTTGCCAGAATCGCGCCAGAGAATGGCAGCACAGGCTTCTGGTGTGGCTACGGTATAGACCGAGTTCTCAAACATCATGATGTGATCTCCAATGCCGATGCCTAAGGCTCCACCCGATCCGCCTTCGCCGATTACGGTGCAGATGATTGGTACGCCTAACCCAAACATTTGTCGTAAATTTGCGGCGATCGCTTCACCTTGTCCTTGCTCTTCTGCGGAAACACCAGGGTATGCTCCAGGGGTATCAATTAAAGTAATAATCGGTAATTTAAATCGATGGGCATGATCCATCAATCTGGCAGCCTTGCGATATCCCCCTGGAGATGCCATACCAAAGTTGCGCGTCATATTGTCCTTGGTATCACGCCCCTTTTGATGTCCCAAAATTACCACTGGGCGATCATTAATTCTGGCTAGTCCACCCACCAAAGCAGGATCATCATTACCACGGCGATCGCCATGCAACTCAATCCACTCATCGGTAATAGCCTGTACATAGTCTAGAGTGCTAGGGCGGCGCGGATGTCTTGCAATCTGCATCCTTTGCATGGCTCCTAGTCCCGAAAAAATTTCACGCCGTAAAAGCTCAGCCCGTTGCTCTAAAAGTTGAATCTGCTCAACCATATCAACATCGTTTTCATTCGCGAGTTCGCGGATTTGGGCGATACGGTTTTCTAGTTCAACAATGGGCTTTTCAAAGTCAAGCAGGATTTGGCGATCAGCCATGATGGATGCAGTTGTATAGTAGATACCAAATCTCAGATTAGCAGACAAAGCGCTAGTTACAGCCTTTTCCAAGTAAAAGGGTCGTAGGCAATTTTTCAAAATCCTTACATTGCAATGGTTTAAAAAGTTTCTGCGTTAGGTTTGGGTTACCTGCAATTTGCTATGTGGCGATCGCAATTAGTAATCTTCATTGGAGTATGCACGCCTATTCACAAAATTAATACATTAGTCTTATTTGTAACAAAAATTAAAAATTGATCGCCTAATCTAGATTTATTCCAATTCTCCTTAAAACAAAAATTTAGGCTTTGCCATTATCCGTAAACATAACGACATAGTGGAGGTTTCAATGGCTACAAACAGATCTATCCAAAGAAAAGTGGAAATTCGTTATCTTTCCTCGATAAAAAATGGAATGGCGAAGTTTTACACACCACAGTCAAGTCATGAAACTATGCTTGTCCAGATTGCCGCAGGGGCGATCGATGTTTTGTTTGTGCACCATTTCCAGACCGATCAACTTTTAGTAGTGCGTGGAAGTTTTGTCCTCGTAGTGCTGAGCGATCTCCAATATCAATATATTCCCCTCAGCGAATATCGCCCTGCGGTGGTGACGATTCCTCCTAATGTGCCGCACGCTGCTATTAATCTCAGTGATCAACCCTGTGTGATGGTCAATGCAGTTTTGCGTCACGGTGCGCCCTATGACAAGGATTACCAACCACGTCGTCGTCCTTTCCCCTTTGATATTGACGAGGCTCGTCGAGCGATCGATTCTTTGGAAATGCCAATTAGTGCCTAATTACAGCGCTTTGCGCTCAAGCTTAAATCTCACAAGAGGTATTTTGAAAGTGTTGCGAAGCAACACTTTCAAAATACCTCTTGTTGGGGAACAATGCTTTGCGCGGCTCACCTCTAAACCATTGGGAGGGTTATAGTTAGGATATAGCTAACTCTTTTATATTGCTGCGAATGCAAGACCATACCCATATCCATGTTAGAGGTGCGAGACAGCACAACCTCAAAAATATTGACCTGATGATTCCCCGCGATCGCCTGATCGTGTTTACAGGTGTATCTGGATCTGGCAAATCATCCCTTGCTTTCGATACGATTTTTGCCGAAGGTCAGCGCCGCTATGTGGAATCGCTCAGTGCTTATGCACGGCAATTTTTAGGACAAGTTGATAAGCCCGATGTTGACTATATTGAGGGTTTAAGCCCTGCGATTTCCATTGACCAAAAATCAACTTCCCATAATCCTCGTTCAACGGTTGGCACGGTTACAGAGATTTACGACTATTTTCGTTTACTGTTTGGTCGGGCAGGTGCGCCCCATTGTCCGAGCTGTGATCGCAATATTGCGCCCCAAAGCATCGATCACATGGTGGATACGATTATGGAGTTAAGCGATCGCACGCGATTCCAATTACTTGCACCTGTGGTTCGTGGCAAAAAGGGAACCCATAAGAAATTATTAGCGAGTCTGGCTTCAGAAGGTTTTGGCAGAGTTCGCATTGATGGCGAAGTACGGGAACTGAGTGACAATATTGAACTGGATAAAAATAAAATCCACGATATTGAAATTGTCGTTGATCGCTTGGTTCGCAAAGATGACATTCAAGAGCGCTTAACCGATTCCCTCTCTACCTGTTTAAAACGTGCTGAAGGGATCGCAATGGTGGAAATTATGCCTTCCCCAGTCCCTCTCTCAGAGGACGAGGGGAGCAAGAAAACTAATCAAGAAAGCAATATCCTGACTTTCTCGGAAAATTTTGCCTGTCCTGAACATGGCGCAGTGATGGAAGAATTATCGCCTCGGATGTTCTCTTTCAATTCTCCCTATGGTGCTTGTCCTGCCTGTCATGGCTTGGGACATATTCAAACCTTTAATCCTGAACTGATCGTTCCCGATCCATCTCTGCCCGTATATGCCGCGATCGCGCCTTGGGCGGATAAAACCCATACTTACTATATTTCGCTCCTATCGAGTGTTGGCGAATATGCAGGCTTTGAAATTAATACTCCTTGGGACAAGCTCTCGCAAGCCCAGACTGACATTATTCTCTACGGTACGACCGAGAAAATTTTAATTAAGCCTGATTCCCTTTATCGCGATCGCGCTGAGGGCTATTACAAACGTTATGAAGGGGCGATCGCCATGCTTGAGCAGCAGTACAAAGAGGCAGGCGAATCGCAACGGCAAAAGCTAGAAAATTATCTAATCGAGCAACCCTGCGCCACTTGCGAAGGTACACGCCTTAAGTCTGAATCCCTTGCGGTGCGTATTGGTGGCTATAACATCATTGATTTTGTATCGGTTCCCATTGGCACTTGCTTAGAGCGTCTCAAAACTCTGGATCTTGATGCTAGAACTAGGCAAATTGGCGATCGCGTCTTGCAAGAAATCGAATCGCGATTGCAATTTTTATTAGATGTCGGTTTAGATTACCTGACCCTTGACCGTTCCACCATGTCCCTCTCTGGCGGCGAAGC
>Ga0209972_10001057_pt1 | contig 25203 bp, 26 predicted proteins | sample NOAtaG_7_FD_187302 | JGI IMG/M metagenome (GOLD analysis project Ga0209972, IMG submission 187302) | Freshwater lake microbial communities from Lake Erie, under a cyanobacterial bloom - NOAA_Erie_Diel1S_2200h metaG (SPAdes) (version 2) | ecosystem: Environmental > Aquatic > Freshwater > Lake ...
CGCCGCGTCACGCCCGGCGTCTCGGGCACCTCGTCGAAGGCCGGCAGGCGCGCCTCGCTCGCCGCGAGCGCCTCGCTGCTCTGGGCCGGTCGCGCCACGTCCTCGGGCGCCCCGAGGAGGCCCCCCGGCTGGGTGCTCCGCCCTGTGCCGCGCCCATCGAGCGCCGCGAGCACCCGCGCCTCGAGGTCGGCCGGCGGCGCGTAGTCCGCGCCCGCGTGCCGCAGCCGCTCGGCTGCCTGCCCCGCCTCGTGCCGCAGGTCCGCCGCCGCGTCGTCATCGGCGAGGAAGTCCGCGTGCCGCGCCACCGCGGCCGGCTCGCCCTCGACCACCAGCGCCAGCTCGTCGAGCAGCCGCTCCCGCTTCGCCTGCTTGTCGTCCATCTGGGCACTCATCGCTCGACCTCCGCCGACAGAAGCTCCTTCAGGTGCGCGAGCCCCCGGCTCACGCGCTTGCGCGCGGCCGGCTCGTCGAGGCCGAGCGCCGCCGCGATCTCCGCGTACTCGAGGCCCGCCTCGTAGCGCAGGACCACCGCGTCCCGCTCGCTCGGCTTCAGCTCCTCGATCGCCGCCCGCACCCGGAGCGCCCGCCGCCGCGCCTCGAGCAGCTGATCGGGCAGCCCCGCCTCGGCCTCGGCGTCGTGCACGAGGCGCAGGCGCCGCTCGCGCCGGCCCCGGATCTCGAGCCGCTTGGCGCACATCCGCCGGGCGATCCCGAAGAGGAACGCCCGCACCGTGCCCTCGCCGCGGTAGTCGGGGAAGGCGTCGTGCGCGGCGAGCAGCACCTCCTGCGCGACCTCCTCGGCCTCGGCCTGCGAGCCCAGCATCGCCATGGCGAGGCGACCGATCGCGGGCCCGTGCTCGCGGGCGCACCGGGCGATCGCGTCCCGGTAGGCCCCTTGCCGCACGAGCGCGAGGATCGGGTCCTCGGCCGGGGCGGGTGGAAAGACAGCTGCGCTCATCGGCATCGGCTCCGTGTGGCCGCGAGGGCCGCGGCTGTGACCGGGAGCCTATCCGTTTCTTTTGGCGCCCCTCTTCGGCCTACTTCGCCGCCGCCCCGAAGATCCCCTTGGCCATCAGCGAGGGCTCGGCCGCCGCCCGCCTCCGGTAGATCTCCCGCCGGGTCTCGGCGATCGCCGCATCCCCCGGCGCGGCCCGCCGGGCGAGCTCCACGAGGTGGGTCGCGAGCGGCAGGTCGTCCGCCATGCGCGCCTCGGCCCGCGCCCGCAGCGCCTCGGCGCCTCCGGCCAGCTCGGCGAGTTCCCGCGCGAGCGCGTCCTTCGGGGCGGGCAACAGGCTCGCCGGGTCCTGATCCCACCAGCCCCCGTAGAGCCGCCACACGGTGCGCACCACGAACGAAGGGTCGTCGTACACCGGGCGCAGGTAGGGCCGCTCCAGGGTCGCGGCGGGCAGCTTCACCGCGTGCACGATCGCGTCGAGGTCGGCGCCCTCGTTCATCCGCGCGAGCACCTGCGCCACGATCGACTCGAGCGCCTCGGCGGTCTCGACGAGCGCGCGCTGCACCGCGTCCTCGCCCACGATCGGCAGCCCGTGACCGGGCAGGAGCACCGCCGGCCGTTTCGCCGCCATCTTGCGGAGCGCCGCGGCCCACGCGTCCGGGTAGCGCTGCACCTTCTGCGGGTTGCCCGCGTTCGGGAAGGCCCAGATGAAGAGGTCGCCGGTGAAGAGCACGCGCCGGTCGGGCAGGAAGGCCCAGAGGTGATCGTCGGTCTCGCCCCGGTCGTGGAAGAGCTCGAGCGGTGCGCCGTCGGCGAGCGGGATGGTGAGCGCGTCGTCGACGAGGCGATCGATCGCCGGGTAGCGCGTCGGCCAGCGCACCGGCATCGAGAACTGCCGCTGGTTGATGCAGCCGTTCCAGCCCGCGGTCTTGGTGTAGCGGGCGAAGCGCTCGGGCGTGCGGCGCTGGGCGATCACCTCGAAGGCCCGCCCGGCGGCCTCGTCCTCGAAGGGGCCGAGGCCCATGACGTGGTCGACGTGGCCGTGGGTGAAGATCGCCCGCTCGAGGGGCTCGGGCGCGAAGCGACGCACCAGCTGGTGGCCTGGGACCGCGGTGAGCCAGCTGCCCACGTCGATCAGCGAGAGCCCGCCGGCCCGGCGGATCGCCGCGACGTTGGCGAAGCCCGAGACCATCGCGACCCCGTCCGCCACCTCGGCCACGTCGAAGAGCGGATCGAAGGGGTGGGTGAACTCGCTCGGAGCCTCGCCGGCCAGCACGCGCTCCGAGAGCCGAATCAGGTCGATCATGCCCGCCAGCCTACCCATTCTGCGGCTGCTGCCGCACCCCGCCGGGCGCCGGACCACGGCGGCGTTGACACGGGCGAAGAACCTCGGTTAGCTTCCGGCCGTCTTCGGAGAGGCTGCCTTCCGCGTCCTCGCCGAGCGTGGTCCCACCGAGCAGGTGGTCCCGTTCCGAGTCGGTACCCAGCCCGACCGTTCATGGAGCCCGATAGATGGAAGCGATTTGGGAAGCCCTCCGCGACGGCGCACCGTTCTCCTTCGTGAACATCGCCGTGCTGGCGTTCGTGCTCGCGGTCATCGCCGAGCGCTTCGTCTTCATCCTCACCCGCTACCGCGTGAACAGCCGCGAGTTCATGGCGCAGATCCGCAAGCTGGTGCAGGCCGGGAACATCGACCGCGCCATCAAGCTCTGCGAGGCCGCGCCCTTCCCGCTGCTCCAGGTGGTGAAGGCCGGTCTCACCCAGGTGAACCGCGGCGACGACGCGGTCATCTCCTCGATGGAAGAGAAGTGGGCGGAGCTGCACCCCGAGCTCGAGCGCCGCATCTCGTGGCTGTGGACCCTGGCGAACATCGCCACCCTGATCGGCCTCCTCGGGACGATCTCGGGCCTCATCCGCTCCTTCGGCGCCGTGGCCCACGCCGCCGCCGCCGACCGCTCGACGATGCTCTCTGCCGGTATCTCCGAGGCGATGTGGAACACCGCGCTCGGCCTCGGCATCGCCGTGCTCTGCATGATCTTCCACCTGATCATCCACAGCTGGGCCAAGCACATCAAGGAGGACATGGAGCTCTCCACGATGAAGCTCGAGAACCTCCTCCTCAACAAGGGCGGCGCGCAGCGCTGACCGAGGCCGCCCTCGGGCGGTCTCGCCGGTCGCACGTCGAAGCGCATGGCCGATTACGAGCTCACCACCAGGCAGAAGAGCTACATCCGCAAGCGGACGAAGCTCGTCGAGGCCGATCCCTCCGAGGTTGCAGGCGAGCTCAACATCGTCCCGTTCCTCGACATCGTCACCAACATCATCATGTTCCTGCTCGCCACGACGGCGGCGGTGCTCACGGTGGTGCAGCTCGAGGCCCACCTGCCGACCCTCGCTGCCGGCCGCTCGCGCGGCGGCGCGGCCCCGACCAACGCGCTGAACCTCTCGGTCACGGTCTCGGAGGAGGGCCTCATCGTGAGCGGCTCGGGCGGCAAGCTCGCCCCGGGCTGCCGCGACACGCAGTCGGGACGGGTCATCACCGTGCCGCTCCTGCCGAACCCGAACGTCGACGAGAACGGCGACGGGCTCCCCGACCTGTACGACTGGCCGGCGCTGACGCGCTGTCTGAGCGTCGTGCACGGCACCTTCCCCGACGAGCGCCAGTCGATCCTCACAGCCGACCCGAACGTCGAGTACCGCCACATCGTCCGAGCCATGGACGCCATGCGCAGCGACGGCACCGTCGAGCTCTTCCCCGACATCCTCCTCTCCGGAGGTCTCCGATGAGCGCCGCGACGGGAGCTCCCGGCGCCAAGCCGCCCGCCACCGCCTCGCAGGTCAAGGCCCTGATCCGTCGCAAGCTGCGCAAGCACCCGCAGCACGAGGAGCAGTCGCTGAACATCTATCCGATGATGGACATGATGACGATCCTGCTGGTCTTCCTGATCATGCAGTTCGCGTCGGAGTCCGCGAACATCGTCCAGTCCGACGATCTCGTCATCCCGTTCTCGGTCTCGGACATGGCCGTCGAGAACGCCCTGCCGATCCAGATCTCGCGCGCCGAGATCGTCGTCGACGGCGCGAGCGTCCTGAACCTCCGCAACGGCATCGTCGATCCCAGCCAGAAGCAGGGCGGCGCGACCGGCTTCCTCATCACGCCGCTCCTCGCCGTCATGCAGCAGCAGCGCGACCGCCTGCGCGCGCTCGCCGCGCTCACCGGGCGTGAGTTCGACGGCACGATCCAGATCGTCGCCGACCACCGGACGCCCTTCCGCACCCTCGCCGAAGTGCTCTACACCGTCGGTCAGGCGGAGTTCCAGCACATCCACTTCGTCGCGATCGAGGACGCGGGCCACAACCGCTGACTGCTCGCGTGGCGGTCTGCTGCAGGCTCGCTGGGCGCGCTGCGCGTCGGCCGCTATACTCGCGCCGCCGATGAACACCGAGCCGCTCGCCTTCTTCGCCAACGACCTGCCCGCGCATTTCCAGAAGGGGGTCGAGGCGCTCCGCGCCGACACCGGCCCCGGCGCCCGGGCCGAGCTCGACGACGTCCTCGGGAGCCGGGGCGCCGTCCGCATCGTCGTCGAGGGCGCGGGCGAGCGCTGGCTACGGGTCGAGGGCGGCGCGATGAGCGCCGTCGAGGGCAAGCCCGAGGACCTGCCCGCGCGGATGGTCTTCTCGTTCACCGCCGCGGCCGCGACCGAGGCCCTCCGTCTCATCGAGGAGACCGGCCGGATGGACGAGCCGGAGGCACCCCGGCGCTTTGCACGGATCGCGTCGGCCCGCGCCGAGAAGCTCCTCGCCGGCCACAAGATCGAGTTCCACGTGATCGTCACCGACCTGCCGGACGAGCACGCCGACGTCCTCGTGAAGGTCGGCATCGGCACCGAGACCCCGCCCGAGAAGCCGCAGTTCACCGCGCGCATCAGCTTCGACGACATCGAGGAGCTGCGCGACGGCGAGATCACCCCGCAGCAGATCCTCGGTCGGCTGCGCCTGACCGGCGACGCGAGCAAGGCGATGGCGCTCGGCATGATGCTCATGCAGCCGCCGAAGAAGTGAGGTCCCGGTGAGGGCCGCACTGCTCTCGTCGCTCGCCCTCGCGCTCGTCCTCGGGAGCTCGCGCGCCGAGGCGCAGGACACCGCTCGCAGTGCAACGCTCGCGCGAGGCCGAACCGCACACGCCTCGCGCGGCGGCACCGAGCCCGTGGCCTTCTGGGCCGACGTCTCGCTCTTCTCCGGCGAGCACGGCGTACGCCCCAACGCCTACACCGTGCTCGGCACCCAGCTCGGCGCGCGCATGGGCATCGACCGACAGGCACATCTGGCGGTGGACTGGGGGGTCGCCTACGCACTCGCGCGGGTCGCCGGCTCGGTGGCAACCGCCACCGACACGATCGAGTTCGACGCCGAGCTCGAGCGCGTCGAAGCACAGAACCCCGTGGTCACCGTCGAGTGGCTTCCCTTCGTCGGTCCCAGCAGCCGCTTCGGCGTCGGGCTCTCGGCGGCCATTCCCGCGGCTGCCGTCCAGCGCTTCGGCGACCGGAACCAGGCCGGCCCCACCAACCCCCTCGACGCGGCGACGTTCGAGGCCTCGCGCTCCTTGCATCGGCTCTGGATGGCGATGAACGGCGCGTGGGCACCGTACCGCTACCAGCCGGAGCGGGCGGCGATCGCGCTGCCACTCTCGCTCGCCTTCGATCTCGGCGACGTCGTTCTCGCCTTCGAGGGCGCGCTCGCGGTGAGCGTGCCGGTGCTCGGCGGGCTCGGCGTGGTCGATGGCGTCGCGATGCTCGCAGCCGAGCTCGGCGGGCAGGCGGTCTCGCTCGGGGGGACGGACGGCCTCTCGCTCGGACTGCGCGCCTCGCTCGTGGGCTACCACCTCGGGGCGGGCAGCGACGTCGCGACCGACGTGCGGGACGCGGCGCAGCCTGCCCTCGAGCCCTGGGCGCGGCTCGATCTCGGCCCTGGCTTCGTCACCGCGCGCGGCGTGGTGAACCTCGGCGGCGCCTTCGGCCTCGGCTCCGAGACCGGCGTGTGGGCCGTGCACCTCGGCGGGGGCATCGGCGTCGAGTGAACGCGGCGCACGCCGCGGCGCGGTGCGAGCGCTCTCGGCCCGGGGCCCGACTCCGGCCGGGAACGATCGCGGTAGCTCGCGCGTTGCTCGCCGGAGTCTTGCTACCCTCCTCGTGCGCGGGTCGCCCGTCTCGGGCCGCGAAGGGATCCATGAACGACGACTTCCGATTCGCCCCCTTCGTCGAGCGCACCAGAAACGGTGCGTTCGGCCGCGAGGGCGCGCGCTACGCCTACAGCGCCGACATCGCGATGCTGCGGAGCTTCTCCCGGATGCGCCCGGTCGAGTACGCCGCCACCGCGCTGGTCCGGGCCAACCGCGAGTTGATGCGCGGCGACCTGCTCGGCAAGGGCGTGCGGGTCGGGCCGCGGCAGTTCCCCTCGCTCTACCGGCTCGTGGCCCACTGCGCGGGCGCGCTCGCGGTCGCTCCGCCGCAGGTCTACGTCGTCAACTCGCCGGTCGTGAACGCGTACACCTTCGGCACCGACGACGAGTCGTTCATCGTCCTGCACTCCTCGCTCGTCGACTCGCTGAACGAGAAGGAGCTGCTCTTCGTCATCGGCCACGAGACCGGCCACATCCAGAACCAGCACGTCGTCTACGGGACCGCGCTGCAGGTGCTCACCGCCGGCGCGCAGGCCGTGCTCGGCTTCTTCGTCGAGCCCGCGCTGCTCGCCCTCCGCGCCTGGTACCGCCGCGCCGAGATCACCTGCGACCGGGCCGGACTCTTGTGCAGCCAGGACGTCGACGCCGGCGTCGGCAGCTTCATGAAGCTCGCGGTCGGCAGCGCGCGGCTGCACGGTGAGATGGACGTGGACGTGTACCTCGAGCAGCTCGAGGAGAACCGCCGCAGCGTCGGCCGCTACCTCGAGGCCTTCAGCACGCATCCCTACCTGCCCAAGCGGATCCGTGCGCTGCGGCTCTTCGCCGAGAGCGCCCTCTACCAGCAGGCGCTCGGCGCAGCGGGCGGGCTCTCGCTCGACGTCATCGACGAGCAGACGAGCGAGATCATCCGCATCGACGGAAAGCCGGGGACAGCCTCGGCGTCTCCCGAGGACCCTGCGGCGCCCGACGCGCCGCGCACGAAGGGCGGGAGCGATCCTGCGGACCCCGGCGAAGGAGAGACACGGTGAGCGGCATGCACGACTATCCGAAGAAGCGCAGCGAGGTGCTCTCGGCCCTCCGCGAGGTCGCCTCGCTCGCCGAGGACACGGGCGCGGTGACGCTCGCCAAGAAGCTCCGCGGCGACCGCATCCCCCGGCTCGAAGAGGAGAGATTTCACCTCGTCGTGCTCGGTGAGTTCAACCACGGCAAGACGACCTTCGTGAACGCGCTGCTCGGCGGCCCGGTGCTGCCGATGGGCGTGACGCCCACGACCGCGGTCATCCACCAGGTCGTGCACGGCGAGAAGGGCGCGCGGGTCGTCGAGGAGAGCGGTCAGACTCGCAGCGTCGCGTGGAGCGACGTTGGCTCGTACGTCGTCGGCGGCACCTCTCCGGCGGAGGCGGTTCGCTACCTCGAGGTCAGCCATCCTGCGCCGCTTCTCTCGAATGCGGAGGGCGGCGGCGGCGGCGTCGTGCTCGTCGACACGCCCGGCGTGAACGACCTCAACTCGACCCGCGCCGAGATCACGTACAGCTACATCCCGCGCGCGGATGCGGTGCTCTTCCTCCTCGACGCGGGGCAGATTCTCAAGGAGTCGGAGCGGCGCTTCCTCGCGGAGAAGCTGCTCGCGCAGTCGCGGGACAAGGTCCTGTTCATCATCAACAAAATCGACCTCCTCGAGCCGGAGGAGAAGGCGCAGGCGATGGCCTACGCGCGCACCCAGCTCGGCAAGCTCGTCGCCGATCCGAAGGTCTATGCGGTGAGCGCGGAGAAGGCGCTCCACGGGGATCGCGAAGGCTCGGGGCTCGCCGAGCTCGAGCACGACATCAAGGCGTTCCTCGCCGGCGAGCGGGGCCGCGTCCTGCTCGACAACGCGCTCGACGAGGGCCTCCGCACCGCCGCGACGTTGAAGCGCGGAATCGACGTGCAGCGGCAGGCGCTGATGCTCGACCAGACCGAGCTCGAGCGCCGCCTCCGGACCCTCGAGGGCGATCTCACCGCGACGGCGGATGCCCACCAGCGCCGCGAGTCCCGCATCCGCGAGGAGCTCGCCGCGCTGAAGGCCCTCGTCCGCAAGGAGTGCGAGGACTTCGGGGTGCGCTTTCGTCAGGCGCTTCCGGCCGAGATCGAGTCGAGCAAGGCCGACGACTTGAAGCGCTACCTGCCCGGCTTCATCGAGGAGCGCTTCCGGAGCTTCGCCGACAAGCAGGGCCTCGAGATCGCGAGGCGTGTCGAGGCGATCACCGAGGAGGCCATCGCCTTCGTCTCCGACGAGGCCAAGGCCCGCGGCGACAGGATCGCCGAGGCGTTCGGTGGCGCGCCCGAGGTGAACCTGAAGGTCGACACGATGGCCTACGACGTCGGCGTCATCGCGCTCGGGGCCTTCGGCGCGACGCTCGTGTTCCTTTCCAACGTCGCGGTCGGTGGAGCGATGCTGCTCGCGACGCCGGTGCTGGCGTGGGTGTTCCGCGGGCGCGCTGACAAGCAGCTGAAGCAGCGCGCGCTCGAGGAGGCGCCCGCCGCGGTGCAGAAGGCCGCGGGCGAGCTCGCCGAGGCGTTCTGCCAGCAGATCGACGAGCTCGGCGACAAGCTCGTCGACTTCGTGCGCACCGCGAGCGAGGAGATGACCCGCTCCATCGCCGAGGTCGTTCGCCACGCCAAGAGCGCGCGTGCCGAGGGCGACGCGAAGGTGAGCGCGGTGAAGGACGAGGCGGTGATGGCGCTCGGTCGCCTCGCATCGGTCGAGGCCCGCATGGGCCAGCTGCGCACGTCGCTCTGGGCAAACGGCACCGGCACCGCTGGCGCCTGAGCCGCTGCCCGAGGGCGATCAGGGGCTCCAGCCGTAGAGGGCGGTGACGCGGGCGGTGTAGGTTTCGCCCGCGCCCACCCGGAACGACGCGCTCGTGAACGAGGGGGGCCCGAAGAGGGGCCGCACGTCGTTCGAGAACCCGTATCCCTCCTGCGGGATGCCTGCCAGATCGCGGTCGAGCACACGGTCGTCGTCGGCGTCGTGGTAGTACGCGAAGGCGTAGGTGCCCGGTCCGGGGGCGCGGAGCACGCAGCGCGCCGTACCGCCGCGCACCGGCGCGGTGCAGACCCCGACCTGCCCTCCGACCTCCGTCCAGCGGTCCGCGCTCGCGTAGATGCCTCCGCGCAGCGTGCCGCCGCTCGTGCGCAGACCCTCCACCACGAAGACGAGCGTCTCGCCCTCCTGGGCGCGGCCTCGGACGGGCGCGACGGAGGTGAGGACCAGGACGAGGAGTGCGGGCAACGCGAAGATCGGACGCATGGGGAACTCGAACAGGGGGAGCCACCGGGTTATGCGCCCGGGCGGCTCGATGGGAAGACCCCGGCCGGGATCGTCCCACACCCGTCACCCCGGCGCGATGGTCATCGAGGCTCGCCGCGGGCCGAACCGCGGGTACGATCCCTCCGTGCCTTTCGAGGTCGAGTTGGCCCGCCTCCGCGCCGAGAACGACGCGCTTCGACGCGCGCTCCGGCTGCTCTCCGACGTCGCGAACCTCGTGCGCGCCGCCGACGACCCGGACGCGTGTGCCTACGCCGTCCTGACCGGGGTGACGGCGGGCGTCGGCCTCGGGCTGCACCGCGCGATGATCTTCGAGCGCGTCGAGGATGGCGTCGTCGGCCGCGCCGCGATCGGTCCGGCGAGCTGGGAAGAGGCGGACCGCGTGTGGCGCGCGATCGAGCAGGAATCCCCCGACCTCGTGACGCTCTACGAGGCCGGCCTTCGTCACCGCGCCGGCCAGAGCATCCTCGACGCCCGGGTTCGCGCGACCCGCATCTGCGCGGCGGAGCATCCTCGATCGCCCGCCATCCTCGGCCTCGAGCGCGTGGTGCACGCCGAGGGCGAGGATGTCCTGGGGCTCTTCGATCCGGGCACGACGCTCGCTGCGCCGATGCGAGGCCGCGAGGGTACGTGGGGCGTGCTCGTCGCCGACAACCAGTTCAACGGCGTCGTGCCCGACCCGATCGTCCGGCTCGTCTTCGGCATGCTCGCCGACCATGCGGGCCGCGCCCTCTTCTCGGCCGCGCGCTTCGCCGAGGTCGCGCGGGAGGCGCGCACCGACGAGCTCACCGGGCTCGACAGCCGCCGGGTCGGCCTCGCCCTCCTCGAGCACGCGGCGCACGGCGCGCTCGTGAGCGGGGCGCCGGTCTCGCTGGTGCTCCTCGACCTCGATCACTTCAAGCGGGTGAACGACACGCTCGGCCATCCGGTCGGGGATGTGGTGCTGCGGGAGGCCGCGCGCCGGGTGCGCGCCGTCCTCTCGCCCCGCGCGCGGGCCTTCCGCTACGGCGGCGAGGAGTTCGCCGTCGTGCTCGAGGGACAGACGCCGGTGGAGGCGCACCGGCTCGCCGAACGGATCCGGGCCGCGATCGCCCATGCGCCGATCGACGCCGGCCCCGCCTCGCTGCGGCTCACGGCGTCGGTCGGTGTCGCCTCCGCGCCGCCCCTCGGGGCCGAGGCGCGGGTGCTGCTCGAGCGCGCGGACGCCGCGCTCCTCGACGCCAAGCGCAGCGGACGCGACCGGGTCCGGGCCGCCTGAGCGCCCAGCGCCCCCGGCGAGAGCCATCCCACGGCGCTCGGGCGCACCTCGCTTGACCCCTTTCGGCATCGGTGCGACCACCCCGCGAAGGAGCCTTTCATGATGCTTCGCTTGCCTCGCTGGTTCGTCCTGTTCGCCCTCCTGACCGGTTGCCCGGGCCCCGAGGAGACGCCCGATGTGGGCGCGCTCGATGCGCCGTCGCCCGGCGTGGATGCGCCCTCGCCCGAGGTCGACGCGCCCGAGCTCGGCGTGGATGCGCCCTCGCCCGAGGTCGACGCGCCCGCGCCCGGCGTGGATGCGCCCTCGACCGGCGTGGATGCGCCGGTCGCCGACCTCGATGCGGGACCGGCGCCCTCGGGCGAACCCGGAGCGCCGGGCCCCTACGCCCTCGGCGCGCCGATCACCGACACGGTGGTGCGCGGCAGCCGCCGGACGCCGGTGCGGGCGCTGGTCCCGACGCTGCCGCTCGGCGAGACCGCGCCGCTGGTGGTCTTCCTGCCCGGCTTCCAGCTCGACGCCGCGCAGTACGCGCTCACCCAGGAGCGGATCGCGGGCCACGGGTTCGTCGTGGTCGGGGCCGATCCGACGGCGACCTTCGCCTCGGCGAACCACGTCGAGATGGCGGCCGACGCGGTCGCGGTCATCGACTGGGCGCTCGCCGCGCCGGGGCTCGCCTCGGCGATCGATCCGGCCCGCATCGCGATGATGGGCCACAGCCTCGGCGGCAAGGTCTCGACGATGACCGCGGCGCGCGACGCCCGGGTGCGGGCGCTGGTGCTCCTCGACCCGGTGAACGGAACCGCCGGACCCTTTGGCGGCTACACCGCGAGCGCCCCGGACATCGTCCCCGAGCAGGTCGCGCCCCTCGACATCCCGATGGGGATCTTCGGCGAGACCCTCGACGGCTCGGGCGGCTTCGGAGGGATGGCCTGCGCTCCGGCGGCGCAGAACTACACCACGTTCTACGACGCCGCCTCCGCCGGCAGCTCGCCCTGGGCGGCGGAGTGGACCCTCACCGGGGCCAACCACATGCAGTTCCTCGACGACCGCTCGACCTGCGGCCTCACCTGCTCGTTCTGCGCCATGCCGACGGCCTCCGACGCGGTGGTGCTCACCGCCGTCCGCACCCTGTCGGTGGCCTTCCTCCGCCGGCATTTCCGGGGCGAGACGGCGATGGATGCGTACCTCACCGGGGGCTCGCTCCCGGCCGGCGTGACCACCCGCCACGACCCCTGAGCGGCCTTCGGGGGCCCGCGCCGGCGGAATCGACCGGCAAGATCGCTAGCGATTTCAGCGGTTTGTAGAGGATCGACGGTCCGCGTGTTTGCGCGGCACCGCTGCCGCGTGCCACGTTCGGCCCCCCTATGAGTGCCCGCCAGCACGCGCTCGTCATCGTCGAGTCGCCCGCCAAGGCCCGGACCATCGCCGGCTATCTCGGCGACGGCTACGTGGTCGAGCCTTCCATCGGCCACATCCGCGACCTGCCCAAGAGCGCGGACGACGTGCCCCCCGCGATGAAGAAGCTCGAGTGGGCCAAGCTGGGGGTCGACGTCGAGAACGACTTCCGCCCGCTCTACGTCGTCGACGCCGACAAGCGGCAGCAGATCGCCAAGCTCAAGGGCCTGCTCAAGGACGCCAGCACGCTCTACCTCGCGACCGACGAAGACCGCGAAGGGGAGGCCATCGCCTGGCACCTCGCCGAGGTGCTGCAGCCGAAGATCCCCACCAAGCGGATGGTTTTCCACGAGATCACCAAGAAGGCGATCAAGGAGGCGCTCGCCGCCCCGCGCGAGATCGACCGGCGCCTGGTGGATGCCCAGGAGGCGCGCCGCATCCTCGACCGGCTCTACGGCTACGAGGTCTCGCCGGTGCTTTGGAAGAAGGTGCTCCCCAAGCTCTCGGCGGGCCGGGTGCAGTCGGTCGCGACCCGCATCGTCGTCGAGCGCGAGCGCGAGCGGATGGCCTTCGTGAAGGCGGGCTGGTGGGACCTCTCCGGCACGCTGGAGAAGGCCGGCGCGCCGGCGGACCTCTCGACCATCCCTGCGACGCTCACCGCGCTGCGCGGCCGGCGCCTCGCGACCGGCAAGGACTTCGACCGGCGGGGCGTGCTCGAGAAGGACGCGCTCGTGCTCCGCGAGGCCGAGGCGAAGGCGCTCGCCGAGGCGCTCACCGGCCGCGGGTTCACCGTGCGCTCGGTCGAGCGCAAGCCCTACCGCCGCTCGCCCCACGCGCCGTTCATGACCTCGACCTTGCAGCAGGAGGCGAGCCGCAAGCTGCGCTTCTCGGCCCAGCGGACGATGAAGGCGGCGCAGCGGCTCTACGAGCAGGGCCTCATCACCTACATGCGTACGGATTCGACGACGCTCTCCGAGGCGGCGCTGGGAGCGGCGCGGACGCGCATCGAGGCGCTCTATGGCCGCGAGTACCTGCCCGCCGCGCCCCGCACCTACCAGAACAAGGTGAAGAACGCGCAGGAGGCCCACGAGGCGATCCGGCCCGCCGGCGAGGCCTGGCCGCTGCCCGAGGACGTCGCGGCCCAGGTCGGTCCCGACGAGGCGAAGGTCTACGAGCTGGTCTGGAAGCGCACCGTCGCCTCGCAGATGCAGGACGCGCGCGGCGAGTCGGTGCAGGTCCGCTTCGACGGCACGAGCGCGTCGGGCGAGCCGGTCGAGCTCTCCGCCTCGGGCAACACCATCGAGTTTCCCGGCTATCTCCGGGCCTACGTCGAGGGCTCCGACGATCCCGACGCTGAGCTCGAGGGGCGCGAGCGGCACCTGCCGCCCGTCTCCGAAGGCCAGGTGCTCAAGGGCCTGTCGTTCGCCGCCGAGGGCCACGAGACCCAGCCGCCTGCCCGCTACACCGAGGCCTCGCTGGTGCGCCGGCTCGAGGAGCTGGGCGTCGGCCGGCCTTCGACCTACGCCGCCACGATCACGACCATCCAGGACCGCGGCTACGTGTGGCGCAAGGGCACCGCGCTCGTGCCCTCGTTCACCGCGTTTGCGGTCGTCACGCTGCTCGAGAAGCACTTCCCCGAGCTCGTCGACTACGCCTTCACCGCGAAGATGGAGGACGACCTCGACGCCATCGCGAGTGGCGGCGAGCGGGCGGTCCCGTGGCTGAAGCGCTTCTATTTCGGGGGCAGCGCGGGCGCGACGGGCTCGCCCCTCGAGCTCGGCCTGAAGGCGCTCGTCAGCGGCGACAAGATGGGCGGCATCGACGCGCGCGCGGTGAACTCGATCCCGCTCGGCAAGGACGAGGCGGGGGTCGACGTGCTCGCCCGGGTCGGCCGCTACGGCCCCTACCTGCAGCGCGGCGAGGACACCGTCTCGATCGCCGAGGACATGCCGCCCGACGAACTCACCGTCGCGCGCGCGCTCGAGCTGATCAGCGCGCCGAAGAAGGATCGCGTGCTCGGCACCGATCCCGTCTCGGGGCTGCCGGTGCTCATCAAGTCGGGCCGCTTCGGTACCTACGTGCAGCTCGGTGAGGGCGGGGGCGACGACAAGCCCAAGACGTCGTCGCTCTTCGCGAGCATGAGCGCCGACACGATCACGCTCGATGCGGCGCTCTCGCTGCTGTCCCTGCCGCGCACCGTGGGCAAGGCGCCCGACGGCGAGGAGGTCGTCGCGCAGAACGGACGCTTCGGGCCCTACGTGCAGAAGGGCAAGGAGACCCGCAGCCTCGAGCGCGAGGACCAGATCTTCTCGGTGACGCTCGAGCAGGCGCTCGCGCTGATCGCCGCGCCGAAGGACCGCCGCCGCCGCGCCGCCGGGCCGGCCAAGGGGCCCCTCAAGGAGCTCGGCGAGGATCCGGTCAGCAAGAAGACCATCCAGCTCAAGGACGGCCGCTTCGGGCCCTACGTCACCGACGGCGAGACGATCGCGAGCCTGCGGCGCGGCGACTCGCTCGAGTCGATCACGCCCGAGCGCGCCCAGGAGCTGCTCGCCGAGCGCCGCGAGCGCGGGCCGAGCACGAAGAAGCCGCGCGGCCGCGCCGGTGCGCGTACGAAGAAGGACGGCGGCGAGTCGCCGCCCAAGGCGGAGAAGCCGGCCAAGAAGGGTTCGCTCACCGCCGCCGTCGAGAAGCTCGTCGCGGGCGCGGCGGCCCCGAAGAAGGCCGCGCGCCCCAAGGCGAAGCCCAAGAAGTCCGCGTCCTGACGGTGCGCGTCCTCGTCGCCGGTGCGGGCTACGTCGGCGGGGCGCTGGCGCTCGAACTCGCGCGCGCGGGCCACGAGGTGATCGCGGTGCGAAGGAGCGAGGCGCCGCTCGAGGGGTGCCGCACGCTCGCGATCGATCTCGCGGATGCGGCTGCGCTCGCGAAGCTGCCCGCCGAGGTCGATCAGCTCGTGTACGCCGTCGGTGCCGATGGCCGCAGCGACGAGGCCTACGAGCGCGCTTACGTGCGCGGGCTCGCCGGCGTGCTCGGCCGGGTGCAGGCCGGGCGCGTGCTCTTCACCTCCAGCACCGCGGTCTACGGGCAGGACGACGGCGCGCTCGTCGACGAAACGAGCGAGGCGAAGGCCGAGGGTACCGCGCGCTTTCTCCGCGCCGGCGAGGCGCTCGTGCAGGCGCTCGGGGAGCGTGGCGTGGTGCTGCGGCTCGCGGGCATCTACGGGCCGGGGCGCGAGCGTCTCGTGCGGATGGTCGCTGAGGGAAGCGCGCGGCTCGGCTCGGGCGTCGTCGGCAACCGCATCCACCGGGACGACTGCGTCGGGGCCATCGCGCACCTGCTCGCGCTGCCGGCGCCTCGGCCGGTGTACGTCGGGGTCGACCGCGCGCCGGTGCTGCTCGACGAGGTCTACCGCTGGGTCGCGGCGGAGCTCGGGCTGCCGCCGCCGCCCGCGGGCGAGCTCGACGCGCGCGCCCGCGACGGAGCGGGCCGGCGCGGCGGGGGCAAGCGCTGCGTGAGCGATCGGCTCCTCGCGAGCGGCTACGTGTTCCGGCATCCGAGCTACCGCGAGGGCTACCGCGAGGCGATCGCGCGCCTGCGGACCGAGCGCGCAGCGGGCTGAGGCGAGGCCAGGAGGGCCCGTGGTACCGTGGACCGATGCCCGCTCGGTTCTTCCTGTTCCTCCTGCTCTCGGCTTGCACCGTGCTGCCGACCGCGCCGGATGGCGGCGAGGGAGCAGGCGATGCCCGGGTGATGCCAGCCTGCACCGAGGGGCAGGGCCGGTGCCGCGACGGCGCCCTCGAGCGCTGCGTCGAAGGGGCGTGGAGCGTCGAGCGCACCTGCGACGCGATGCGCGAGATCTGCGACGAGGCCGCCGGCTGCGTGGTGGTCGATCCGTGCACGCGGGCCGAGCTCGAGCGGAGCAACGTCGGCTGCGCCTACCTCGCGGCGGATCTTCCCCAGCCGCGGGTGAGCAGCTGGCCGATCCCCTTCGCCTGGCCCTGGCGCGCGCAGTACGGCGTCGCGATCTCGAACCCCTGGCCCGAGCCGGTGAACGTCGAGGTCCATCAGAACGACGCGCTGCCCGGCGAGGGCTTCGTCGACGCGCTCGTCACGAGCGTGACCATCGAAGGCAACTCGGTGGAGCTCATCCCGCTCCCGACCCGCGAGGTCTCGGGGCTCGCCTCGGACATGGGCCCGCCGAGCCGCTCGGTGCTCTCGAACCGCGCCTACCGCATCACCTCGGATCTGCCGGTCGTCGCCTACCAGTTCAACCCGGTGCAGAACGCCGGCATCTACTCCGACGACGCCTCGCTGCTCGTGCCGGTGCACTCGCTCGACGAGAGCTACGTCGCGATCGGCTGGCCCGGGCGGGGCAACGACGGGCCGCTCATGATCCCCACCGACAACCGCTCGTTCCTCACCGTCGTCGCGGCCTCGGGGCCGACCCGCCTGCGGGTCGTGCCGCGCTGCGCGGTCATGGCGGGCGACGGTGTGCCTGCCCTCGCGGCGGGCGAGCCCTTCGAGGTGCAGCTCGACGAGCTCGGCGTCCTGAACCTTCAGGGCGCCGACGTCGCGGTCGCCGGGGCCACCGACTTCAGCGGCACCGTCGTCGAGGCGGACCGGCCCATCGCGGTCTTCTCCGGCGTCGAGGCGATCAACATCTCGCCGCCCGGCGGCAGCGCGTGCTGCGCCGATCACCTCGAGGAGCAGCTCCTGCCGCGGAGCGCGCTCGGCACCGAGTACGTCGTCGTCCGCTCGCGGGTGCGGCGGCCAGTTCGGGTCGGCGCCCCGGAGGAGGACTACGTGAAGATCCTCGCGCTCGACGACGGCACGACCGTCACCACGACGCTGCCCGGCGACGACGCGGGCTTCACGCTGAACCGCGGAGAGAGCCGCGTGCTCTTCACCGCCGCGAGCTTCACCGTCTCTGCGAGCCGGCCCGTGGTGGTCGCGCAGTTCCTCCTGAGCGGCGGCGCCGTGGTGCCCCCGACCCGCGACCCGCTGACCGGCGAAGAGACCGATCCCGGCGAGCAGATCGGTGATCCCTCGTTCATGACCGTGCCGCCCCTCGCGCAGTTCCGCAGCGAGTACCGCTTCCTCGTGCCCGCGGGCTACGAGAACGACACCGCGATGATCGCTGCGCCGAGCGGCACGACGCCGATGCTCGATGGCGCGCCGCTGAGCTGCCGCCGTGCGCCGATCGGCGCGCTCGCCGGCACCGAGTGGGAGGCGCTGCACTGCGAGCTGCCCGATGGGGGCCACCACCTGACCGCGGACGCGCCGATCGGCCTCGTGGTCATGGGCCACGGTCCCGGGGTCGTGTCCTACGGCTATACCGGCGGCCTCGATTTCGAGCCCATCAACCAGGACTGCGTCGAGGACACCGACTGCCCCGGCGGCGAGTTCTGCTCGGGCGGCTACTGCACCGAGGAGATCGACCTCTTCTGATCAGGCCGGCGTCGCTGAAGCGACCGACCTCGACCAGCTCATCGGCTGCACCATCTTCCGCTCGAACTTGTCCGAGGACACCTGCAGCTCGTCATCGCTTCCTCCGCCCGTCAGGAGCTCACGGTCACGCGGCATCTCGCGGGACCAGTAGGCGACAAGTTCTCTGACACACGGGCCCGGCAATGTGCTTGATTGGTCTGGAGGCATCACATGGTCGACGCAGTCGTCTTCGATACGCACTACCCGAGCGCGCGCGCAATCGCCGATGTGCTTCAGGCCAGAGGAGTCGAGGTGCTTCGCGTGGCCTCGGTGGCCAGTCCCGGTTCGTTCCTGCTGGAGTCCGATCGACCAGGTTCGACGGATGCTTTGCTCGCGGAAATCGGCGACGCGCTGGGGTTGCTCGTCCTCGACCAATCAGGGCTCTTTCAGCAGGCGGCGCCGCCGGGCACGGACGATGGCCTCTTCGATGTGGAGGTCTCGCTCGCGGTGCGTGACGTCGCGCGCGTGGTTGGGCCGCAGCTCGCGCTTGCCCGGGCGCTCTTGCCGCTCCTCGAGAACGACACGCGCCCTTTGGTCGTGACCCACTTGGATCGGATCGATCACGGACGAAGGCCCAGCGCAGGGCAAAGCCTGGCAGCGACGGCGGCCGCACGCATCGGGGCGCTTGGCGCCTCGCACCACGGGCACACGGTGCCCTGGCTGACGCTAGGGACAGCCGTGGCCAAGGAGGTCGAGATGACCTGGATTCTCCCAGAGCACCGAACCCAAGCCGAGGTGAAGAATCACCCCACGCATGACCTCGCCGCGCATGTGATCGCTGCGCTCGCGAAGCTGCGCCCGCCAGCTCTCCAACCCTGGCTCGACCGACCGCACGACACACTGGAGGTCGCGCTGGGCCTCGGCCTGATGAACCCGGAGGCGGTGCCGAAGGCCGGGGCGCCCGACGAGACATCGCTCGCCCTTGACCGCGCCTATCGCCGTCAGTTCACCGGTGACTGAGGGGCTGCGTCTGCATCGACAGAGCGCGCGGGTTGCGATGCGTCTGCGAGGGACGACGCGCGTCACCGTTCGGTATCCGGTGCACGAGGACCATCGTGGCGGGGTGAGCGCGGGGCGCGAGCGACGCGGGCATGACGAGCTCGGAGACGAGGTCGCGGCGGGTGGCGGAGTGGCGAAGCGGCGGCAAGACGGCGGCCGAGTACGCGGCGGGCCGCGGGCCGCGCAGCGGCGCCGTCTTCGTGTCAGGCCGGCGGGAAGAGGCGGGTGACCTCGAGCTCGACCGCCTCGAAGGGCGGGATCCGCACGAGGTCGCCGTCGGTGAAGCGACCGACCTCGACCCAGCGATCCTCGTGTCGGAGGAGCGCCTCGAGCACCCGCGTCTCGGGAGCGACGAGCCAGAGCGCCGGCACGCCCGCGTTCAGGTAGAGCTTCGCCTTCGTCACCCGGTCGCGCCGGGCGTTCGAGGGCGAGGTGATCTCGCAGACCCAGTCGGGCGTGCCGTCGATCGCACGGAGGTCCCACGGCGCGGGCAGGTGCGCGCGGCGCCAGCCGACGAGGTCGGGGCGCACGATGTCGTGCCGCCCGAGGCGGACGTCGACCTCGGAGAGGATCCACCAGCCGCCGGGCCCGCCATGGCCGTCGTCGTCGTCGAAGGGACCGCCGAGGAATCGGCTCAGCGAGCGCTGGACCTTGGCGTGACGCGGCAGCGGCGAGGGCTGCGTCTCGATCACGCCGCCGAGGATCTCGGCCTTCGCGTCGCCCGGCAGCGCGAGCAGATCCTCGTAGGTCGCGAGCTTGCGTGGCTCGCTCATGCGCGAAGGCCATCACGCGCCCCGGCGGTCAGGCGACGCGGACGAGGCGGGCACGCAGTCGCAGGCCCGAGTCCTCGGCGCCCGCGTCGTGGACGAGCCGCGCCTCGAGGAGGTCGGCGAAGGCGCGGAGGTAGCGCACGACATGGGCCGGGTCGCGGTGATCGAGCTGCCGCTCCTCGACCGGAAAGGTGCGGAGCACCTCGGGGCCGGAGAGGCGCTCGAGCTCGGCGATGTCCCGCAGCTCGAGGCCCGCCTCGAGCATCGCGCGGTGCACCTCGTCGATCGGAAGGCCGCTCGCGCCGCACACGTCGTCGGCCTGCTCGCTCCAGTCGCCCCGTCGCTCGAGGGCGCGGCGGTGGATCTCTGCGGGCGTGAGCGCGGTGAGCGTCTGCGCGAGGTGCCCGCAGGTGCATGCGCCCATGTGGGTCCAGCGGAACGTCGCGCCGCCCTCGATGCGGGCGGCGGTGGAGCGGAGCGCGGCGATGAGCTCGAGGCGGGCGTAGGCCATGCGGTGAGCATGGGGCGCGGGGGGCGGCCGCGTAAAGCCCCGCTCAGCTCGGCTCGCGCGCCGCGCGTCGCGCGACCTGCACCACGAACCCCAGCATCGCCAGCGTGCAGAGCTGCGGGACGCAGCGGGGCAGGCCCATCGCGCTCAGCAGGTTCTGGACACCGAGCGTGAGATAAGGCCCGACGAACACGCCCGCGGCGAGGAGGGCGGCAGCGAGGAGCACCGGGCCGCCATCGAGCAGGGCGCCTTCGCGATCGCCCCCCAGGCGCGCCGCGACGATGCCGAGCGGCAGGAGAAAGAGCGAGACGTCGTACAGGAACAGGTGCGGGCTCGTCATCAGGCCGAGGGCGAGGAGGGACGCCATCGCGAGATCCCAGCGCGCCGAGCCAGGCGTCCAGGGCAGGCGACGCGCCGCCCGCAGGATGGCGGCGGCGGAGAGCGCGATGGCCCCGTTGCCGAGCCAGGTGCCGCCGTCGTGCCAGACCGGATCGAGGAGCAGCGTGACGAAGCCGTAGAGGCTCGTCTGGCCCCAGGTCTCGTAGTCCTCCTGACGCAGGAACTCGAAGAGCTCGGGCGCGACCTCGACGTAGTCCGCCATCGCCTGCGGCAGGAGTGCCATCCCGAGCGCAAGCCACGCGGCCGCCGACAGCGCCGCGCCGAGCAGGGCCCGCCACCGACCGGCGGCCAGGAGGATCAGCACCGGACCGAAGGCGAGCTGCGGCTTCACCGCGAGCAGGCCCAGCACGAGCCCGGCCCAGAGGTCCTCGCGGCGCCGCAGGAGCACGAAGAAGAGCGTGAGCGGGGTGAGGAGCAGCATGCTCGTCTGCCCGTTCAAGAAGCTGAACAGGCAGGGGAAGAAGCCGATCGCGAGCGCCATGCGGCGCCCCGTCGCACCGAGCGCATCGAGCGCGGGCAGCTCGGCCGAGAGCGCGCGCGCGTTCAGCCCGAGCAGCGCGAACGAGAGCGCCCAGAAGGCGGCGAGCGCGGCGGGGTAGGGCAGGGCCCCGAAGGGAACGAAGAAGAGCGCCCAGTAGGGCGGGCTCACGAAGGCATGCACCTCGGCCGAGCTCGGCGCCGGCGCGCGGAGCGCGTCGAGGAACGCAGCCTGCGCCTCGATGTCGTAGAGCCCGTCGGCGCCCCCGTGCAGCACGGCGTGTCCCGCCCAGTAGAAGGCGCTGAAGTCGGCGCCGATCAGCGCGCCCGCGAGGTCGGTGAAGCCGCCGGTCTGCCTCGGTCCGAGGCCGATCGAGACGAGGTAGCCCCCGAGGACGACGAGCACGACGAGCGCGGAGTAGGTGCGCGCCCGCTCCGGCGTCACGAGGTCGGCGAGGCGCCCGAGCAGGTCGTGGGTCGGCGGTGGCACGGGGCGCACCTTCGCCCGGCAGCGGCCCGGAGATCAAACCCTTCCGTCCGCGCGGCGCGCGGCGCGCGGCCTCACTCGATGACGAGCTCGTCGGGGGCTTCGCGGAGGCCCTAGGCCCGCACGAGCAACAGGTAGTTCCCGGCGTCGGCCGCCGCGAAGTCGAAGTGTTCGTCGTCGGTCGAGTCGCGGCTTGCCCGCGGGGCGTCGTGCGCCGCGTCTGCGACGGGCGCGACCAGGGACGTGTCGAGATCGGCGCTCGCGCGCGCGAAGCGTACGTCGACGTGGAGCGAGGCGTCTGCGGCGAGCATCGGCACAAACCCGTCCTCGTCGCCGGGGCACAGGTGCAGCGTCTTCGCCGGCGCGTCGGGGCTCCACGCCGACGCCGTCGACGGGCTGTCGTTCTCCCGCAGTCGCAGGGACCGCCGTGGAACTCTCCGTGCGGTGCGCACGGGTCGAAAGGCGCGGCGGACGTGCACGCCGCGGAGGCGAGGCCCAGCGAGGCGCAGAGAACGCGCACAGCAGGTCGATGCCGGGGCCTGCGTCGGTTTGCTGCATTGCGGTTGCGCTTGCAACTCCGATGCAATAGAAGACGGTATGGCTCGACGCTGCGACCTCACCGACACCGCGTACCTCCGCGGTCACACCGTCTCTCACTCGAACCGCAAGGCGATCAAGCGCTCCCAGCCGAACCTCCAGACCAAGCGGATCTGGAGCGAGCGCGAGCAGCGCTTCGTCCGGCTCCGGCTGACGACCCGCGCGATCCGCACCATCGACCTGCTCGGCCTCGACGCCGCGCTGGCCCAAACGCGCTGAGCCCCACGCCTACCCCGAGGAAGCCTCCATGCGCGATCTCATCCAGCTCGTCTCCACCGCCGGCACCGGCTACGCGTACGTCACCTCGAAGAACAAGCGCACCCACCCCGAGAAGCTCGAGATCAAGAAGTACGACCCGGTGGCCAGGAGGCACGTGAAGTTCGTCGAGAAGAAGATCTCGCGGGGCTGAGCGATGCAGATCGAGACCACGCCCCTCCGCGCCGTCGATCCTTTCGCCGCGCTCGACGCCATCGAGCAGCCGACCACGAGCGCCGCGTGCCTGCGCCGGCCCGTCGCACTGCCCGCGCTCGATCCGTGGCTCGCGCGCTTCACCTCCGAGGCGCACGCGGCGTGGGGATGGGACGGTGCGCCCTCCGAGCTCGCCGCGGCCCTCCCCGAGCTGCTCCGGCCCGTTCCCGAGCCGGCGCATGCGCTCCTCGCTGCGGACCTCACTGCGCTCGTGCCGCGCTTTGCCCGCTGGACCTCGCGGCGGCACGTGCGCGTCCGCTTCGAGGCCGTCGCGCACGACGGATGCCGCAAGTTTCACGTCGACTACATGGCCCTCCGCCTGCTCGTCACCTACGCCGGCCCCGGCACCGAGTTCGTCCTCGATCCCCATGTCGACCGGAGCTGGCTCGGCCACACCGGCGTCGACATGGACGAGTGCAACGCTCGGATCGTGCCGGATACGAGCCACGTGCAGCGGGCCGCAGCGGGCGACGTGCTCGTGCTCAAGGGCGAGCACTTCCGCGGCGCAGCGGGCCGGGCCGCCGTGCACCGCTCGCCGCCCATCGAGGGCAGCGCCGTCCGGCGCCTGGTCATGAAGATCGACGTCGACAGCTGCGGCTGCTGAGTCCGAACACGTCGATCACCGAGGCGGCACCCTGCCCCCATTGCGTGCGCGACGGCATCAGAGACCGTTCGTGCGGAGCCGGAGCGGCGTGCCGCGCGGGAGCCCGTAGACCTCCTCCAGCGCGCGCGTCATCACCCACGGCACCGAGGAGAGGTCCCTCCCGAGCGGCTGCGTCGCGCCCCGCCGTGGCCCCTCGGGGGCGAGAGCGCGTGCCCGATCGCCCGCTCGTCTCCGAGCGCGAGGGGATGGGTCACCTCGGCCGTGTTTCGATCCACGCAGGTCCAGCCGAGCGCGACCGCGACGTCGACGAGGGCGAGCGCTCGCTCCTCGTCGGCGTCGTGGACGAGGAGCCGCCCGCCCACCGTGCAGCACCACACTCCGCGCCTGAGCCCGCGCCGGGCGAGCTCCCACTGGGCGCGGAGCAGCGCCGGGCCGGGGGCCGCGGCCGACGTGGCGCCCTCGTCATCGAGCGGCACGAAGGTGTCGCGGGGGGTCCACACCCACTCGAGGGGGGCGCTCTCGGGCGCCTCTGCGACCCCGTCGAAGCTGCGGCTCATCCGAGCGGGTCCATCGTCACGACGAGCCGCTCGCCGTGCTGCGCGGGCGAGCGATGCACCACGCCGCGACCGAGGTTGCCGTCCCACGCCTCGCCCTTCATCAGCACCACCTCGCCGGTTCGGGCGGAGACGATCGCGGCGCCGGGCCGCAGGGGATCCTCCGTGCCGAGCCGCTCTCGCCGCACGCTCGAGGACGGCACGAGCTCGGAGCCCGGTCCGAGGTAGGTCGTGACGAGCCGCAGCTCGACGCGGTCGACGTGCCAGCGCGGACACATGGGTGCCTCCACGCCCGCGTCGTGCACGCAGGCGAGCTCGTGCAGGCGCCGCACGCGCCGCACCGCCGAGGCCGCCGCGTCGGCGACCGCGAGCATCACGAGGCCTCCGGATCCTCGAAGCGCGGGAAGGGATCCTCGAAGCGCGTGCGCCACGCCTCCGGGCCGAGCGCCAGCTCCGTGGGGGTGAGCAGGCACGCCTCGAGCTTCGCGCGGACGCTGGCCTCGTCCATCGCATTGCCGATGAACACCAATTCCTGCCCGCGGTCGCCCCAGGTCTCGTCCCAGGTCTTCCGGATCTCGGCGAGCGCCTCCTCGTCCTTCGGCCAGTCCTCCCGCTTCACCGCCGCCCAGAACCAGCCCGCGTGCTCGACCCGCCCGATCGGTCCGGCGGAGCTCCACGAGAGCGCCTCGCTCATCCGGGTCGCGAGCCAGAAGAACCCCTTGCTGCGGAGCACGCCCCGCAGCCCGCTCTCGAGGAACGCGTTGAAGCGCTCCGGGTGCAGCGGCCGCTTGGCGCGCCACACGAAGCTTCGGATGCCGTATTCCTCGGTCTCGGGGACGTGCTCGCCGGCCAGCTCCTTGGCCCATCCGGGCGACTTCATCGCCTTCTCGAAGTCGAAGCGCTTGGTGTCGAGCACCGCGTCGAGCGCCACCTGACCGAAGGTCGCGTGCACGAGCTTCGCGTCGGGGTTCAGCTTGCGCAGAAGGCCCTCGACGAGGCGCTTCTGGTCGGGCGTCGCGAGGTCCATCTTGTTCAGCACGATCACGTCGGCGAACTCCACCTGATCGACGAGCAGATCGGCGAGCGTGCGCTCGTCCTCCTCGGAGACGCCGAGGCCGCGCTGCTTGAGGTCGTCGGCGGACTGGTAGTGGGTGAGGAAGCCGAGCGCGTCCACGACCGTCACCATCGTGTCGAGCCGCGCGACATCGGAGAGGCTCGTGCCTGCCTCGTCGCGGAACGTGAAGGTCTGCGCGACCGGCAGCGGCTCGCCGATGCCCGTCGACTCGACGAGGAGGTAGTCGAAGCGACCCTCCTTCGCGAGGCGCGCGACCTCCTCGAGCAGGTCGTCGCGGAGCGTGCAGCAGATGCACCCGTTCGACATCTCGACCAGGCGCTCCTCGGTCCGCGAGAGCCCGGCTTCGCCCTGCGCGACGAGGCGCCCGTCCACGTTCACCTCGCTCATGTCGTTGACGATCACCGCGACGCGCTTGCCTTCGCGGTTCGACAGGACGTGGTTGAGCAGGGTCGTCTTGCCCGCTCCGAGGAAGCCGGAGAGGACGGTGACGGGGAGGCGGAGGTCGGTCGTCGGGCTCGTCATGCTCCGAGCATTGTCGCAGTCGCGATGCAGATGCAAGTGTGTTGCGATGTGTTGGTGGGCGGTGCAGGTTCGCGCGATGAGCGTGCCGGTCGTCCTCCTCACGGGGTTCCTCGGCAGCGGACCCATGGACGGAGAGCACGTGCCGGTGGCAAGCCGCTCGCGCTC